>Ga0206896_1062_pt1 | contig 24549 bp, 17 predicted proteins | sample Alteio_BWOrgHeat_52_FD_152969 | JGI IMG/M metagenome (GOLD analysis project Ga0206896, IMG submission 152969) | Enriched cells from forest soil in Barre Woods Harvard Forest LTER site, Petersham, Massachusetts, United States -... | ecosystem: Environmental > Terrestrial > Soil > Temperate forest >... | reverse complement strand
CTGGCTCGGGCACTATTTTATTGGAGTGTGCTACACGCGGGGTACGGTGATTTTGAGATCCTGGCGCTGTCGGCGGTTTGGCGCGATGCGTCGGCGGCTTATCGGCGGGCGTTTAATGATGTCTTGGCGGATGACGGCGACCTGATGTATTTCGCCGCGCAAATATTTGAGACGATCGCCAAGGCGCAGCGGCGAACTGGCGAGGAAGCTGTGCGGCGAAAGGAGGCATTGGAGGGCACGGCAGGCCTGCCGGGCCTGGCTGAATGCAACGACCGCCAGCGCCTGCTCATCGCGCGGGCACTTCGGGAGCCGGGGATGCGCCGGACTCTGCAGGAGCATGCGCGCGAACATGATCTGGTGCGGCATTTCTCGCACCTCATCCCAGTTAAAATACTTGCCCTCAATTGGCACCGTCCCCTGCTTCAACAGGTGAATCAACCTCTCGGCAATCTTACTGTCTTCGCCAATCAATCCAGCCAGTGATGGAGATTCTGAGATTTGCTTGTGCATAATATGCTCAATTCTAATGTCTTAAAAATTCTATTATCAGCTAATTTTTGTAATATAGCATTTTTATAGTTTTTATCAATTTTTAAATGCTAATTAATTTTTATTTACCATACAAATTGTAGATCCTCTCGCCCGGATTCAATGAAACCCAGGAATTGAGTTGATCGGCTGGCACTTTCACCAGAACATAAGATACTATACAAAAATTCACTGATTTATTCTTGACGCTCCTTATTTAATTTTTCTAGCTTCGCCGGCGTCGTGGAATCGCCCATCTATAAACTCATCGTTGTCCTGGCCAATTCGGTCAAGCGTAGCCATTGGTGCGTCGCCGGCAAACAGATCTTCGAAAGCAATGGTCGCTGGGTCCCCGGCCTCTGGGTCCGCCCGATGGACCCCACCACGGAAGGCGGCGCCATCACCCGCGAGAATATGCGCTGTGACAACGGTCGCATCCCCCAGCCCTTCGACATCATCGACATCCCGATGCTCAAATGCGTCATTGACCCCCACCACCCGGAGGATTGGGTCATTGATTCCTCCCGCCAATGGAAGTACTGCGGCACCTTCCCCGCCGGCGACGCCGATTCCCTCCTCGACTCCCCTCCCCAGCTCTGGAGCAGCCGCACCGATCCGCGTAAACTGCCCGAAGGCTACATCGCCAAAATGCTCCGGCCTTCCAGCCTTTTCTTTATCAAACCCGCCGCCGACTTCCACATCGCCATCTTCAAGGAGGACGACCGCCCCCGCCGGCGCCTCAGCCTCCGGTACAAGGACACCGACCACGAATTCGACATCACCGACCCAACTTTCGAGGACCGTTACCTCCACGGCCACCGCATCATCCCCGGACAGAAATTCGAAATGACTCTCCCCCAGGACGGTCGCCTCCACCTGTGCTTGAGCTTGACCCCACCCTTTCACGGCGCACATTACAAAATTGCCGCGACTATCTGGGAAAAGCCCCCTGCATGAAACCGCTCTACACCATCGGCCATTCCTCCCACGAGCTCCCGCGTTTCCTCGAACTCTTGCAGAAGCATGGCATCAACGAGGTCGCTGACGTCCGCTCGCAACCCTACAGCAAGCATACGCCCTGGTTTAACCGCGACTCCCTCGAGCGCGCTTTCAAAGTCGCCGACATCCGCTATGTTTTCCTCGGCCGGGAGCTCGGCGCCCGCCGCGACGAGAGCAATTGCTACATCGGCGGCAAGGTAAACTACGACCGCATCGCCAAGGCAGAGGCCTTTCGCGCCGGACTCACCCGCTTGGAACAGGACTGTGTCTCCTCGACCCTGGCCCTGATGTGCGCCGAGAAAGATCCCCTCGATTGCCACCGCACCGTCCTGGTCTCTCGCCACGCCACCGCTTTTACCAAAATCATCCATATCCGGGCTGACGGTTCCCTAGAGCCCCACGCCGATCTCGAACATCGCATGCGCCGGATGTATGGCCTCTTTGACTCCGACCTCTTCATCCCCCCCGAAGCCCAGCTCGCCGAAGCCTACACCCGCCGCGGCGACGAAATTGCCTACGTCGAACAGGAGCAAACGGCAACGCACGGAGGCGCTGCCTTTACGTAGCGCTGAGCTTTAGCCAGCGCTTCGGGACGTTCGAATCCCAAACCAGCGCTGGCTAAAGCTCAGCGCTGCGAAAAAGCAATCACGACAACTTCTTCTAAAAAATGCCCGACCCCGTCGCCATCTTCACCATCGGTTTCACCAAAAAAACCGCGCCCCAGTTTTTCGAAAAACTGCGCGAAGCCGGCGTGCGCCGCATCGTGGACGTCCGCCTCAACAACACCTCCCACCTCGCCGGCTTCAGCAAGATGGGCGATTTGGAATATTTTCTTAAAAACATCCTCCACGCCGGCTACGTCCACCTCCCCATCCTCGCGCCCACGCAACAGATGCTCGACACCTACCGAAAAAACGGTCGCGACTGGGCAAAGTACGAAAGGGAATTCCTCGCGCTCATGCATATCCGTGAAATCGAAAAAAACGTCCCCCGCGAAGTTGTGGACCATGGGTGCCTCCTCTGCAGCGAAGACCAACCCCACCACTGCCACCGCCGCCTGGTCGCCGAATATCTGCAAACCAAATGGAGCGGAGTCGAAATCAAGCATCTGGGCGAAAAAGCACCAACCGATGCCCTACGGAAAAAACATAAAATGCAAGCCTGATGCCACCGCGAGGTAGGGACGCCTCTCCGAGGCGTCCGCCGACTATGCCGGATTTTTTGATGATGGTTGACAGTCCCGCCTAGGGATCCTACCTCCTTCTCATGTCCGCCGAAACCCTCTCGACTCCGCCACTCAAGGCCAAACCACGGCGCAACCGCTGGCGCCTGCTCTTAAAGCTATTCCTGGCGTTTCTGGTAGTATTCATCCCCTGGGCTTGTTGGTTCTTCCACGACGGACCGCTGCCCGACGATGCGGATTTAAAATACACCTACAAACCCATACCCGAAGATCAGAACGCCTGGTCGAGGCTGGCACAATTGGGCCTCAGGGCGAACCAGTTCCACGATCTCGCCCCCGTTGAAGTTGAAATGGACATTTCTCGCAACTTAACCCTGGTGGAAAGATACCTGGAGGTCCAAAAAGAGGTTTTTGATCAAGCAAAGGAGATCTTGCGTGATCGTCTTTTGCCGGCACCCGATCCCGTCAGCGAAATGACATATGTAAATGATGCACCTCTGGACTTTGTGGCGGAGTATTTGGTGCTCCGGGGCCAAGATTCCTTAATTCATCAACAATGGGAACCTTTGTTGAGCGATGTCAGCCTCCTCATGGAATTGGCCGACAAGACTTCAGCGTCTGATCTCCCCGCCTCTCAGCAAATTGCCATGCGCGGCCTGTTTCTTTTTGCCAAACTTCTCAACGATCCAAAAACCCCGCATTCTGTTTTAACAACGGCACTGGGCATTATCCCGGAATCGGGCAAGGCATTTTCGCCGCTGCCTGAAGTCCTGAACTATGAATACGCAAAATTTAGAACCGCCGTAATCGACCGTGGCGTTTCCCCACATGGGTTTTTTAACAATCCCGCAGTGTTTGCCACCTCTGAAGGCTGGCGCTTCCTGCTCACCTATATTGAAATTTTGCCTCACCGCACGGCAAGCCTGATGGCCGGCGATTTGCGAGCTGCTGAAAAACTACTGGCCTTGCCCTATTCCCAATTAGCCAAACATTTCTCATTGATTGACAGCCGCGAATTGCGCTTTCGCCAGGAGAAAATGAGAAACGGCTGGTTAGTGCTCTTTCAGCGTAATGGCGGTGGCGTCGCACTAGAGCAGAGCCGGTTCCTGGGAGTGCTCGAAAATGTGCAGACGGCCTACCAAATTGAAGCAGTAACGCAGGTGGTGCGGGCTGCCCTTGCGGCACGGCTCTACTGGGACGATACTGGGAATCTGCCGGTAACGCTGGCCAACTTGGCGCCAAAATACCTGCCGGTGCTGCCCCTGGATCCTTTTGATGGAAAACCCCTGCGCTACTCCCTCCAAAAGCGCGCGGTTTACTCCGTGAGCATAAATTTCTGGGACGATTTATTTCCCTCCACCTACGAAGACGTTTTCAGATGGCGTTACGGAATGAGCAACATCCTGCAACCAATGCTGGAGCTGTCCTTTGCGCCACCAGGGCCACCGGATAGTTCAAAAAAATAAGCGCCTCTCGCAAGCCCCCGCTCCACCCCAATGTTGTATAAGTCCGGTTTTCTTCAGACGGCCTCGGACCTCGGACCCCCAAACGCAAAATCCCGCAGCTCGGCTGCAGCTCGAACACGGCGGATTCTGGCGCCATTTCCGCGGCGCCCTCCGCGCCTTCACCTACGATCCACGTTCGGCCTGGCGCGGCCTTGGACTCCTGCGGCACCAGAAGCGGCGCATTCTCGCCGGAATCTGCAAGGCTAAAACAGGCCGAGGATAGCGTTGCTGCTCAACGTGGATGCACCATTTATGCTGGCAACGTTGCTTTCAGTTTCCTTTCCAAATTCGGCGCCGGTTTAAATATGAAGGCTTTGCCCGATTTTGACTGCTCGAGGAGATTTGCCTTGGCCAAACCGAGGAGATCGGTCCGCGCGGTTTGGTAGGTGATTCCATGGCTGTTTTTGTGCGCCTGAATGGTGTATCGTGCTTGTGGCTTTTTGAGGGCGTGCATCAACAATGCCTGCTGTCGGTGGTTAAATCCCTGCAGGCTCCGCAGGCTGGTTTCCAAATTCTCCAACTCCGATCGCTTGGCCTGGATATGCTCAAGCAGTTGGCGCATCGCCAGATCTATCACCCTTAAATGGAAATGAATAAAATAAGTAAAGTCGTTGTCGTCGGTCTCGACCTCAAGAAACGCCCGGGAGTATTGCACGGAGGCCCGGCGGATGAAATGCGAAATCGAGATGTATTCAAACTGCGGATACCCCGATTTCAACATGCTCCAGTAAAATAATGCCCTGGCGGTACGCCCATTGCCATCCACAAACGGATGTTCATAAGCCAGCCAGAAATGGAGGATAATCGCCCGCAAGACTGGGTGCAGGTAGTAATCAGGCGTTTTTTCATTGGCAAATGCCGTCAAGGCCGCCAATCGTTCGGGCAAAGCCTCCACTGTCGGGGGTGTAAAATAGGTGGTGCCGTCAATCATGTCGGCCAGCTCGACAGGCTCATCGGAACGGCGCAGCCGGCCAGCGGCATCGGACTTATCCAGCGTTCCTTCGGTAATTAGCCGATGCATGTTCAGTAAAAGTTCACTGGACAGAGGCTCACTCTTTAGCTGCCTCAACCGTTGCATCGTCAGATAGTTGTTCATTATCATCCGTTCGCTCCGATCACGCGGCGGACGGCCATTGCGAATCATGTCCTTGGCCTGCTCTCTCGTCGCCACGGCCCCTTCCAGCACGCTGGAAGCAAACGCCTCTTCCAAAACTGCCGACATCAGGTACGCTTGTTGGTTCGGCTCGGAGTTCACTGCCGTTGGAACGGCGTCCAACGATCCGGTTTGGCGGTCAAATCGGTGCAGCCAATCCTGAACGTAGTCAGTTGGCACAAACCAAAACGGTCGGCGATCCATTCCCTCCCCCGGCAACGCCCGGCTCGAGCTGGATCGGCGGTATTTTTGAATTATCCACCACTCCTCGGTGGTCAATCCGGCCGGCGGAGCCTGAAAGCGAAAATCATCCCAGTGCAAATAATCCTTTGGATTGCCTTCCCGCGAGGTCACCCATTCGACGAATCGCTTCTTTCCCAATAGATTTTGAACATGACTGGCCCACACCGGCGGCTTTTGTGGAATTTTCATGGAAAAATCTATTTTAAGAAACAATTACCAATTCACTACTAATTGAAAATATATTAGTATTTTACCCAAACTAGTCGATTACTAATTTAATTGATATTAGTATTAATCGGCGACCACTCTAACCCAGTCTCAAATTCCGCAAATAAAAGACCCCGGCCTTCCTTTCGGAAAACCGGGGTCAATATACTGGCAACAACCTACTCTCGCACCACATGCGTGATACTACCATTGGCGGTTGAGGGCTTAACGAGCGTGTTCGGGATGGGAACGTGTGTTTCCCCTCACCTATGATCACCAGAGTGGCTCCGGCCGCTGCCAATCGCTAATGGTCGGGCGGTGATCAACGCTTGCTGGCCTCGATGGGCAGCGGCTCTATGGAAAGATGACGTTTAATGCATTGGGGAGGCAACGGATTGGCCTCGTAAGACCTGACAAGCGACGTACGTTGATTGTCATACACTGTTACATGATTCCAACCACGCCGTCTTGTTGTATAAAGCATACAAAATGGCGTGGTGATCAAACCTCACGGGTCATTAGTACCGGTAAGCTCAACACATTACTGTGCTTACACCGCCGGCCTATCTACCAGGTAGTCTACCTGGACCCTTGTGCCGTCTTGCGACGGTGGGAGAACTTATCTTGGGAGGAGCTTGGCGCTTAGATGCTTTCAGCGCTTATCTCTTCCGTGCATAGCTACCCGGCGCTACCGCTGACGCGATAACCGGAACACCAGAGGCACGTCATTCCCGGTCCTCTCGTACTAAGGAATGAACCCCTCAATTCTCCAACGCCCACAGCGGATAGAGGACCGAACTGTCTCACGACGTTCTGAACCCAGCTCGCGTACCACTTTAATTGGCGAACAGCCAAACCCTTGGGACCTTCTCCAGCCCCAGGATGTGATGAGCCGACATCGAGGTGCCAAACCGCGCCGTCGCTATGAACGCTTGGGCGCGATCAGCCTGTTATCCCTAGCGTACCTTTTATCCTTTAAGCGATGGCCATCCCACGATGGACCACCGGATCACTAGAGCCTGCTTTCGCAACTGCTCGACTTGTGAGTCTCACAGTAAAGCCCCCTTATACTCTTGCGCTCGTCGGCCGGTTACCATCCGGCCTGAGGGGACCTTCGCAATCCTCCGTTATTCTTTGGGAGGAGACCGCCCCAGTCAAACTGACCCGCTACCACTGTCCCCTGGCCAGCTTATGGCACAGGGTTAGAAGCCTAATCATCGAAAACTGGTATTTCATATTTTGACTCCATTCCCCCCTGGAGGGGAACTTCAGAGTCTCCCAGCTATGCTACGTATCGAAAATCAAGCGCCAATAGCAGCTTACAGTGAAGGTGCATAGGGTCTTTCCGTCCTGCTGCGGGAACGCGGCATCTTCACCGCGACTACAATTTCACTGAGCATCTCCTCGAGACAGCGCCCAACTCGTTACATGATTCGTGCAGGTCGGAACTTACCCGACAAGGAATTTCGCTACCTTAGGACCGTTATAGTTACGGCCGACATTCACGGGGGCTTAGTCCCGGAGCTTTCACCCCAGGGTTTCACCTTTCCGCATTGGTCACATGTCACTCCCTATACGTAGTCTTGCGACTTGGCAGAGAGCTGTGTTTTTGCTAAACAGTCGGTTGGGCCGGTTCACTGCGACCCGTCTTGCGACGGGCACCCCTTCTACCGAAGATACGGGGCTAACTGGCCGAGTTCCTTGAGGAGAGTTAACTCACGCGCCTGAGAATACTCATCTCGGATACCTGTGTCGGTTTGCGGTACGGGCACGATATAGACTCACTCCGAAGCTTTTCCTGGGAGCATGGCATCAGCGTGCTCGGATCAGCCGTAGCTTCACCTCGCTGTCACCTTTCAGCTTTAATGTCTGGTGGGTTTTGCCTGCCAGACAGCCTACGGGCTTCGAAGACCATTCATCAGGTCTCCACACTTAGCCTCCTCCGTCACTCCTGAGTTGATAACGTCTACATCGTGGTGCAGGAATATTAACCTGCTGTGCATCGGCTACTCCTTACGGCCTCGCCTTAGCTCCCGACTAACCCCGGGCGGACGAACCTTCCCCGGGAAACCTTATCCTTACGGCGACGAGGAATTCAACCTCGTTTATCGTTACTTATGTCTGGATTCTCACTTCCAAGCACTCCACCGTCACTTGCCGTTTCGGCTTCAGCGCGCTTGGAACGCTCTCCTACCACGTGGCTTGCGCCACATCTACAGCTTCGGCAAACAGCTTAAGTCCCGATCATTTTCGGCGCGATTCCACTCGATGGGTCAGCTGTTACGCACTGTTTAAATGATGGCTGCCTCTAAGCCAACATCCCCATTGTCTGTGTAGAACCACATCCTTTAAACCACTGAGCTGTTGTTTGGGGGCCTTAGCTGGTAGTCTGGGATCTTCCCCTCTTGCCGATGAAGCTTATCCCCCATCGACTGACTCCCGCATGGACAAAAACCGGTATTCGGAGTTTGATAAGGGTTGGTAGACTGGTGTGTCCCCTAGCCTTTTCAGTGCTCTACCCCCGGCTTTGCATTATGCGAGGCTATACCTATATATATTTCGGAGAGAACTAGCTATTACGGGGTTTGATTAGTCTTTCGCTCCTACCCACAGCTCATCCGAGGCTTTCTCAAGAGCCACCAGTTCGGACCTTCACCCGGTTTTACCCGGGTTTCATCCTGGCCATGGGTAGATCACCTCCGCTTCGAGTGCTATGCCAGCGACTTAACGCCCGATTTGGACTCGCTTTCGCTGCGCCTCTGGGCCGTTCGGCCCTTAAGCTTGCCACTGACATAGACTCCCAGACCCATTATGCAAAAGGTACGCCGTCACCCCACGAGGGGGCTGCGACCGCTTGCGGGCAATAAGTTTCAGGTACTATTTCACTCCCCTAAACGGGGTACTTTTCACCTTTCCCTCGCGGTACTTGTGCACTATCGGTCGATACCGTGTATTTAGTCTTGCGCCGTGGTCGGCGCGGATTCACACGGGGTTTCACGTGTCCCGTGCTACTCAGGAAATCCCTAGAGCCAGTTTAGTTTTCGGATACGGGGCTATCACCCTCTATAGCGCTTCTTTCCAGAAGCTTCTCCTAACTATTCCGGTCCCACATTGGGCTCCTACAACCCCGCCGGGATAAATCCCGACGGTTTGGACTGTTCCCCTTTCGCTCGCCACTACTGAGGGAATCGCATTCGCTTTCTTTTCCTCTGCGTACTGAGATGTTTCACTTCGGCAGGTTTGGCTTCTCCACCCTATTGTATTCGGGCGGAGATACTTGGTCTTCAACCAAGTGGGTTTTCCCATTCGGACATCCCCGGGTAATAAAGCCTGCTTGCGGCTTCCCGAGGCTTTTCGCAGCTTGCCACGTCCTTCATCGCCAGGTATCGCCAAGGCATTCACTCATTGCCCTAATTCATTTGATCACCAACGCCGTTTCAAATCGTATTGTCAGGTTGATCTACTAGATTACTCAATTACTTTCCCACAATGCATTAAACTGTCAAAGAACGAAAAGTTATTTCGTGCAAAAGTCTTGCTTCGAGTAAAAAAAGGATTCTCAAGGGTCGAAAAATGGTGGGCCCAGGTGGACTTGAACCACCGACCCCGCGCTTATCAAGCGCGTGCTCTAACCAGCTGAGCTATGAGCCCGGTGGGGGGTGTAGAAGTCGTCCTTACAAATCGTTGACCGACTTAATGGAGCCGATCGGATTTGAACCGACGACCTCCTGCTTGCAAAGCAGATGCTCTTCCAGTTGAGCTACGGCCCCGGTAAAAGGAAACCTTCCGGGCGCCGTGAGGCGGCCGGAGTTACTCGAAACTAGACTTTCAAAGAACGCAATCCCACCCATTGGCGGGATTAGGCGCTCTCGAAATTTATTTTGTGCGATTGAGAGATTATCTCGTTGTCCTCCAAAGCGCTGGCTTGCGCCAGGCTAAGCAGGATTCGACCGTATGTCCCTACAATCTTTCAGGGCTTGATTCCGCCCGGAGGCGGGATGTTCCCTGAAAGAACGGGACGTCTCCTTAGAAAGGAGGTGATCCAACCGCAGGTTCCCCTACGGTTACCTTGTTACGACTTCGTCCCAATCACCAGCCTTACCTTAGGATGCTGCCCCCCGTGAAGGTTGGCGCACATACTTCGGGTAAAACCGGCTTTCATGACGTGACGGGCGGTGTGTACAAGGCCCGGGAACGTATTCAAGGCGCCGTTGCTGATACGCCTTTACTAGCGATTCCGGCTTCATGGAGTCGAGTTGCAGACTCCAATCTGAACTGGGCCTGGTTTTGAGGATTTGCTCCACCTCGCGGTTTTGCTTCCCTCTGTGCCAGGCATTGTAGCACGTGTGCAGCCCTGGGTGTAAGGGCCATACTGACTTGACGTCGTCCCCACCTTCCCACCTCTATAAAGAGGTTTGTCTCCCTAGAGTCCCCGGCATTACCCGCTGGCAACTAAGGACGAGGGTTGCGCTCGTTGCCGGACTTAACCGAACATCTCACGACACGAGCTGACGACAGCCATGCAGCACCTGTGCAAATCTCGTATTGCTACGATCATCGGCTTTCACCGACTTAGAGATGCATGTCAAACCCAGGTAAGGTTCTTCGCGTTGCATCGAATTGAGCCACATGCTCCACCGCTTGTGCGGGCCCCCGTCAATTTCTTTGAGTTTTAGTCTTGCGACCGTAGTCCTCAGGCGGCACACTTAACGCGTTAGCTCGAGCCCTGGGGGGGTCGAATCCCCCAAAGCCTAGTGTGCAACGTTTACAGTATGGACTACAGGGGTATCTAATCCCTTTTGCTCCCCATACTTTCGAGCCTGAGTGTCAGGATTTGTCCAGCGGGCTGCCTTCGCCGTCGGTGTTCCTCCAGATATCTACGCATTTCACCGCTACACCTGGAATTCCACCCGCCTCTCCAATCCTCTAGGCCAGTAGTTTCGGGCGCCGTTCCGGAGTTAAGCCCCGGGATTTCACGCCCGACACACCAGCCCACCTGCGCTCCCTTTACGCCCAGTGAATCCGAGTAACGCTTGCAGTCTCTGTATTACCGCGGCTGCTGGCACAGAGTTTGCCACTGCTTCCTCTCCTGGTTAATTCAGTCCGGCTCTACGCCGGAGTTTAGTCCCAGGTGACAGGGGTTTACAATCCGAAGACCTTCATCCCCCACGCGGCGTCGCACCATCAGGCTTTCGCCCATTGTGAATGATTCGAAACTGCTGCCACCCGTAGGTGTCTGGACCGTGTCTCAGTTCCAGTGTGGCCGATCATCCTCTCAGACCGGCTACCCGTCTTAGCCTTGGTGGGCCGTTACCCCGCCAACAAGCTGATAGGCCGCGAGCCCCTCCGGAAGCACCATTACAAGTTTTAGTAGACAGACCAGGCGGTCTGCCACCACATGCGGTATTAATTCGAGTTTCCCCGAGCTGTCCCCCACTTCCGGGAAGGTTGCCCACGTGTTACGCACCCGTTCGCCACTAGACTGTCCAGGTATTGCTACCCTTTCAGTCCCGTTCGACTTGCATGTCTTAACCACGCCGCCAGCGTTCACTCTGAGCCAGAATCAAACTCTCCGAAAATACTTTCGGAAAGTCCTAAATCTGGTGATTCAGGACTAACAAACCTAGTGAACACTGCGATAGTTCTATTCACGTTTACTTTTTCAAGTGAACCTGACCTTCGCCATCGCAGGTTCACTGGGCTATAATAAATCAATTGAACGAGAATCCGCTCAATCGCACAAAATAAATTTCAAAGAACACCATCTATTTCGCGCTGTTTTTCATGAATTCCGGCCGAAGCCAGGTCATGCAGCGGGCCCCCGGATTAAGGGGGAAAGAGGGTCATTAGGCCAAAAGTTCACACGATTGTCAAGCGACATCCGTAGATTTCTTTTCCCCAAAGAACACTTTCTTTTCCCCCGCCACCAACCCGGAAACCCGAACTGAAACGGGGGAAAACCGCTGACAATACACCTCCATCTAAACTCCACAAGCTCTTTTTGAAATTATTTTTTCCAGGCGAATTCAACGTGGGAATTTGTCCCCGGGATCATTCCCAATTTCTTCGCTGGAATCCACCTGGCTCTCATACGTACATAAAAGGTACATCTCGACGAACATTTAATGTCCGATTTTGGTGGATAGGGGGGTGAATGTATAAATATATCTCGCTTGATTTGAATGACTTACAAATTTCGTGGAGCTTCTGGCGCGAAAAATGTTGATATAAAAATTGTTATGTTCATTCCACGGCGTTTTTTGCTCATTTTGCCCTCATTTCTTTTGATGTCCTTGGGGAGCCTCGCGGGAGGATGTTCGTCGTCTGCCGAAAGCGGTTATTCCTCTTCGGTTTTGGTGCTCCGAGAAATTCACGAGACACCCACCGGCCAGCTGGCGCTGATCTATGATCAATCAAGGACCTATTCCCCCGGCCAACGGGCCTTTTTCGTGGACCAACTTGCCCTCGATCGCAATGTATCCGCCGCGCTGGAGGAGATAAAATCCAATTTAGGCCGGGGCGAAGCGCTATCCGGCAGCGTAATCCTGCATCGCACTCATTCCCTCAATTCCAAGGGAGAAGAAACTTTTTGGGCGGAACTGGATCCCTACAACCTACCTGGGAACTGGATGCCACCACTAACTGAACCTGCGTTGACACCCGAGGCCCTGGTCCAATCCCTGCCGGCCTCATTTACCCCGTCCGCCGTGCCACCAGGCCAACCGCCTCAACAGGCTGATATTCAGCCGTTTGCAACCCCGGATACCCAAGCTTTCATCGTTAAGCCAGGCGATCACTTTCTTTGGCTTACAAACTCCGGTCCCTTGGATACCTCTGTGGCAAATCTGACCCTTTTTCCTCCACACCACGATTCCGTGGGATCGAAATTCGGCCGCGTCGTCGAAGGAACCGCGGAATTTGCGGTGGCCACGGCGGTCGTGGTGGGCGTGGTCACCCTTGATATCTTTGGGCTCGAGTATCATTCTCACGGTGATTATCCCGAATTCCGCCATCGGCATTAAAAATAGTCGAATCGACCACACACTACCCTTCACTTGGCCCATATTTTCTGGTTGTATCTGGGGTATGCCTCCATCGGATTCAAAGCCACCGTTCACCACGCCGTCGCGCATCCTCGGCATCCTCGCGTTGGCGGCTACTGCCGGAGCGATGTATTGGGTAATCACCACCGATAAATTCGAGGGTACCATGAAGTTGCTCGCCGGTGGAGGTGTCCTGATTGCCGGCCTGCTCATTATTGCCGCCGGGGCTCATTTTTCCGATGGCCGGCACAAGCGCTGATTCGTCGCGGGCCACCGCCTTTTGCGAGTGACAATACTTTTACATATTACACATTAAACCCCCTTGCCGATGGGGTTAAACGAGTCAAATTGAAAAGTGCCCCTGCCAACCATCTCAGACCAAATCCCGCTGGACATGAGATTTATCCTTCCGCTCGTTTGGTTCAGTTGCGGCACATTGCTTGCCTTACCGGCCCGCGCCGCTGACGTGCCGGACCCAGCTTCGACCCCCGCCGCCCAATTGCAGTTGGAAAGCCTGGCGGCAAGTGTGTCTCACTTCGCGACGCTCGACCTCATTCGCCATCGTGAGCCCGACTCCCGGTTACCAGCGAATTTGCTGGCCGAGCAAAAACAACTCGCGGCCACGCTGCGCTCCATGGGCGGCGAACACGACGGCTTGCTCGGGTTGCTCGTTCACCCCAACCCCAAGGTTCGCACCCTGGCTCTCGGCGCCCTCTTCGAACGCGAAGATCCCAAAGACCTGCCGGCCATCGCGTCACTCATGGGCGACTCCGCGCCCACCCTGCCCTTGTTGCATATGGCCGCAACCTCCCAAGGGGGTGAATTGCCGCTGGCTGACTTCGAGGAGCCGCAAACAGTGGGCCTGGTGGCGAAGGAAATGATCTGCTTCTATTTGGCGGCGGCCAAAATAGACGTGCCGGGCCTGCGCAAAGACCCCTTTGCCCTCACCGTCGTCGAGATTCCCAGATTGTCCGCCGCTTTTAAGGAATACTGGACCGTCCGGGCCAACCGCGATCACTGTGCGAGTTGGTTCCTCGTCAAGTTTCAACGCGCCACGCGCGACACCGATCCGGTGCTCTTCGAAAACCGGGCGGATGCCGGTCGCGTCCTGGCGGAAATGCAGGCATTGCCCCCCGCGGAACGCGCCTGGACCGAGCTCTATGTGCTCGCCGGGGCGTTTTCCGCCAGTGCATTCGGTCCCGGCAATTCCATCCAACCATTGACCGATGAAGGGGACCGCGTCACCGCCCTCCAAGCTGTGGGACCGGAGGCAATCTTGAATTTCCTCCAGCGCCATAAAGTAACGGATGACCCGGATTTGCTCTTCGACGACAACGCCATTCGCAATGTGTACCGCAAGGACCAGTTTCTCGCCATGGCGCAATTCATTCTTCAGCATCCGCAGTCGTTGCTCCGGACCGACGATACCAACGCCGTCACCGCGCTCGCTGAAGCACCGCCCGAAAAGCAGCAGGGCGACACGGCGCTCTGGCTGGCGGCCGGGGCGGCATTGATGGCTGAACATAACCCCACTCAAGCCGCAGCCATGCTCAAGGCAGACTTGAAAAAATATCCCTATACGTCATCCACGGCCGGCACGCAGCAGGCCAGGCTTATGGCCGAATTATGGCGGTCGCGCGGCAGCGCGGAAAATGACGCTTTAGTCGCCTGGTTCTACGAAGCCGCGGTTCATACCTATGGCGAAAACGACCCCAGCAATGGCCCCGTCAATTTCCTGCGCGAAATTGCGCTCTCCCCGCGCCCCGATACCAGGGAACTCCTTTCCGCCCTGGTCGGCAGCCCGCACTTTCAGCTTTCGGACTGGGCCATCTTGAAGGAACTCCTCCACCTCGCCGCCACCGTGCAAGGTGCCGACCTGGTGGATCAGCGGACAATTTATGATTATCAGCCGAACTCGCGGCGCCCGGATGAAGCCGCTGTGCTCGCGTCGTGGCGCAGCCTGTTGCAGAAGAGTTTTGCCAAGGTGGATTGAACCGCCGCCTCATCCCATCTAATCCAACCCATCCGTCTCTACCCTTCATTTTACTAATTAAAACCCCGTATTTCCGTCTCAACTGTTTACGATCCATGAAACGACTTTATTCCATTCTCGCCCAGATTCTACCCGTCTTCTTGACCGGCTTGGCCGCGGGCTATTTTGTATTTAGCAATCGCGGGGCTCCCGCCAAAGGGCCGACCCACCCCGCCAGTGCTATTCGCACCGGCAGCGCCGCCACCAAGGTTGGAATCCCGGCGGAGGCCCGGCCGGCATGGGACCCAAAGAGCGCGATGGGTGAAATTTTTTCCAAGTATAACGGCAGCGAACGAGTCCTCGCTTTTGCGGATTTGCTGGAGAAGACGCCCGCCAACCGGATTTTGGCGCTCATCAAGGAGGCCTCATTTTGCCCGTTTCCCGCCACCCGCGATGCCATGCTGCAACTGGCTTATGCCAAGTGGGCTGCCGAAGATCCCCAAGCCGCCCTCGCTTACGCCAAAAACCCGGCCGTCCGTGACAATGTGGGCTTTGACCCGCTGACTAAGGTGTTTGAAGCCTGGGCTGCCCACCATCCCCAAGATGCCCTTGCCGCGGCCCTCCGCATGGGCACCATGTCCTCCCGCTCCATTGCCGTCGAAACCGTTCTCGCCACCTGGGTGGAAAACGGCGACCCGCTGGACGCCCTGGCCGCCGCCAAAAGCCTGCCCAAGGGTTTGGCCACCCAAAACGTCCTCACCCGGATCTACGAAAATTGGTCCCGCATGGATCCCGAAGCCGCCCTCGCCGCCATGGGGCAAATTGACAACGCCAGCACCCGGCGCAATGTCGAATCCATCATCCTTGGCAACCTGGCCGGCGTGGATCCGTCGGCCGCACTAACTGTTCTGCGTGGCCTGCCCTCTGGCCAGCAATCAGCCTCGATCTATGCTGACGTGTTTTTGAAATGGTCCCAGCAGGACCCCGCCTCCGCTTTCTCCGCACTCCAGCAATTGCCCGTGGGCCAGGCCCGCGTGCAGGCGGTGGACAGCGTCTTCAACAGCTGGGCCCAAATTGACCCCGTTGGTGCCCTCCAAGCCACCGAGTCCCTGCCCCCCGGACAAGAGCGCGACCGGGCCGAGCGCAACAGCCTCAGCGCCCTGGCCGAGGCCGATCCCCAGGTTGGAATTAATTATTTGACCAATCTCCCCCAAGGCACCAATCGCAACAGCCTCATTTCCAATTTTCTCAATCGATGGGCTGACAGCGACCCGAATGGCGCTTTGGCCTGGGCCGACACTAATGCGATCGGCAGCGCCTATAATAATGCCATTGGCGGGATTCTAAGCCGCATGAGCGCCAACGACCCCCAAGCCGCCATTGACTATATCACCAACAAAATTCCCGACAGCAATCAGCGCGACAATTACTTGCAAAACACCCTCAGTACTTGGGCCCAGCAGGATTCCGTGGCCGCCATGACTTGGGCCCAATCCAATTTGAACGGCACGGTTCAGCAAACCGCCGTTAACAATGTCCTCAATCAGATGATACAATCCAGCCCCACCCAGGCGGTTTCCTATGTCATGGCACTGCCTGACGGACCGGCCCGGAACAACGACATCTCCCGCCTCGCCAGCCAGCTCGGCGTCCAAGACACCCAGGCCGCCTTGCAATGGGTCCAAGACTTGCCCGGTGATGTGACCGATGCCACCCGCCGCAATGCGTTGCAAAATGTCATCAACGGCTGGGTCAGCGTGGACCCCGCCGCCGCCGCCGCTTACGTCAAGGATTATGCCGGCGATCCCAATTACGATTCCGCGCTCACCCGCGTTGCCTCGGCCTTGGCCCAAAGCGACAGCAAGGCGGCTCTATCCTGGGCGGAAAGCCTCCCCGATGGCACCGGTCGCGACAATGCAATTTCCGCCTCCATTCGCGGCATGGCAACCTATGATGCTCCGGCAGCTTGGAATTATGCCCAAAATCTTCCGGACTCCGCGAGTTCCAATGCCTTGTTAGGCTCAATTGTCGCCTCCTGGAGTCAAACGGATCCCGGCAAGGCCGCTGACGCCGCCAGCTCCCTGCCCGACGGCGCGGCCCGCACCAACGCTTTCGCCAATATCGCCAGCAACTGGCTCCAACTCGATCCCGCCGGCGCCTCCCAGTGGATGACCACGCTGCCTGCCAGTCCCGAGCGCGACACCGCCGTCACCCGCCTCGTGCAAACGCAGGCCCAGTCCGATCCACAGACGGCGCTCAACTGGGCATCCACCATTGTCAATGACGCCCAGCGCGCCAACGCCACCCGCACCGCCGTCGTCGAACTGGCGCGCAAGGACCCGGCGGCGGCCACGGCCGCCGCCCAATCGGCCAACATTACGGACGCTCAGCGCACCCAACTGCTCAACAATATTAATTCCATGCAAAACTCCACGATCACCATGCTGGGCTCCTCCGGCAGCGGCACCCTCATCATGTCTGGTTCGAGCTCCGTGAGCATCCAAGGCAATGCCATCGTGGGCCGCAACATCTCTACCTCCAATGGCATCAGCACCATTACCACCCACTACGCCGACGGCACTTCCGATACCACCACCGTCTCGAATCCAACCCCCTAACCCATCCGCCGCCCATGTTGCCTTGAGCATTATAACTTCAGCGATTCGACGTCACGCAGGCACTTCGGATCTTGGAGATATTCCGATGGCTCCGTTTCGTACAATTCAGTTCAAAACTATTTTGGCTTATCGGATGTCTCAATAGTGAAGCGGGAAACGGGCTTGCTCGCCGGTGCAGCGCGGGATAGTTTTGATTTCTAATAACTCCCGCAGTGGCGCGTCTAAATTTGTTATGAAACGCCCATATCCGGCTTGGACGCGGCTGTTTGCTGTTTTTGCGGTTGGCCTCTCCGCCGGATATTTTGGTTAGGTTACTTTCCAGCCCACCCCCCCGCTGGCCAAAGATCCACTGTTACCAACGCGCCGGCCCGCCGCACTGCCCCGCCAAGTCTCTCCGGCATCCTTCAGCAAGACACCGGCGGTGATCAGCTCCTCGATTTGGAAGCGCTCGTGGAAAGAACGCCCGTCACCCAATTAGCCGCTTTGACGGATGAGGCTGCGCGTTGGCCGCAGGCGGATTTGCGCCAGATCGTTTATGATTTGGTGAATCTCAAATGGCTGCGCTCCGACCCCGCCGCCGCCCTTGCCGCTGTCCAATCCGCCGACCTCACCGACGCCCAGCGCACCTACCTCCTCCAAGCCATCGCGCGCCAGTCGAATCCGCCGGTTACGTCCATTATTTCCACCAAGTATGGCGGGAACTGGGGTGGCGCATTGAATTTTAATAACTCGCCCCACCCGGCGCGTGCGGGAAGTTTTTGAATTTCACGCGAAGTCGCGAAAACGCGAAGGGGTGCTTGCCTTGTTCGGCTCCATCCCGATATTGCGCTCCCTTCGCGCTTTCGCGGCTTTGCGTGGGGCCGGCGCTCTCGCCTCAACTTTCCTTCGCTCCACCCTCCCGCACCTCCTCCCCCAGCGCCCGCAAATATTTCCACGTGAATATCCCGGTGCTGTGCCCATCGGAAAAGGTAAATACCACGGCATAATTGCCGACGTATTTCCAGCTGCTTACTTCGACGCCGGGAAAATTCTTCGGACCGTTGCCGCCGTATTGCTGGCCAAAAATATCCCGTTCGCCGATGTTTTCGGCGCTCGGCGACCGGGCGCGCAGGAATTCGCCGGGCAGAAAATCCTCCGTGCCATCGGGCCAGCGCAGGGCGATTTCCCGGCCGATGAGCTGAAGGTCGAGTGGCGGCGAAGTCATGAACAATATTTTTAAATTTCCACCGCCGCGGCAGTTTCCCGCCTTACACACAGCTAATGCCCGAAGCAGGCCGTTTCGTCCGGTCGCTCTTTACCGGCGCCGATTGGGGCGCGTGCCGGTTCAACAAATTGATCAAGTCCAATTGCCGTACGGGCTTGACCAGGACCCCATTCAAGCCCGCCTGCTCCAGCGCCTTTACCTCTTCGGCATCGGCGCTGTCCGATTGCGCGATAATGGGTACGGGCTTGATGCCGGCCTTGCGCTCGCGTTCCCGCCAGGAAATGGCGGTTTCGCAGCCGTCCAGATCGGGCAGTTGCAAGTTCAGCAACACCATATCATAAGCGCCAGGCCGGAAGAGCTCCAGGGCGTCTGCCGCCGTTTCCGCCAGGGCCACGTCACAGCCGGCGCGCTCGAGCATCGCCGTCAGCACCACCCGCGTTTGCGCGTCGCCCTCCACCAGCAGAATGCTCCGCCGGCGGGCGCCCGCCAGCGGCCGCGGCCAGGGCGTACCGCTGCCCGCCAGGGATCGGCGGCGCTCCATCCACGCCGTAAACCAAAAAGTTGATCCTTCTCCCAGTTTGCTCTCCACGCCGATGTCCCCGCCCATCATTTCCACCAGGCGCCGGCAAATGGACAACCCCAGGCCGGCGCCTTCGTACCGTCGCGTGGCTGAACTGTCCACCTGGTAAAAGGGTTCGAAAATGTGCTGCGCGTGCTCGGTGTTAAGTCCAATGCCCGTGTCCTGCACGCTGAAACGCAACAAATCGCGGTCGCGGCCCTGTTCCAGTCGCTCTATCAGCACGGTGATGCCGCCCTCGCTGGTAAACTTGACGGCGTTGCCCACGAGATTGAGTAAAATTTGGCGCACGCGGGGCTCATCCAACAGATAGCAGAAGGCCAGACATTCATCCAGTTGCATGCCCAGGCTCAGATTCTTGTTCCGGGCATCCCGGCTCTTGATGTCCAGCACGCCCTGCACCAGCTCGCTCACTTCACAGGGCGAAAGGGACAGCGTCGCGACGCCCGACTCCAATTTGGCCAGATCCAGGATGTCGCTCAGCAAGGTGAGGAGGTGCTCGCCGGCATTCTGGATGATTTGCATCAGCTCCCGCTGCTCCGGCGCGCATTCCTGGCCGAGCAGCAATTGCGCCGCGCCCAGGATGGGATTGAGCGGCGTGCGGATTTCATGGCTGATCATCGCCAAAAACTCGGACTTCGCGCGCGCGGCGGCTTCCGCGGATTCCTTCGCCTTCACCAATTCCTCCATGACCTGCCGGCGCTCCGTGATGTCGTGTGCCGTGCCCACCATCTTCATCGGCCGGCCGGTCACTTCATTCACCACCACCCGCGCCTGCTCATGCACATGCCGGATGGCCCCGCCCGGAAGCATGACCCGGTGCTCCACCGAATAGACCCCGTTCTCCGCCAGGGCCCGGGCCACCGCCTGGCGGATGGCTTCATGGTCGTCGGCCGGAATGCGGCTGAAAAATACCTCGTTCGTCGCCGGCACCGACCCCGGTTCAAAACCAAAAATGCGGTAACACTCGTCGGACCAGCGCAACGGGTTTTCATCCACTTCGGGATTGGCCAAATCCAGCTCCCAACTGCCAAAACGCGCCAGCCGCTCGGCGGCCGCCATCATCGCCTCGCTCTGGCGGAGCTTCTCGCCGGCCAGTTTGCGCAACGTAATGTCCTGAATTTGGGAAATGAAGTATTGCGGTTGACCCGCCGGATCGCGCACGAGGGAAACATTCAGCAAAATCCATACCGTCCGCCCCTCCTTGTGAAAATAGCGTTTTTCCATCTGGTAGGTCTGGATTTCTCCACGCAGGATTTGTTGCACGAACTCCAAATCCGCCGCCAGATCATCCGGATGCGTGATGGTTTGAAAATCAATTGCCAGCAATTCCTCCGCAGTGTAACCGACGATGCTGCTCAGCGCCTGGTTAACCCGCAGCCACCGGCCTTCCACCGAGACCAGCGCCATGCCGATGGCCGAGTACTCCATCGCCGAGCGGAATTGCTGTTCGCTTAACTTGCGGGCCTCTTCCGCCAGGCGCCGCTCCGAGACGTCGCGGGCCACGGCGATAAAGCCGCTCGGCCGGATCGCGTCACCCTCGAACGGCGTCACCCGCAATTGCACCCACACCCGGGAGTCGTCCTGATTGCACACCAGCCGTTCCGCGCTGAAGCCATGATGCTCTGAAATGGCGGCCAGGTCGCGTTGCGCCGCCGTCCGCGATTCGGGCGGAAAAAGTTCCAGAATCGAGCGGCCTTTCATCTCCTCGGCCGTCCAGCCGTGGAGCCGGACCGCCGCCTCATTCCAATAGGTGATGTTACCCGCGGTATCGGTGCAGACCACGCAGTCGCGAATTTGGGAAAGTATTTGGGAATCGAGTCGCAAAGTGTCCACCGCCTGGTGGTGGGTGGTGATGTCACAGCCGATGGTGATAATGCCGACGGCCTGGCCCGCTGCGTCACGAATCGGCTGGGAATGCGAAGAAATCCAAATCCTGCCGCCATCTTTGCGGCAGGCTTCCCATTCCCGGTCTTCCACCACCTCGCCCCTCAAGACCTTGCGTCGGAATTCGGCAATCGCCGGGCGCGCCTCCGCGGGAAATTGCGTCAGGATGCTCTGCCCCAGCATCTCCGCCTTCGTCCAGCCAAAAAGTTTTTCGGCGGCTTCATTCCAAAAATGGATTAAACCCCCAGCATCGGTGCAAACCACCGCATCCTTGATTTGCGCCAGAATATGGGCGTCACGTTGTCGCGCCTCCTCGGCCGCGCGCCGCTCCGAAATGTCGCGGGCAATGGTCAGGACGCCTTGGGGCCGGCCGGCCGCATCCAGAATGCGCGTGGATCGCACTTCAACCCAAATCCGCGACCCATCCTTGCGAAAATCATGGCGCTCACCAAACGATTCCTCGCCCCCCATCACCGCGGCAAAACGCTGGCGGCCCCAGGCTCGGGCTTCACCCGGGGGAAGACGGTCAAAAACGGATCGGCTCATCATCTCCGCGGCCGACCAGCCCCACACTTTTGCGGCCCCCTCGTTCCAAAAAGTCACCATCCCTTCGGCATTCGTGCAAATGATGGCGTCCTTGATTTGCGAGAGGATGAACTGGTCGCGGTATAAAAGATCCGTCTCCGCTTTGCTGTGGCCAACCATGGACGCATTTTCAGCGGCGTTTGGGATTTGCTGGTTTGAAGCGCTCACGTGGGTACCTTTCTCGTCGCCATTCTCCGGTCCACCCTCCAATCGGCCCTTCGTCCGGAACCTTAATAACGGGTAAAATTATCCATTTTGAGCCCGGGGTAAAGCCTGATGTGTTAAAATCATGCAAGTTCCCGATTATCATGGGCTTCGGCGCCGGACGAGAAATGGCCGGCCGCTTGGCGAATCACTTTCCCGGCTGGGCCTCCAACGCCCCAGCTGATTCAGAATTGCCCGGCGAACTTTTTGCCGCTATTCCTGTCCCACTGAGCCATGTTAAATCCCTCCGCCGTTCGTTCCGTCTTGGGCTGGTTGGCTGCCGCCATCTTCACCGGTGCCTTTGCTTTCGTTTATATTTACAACCCCTCCACCGCCATGCCCGCCACCTCATCAACCTCCGCCAATCCTGCCCCTTCCGCACAACCCAAGGGCCCGCCACCGGCCAATCTGGAGACCGCGATTTTTGCCACCGGTTGTTTTTGGTGTTCGCAAGCCGTTTTGGAGCGCCTTCCCGGCGTTTGGGAAGCCACTTGTGGTTATACCGGTGGCACTGTTGCCAACCCGACTTACGAGCAGGTCAGCTCCGGCAAAACCGGCCATGCTGAAGCCACCATGGTCAAGTTTGACCCCAAAGTCATCTCCTACGACGAATTGCTCGAATGGTTCTGGCACATGCATGACCCCACCACCCTGAATCGCCAGGGCTACGATGAAGGCACTCAATACCGTTCCGCCATTTACTACTTCAGCGACGCCCAGAGAATCGCCGCCGAAAAATCCAAGGCGGCGGCCCAAAAGGATTTCAAGGACAAGATCGTCACGGAAATCACCAAGGCATCGGCTTTCTACAAGGCCGAAGATTACCACCAGGAGTTCTTCAATAATAACCCCGCCCAGGGCTATTGCCAGGGAGTCATCTCCCCCAAACTGGCAAAACTCAAACTGACCCTCACGCCCACCACCGCCGGTACCGCCGCCAAGCCGGCCGCCGCGACCACCGCGGGCGGCGCCAGTTCGGCCGCCGCCACCAAATAATCCCGACTAGGCCTTTGGCGTCTTGCTGCGGACCGCCAAGCCCAGCGCCAGGGCTGCCATCGCCAGCAAGCCGCCACTCAGGAGAAATATTGTCGGGGCCGAAAAGTTCATCCGCTGCATGATCGGAAATGCCGTGAGCATCACGTCCCGGTGCCAGGCCATGGTTGCCCCAAAAGCCACCCCGCACATACCCAGAAAACCTGCCAGCAGGCAGATCGCCACCCACGCGCCATTGCGCGCCAGACCCAACGCCAACCCGCCCAGCACCACCAGGATCCCGCCAAAAATCAAAAACGACCGCGGGGCCAGCGACACTTGCTCCAATGCCGGAAACGCCCGCTCCAGCAAATCACGCTTCACCGCCAATATCGCCCCAAATACCATGGTGCACAATCCGGCAAAAATTGCGATCACACTGGTGCCGGCCAAGAACGCGTTCCTCGCGCCCATCCGCATCTCGTCCTCGCCGGCCGTACGGCTGCGAAATAGCGGATTGCTCAACTCCCCCACATTGCGGCCGGAATACCACCACAGCACCACGCCAAACGCCAACAGCGGCAATACGCCCAATAAATCCGCCGTCTTTTGCGCGTGGGACGAAATTACGTCCGCCCGCAATATCTTGCCCGCATAAAACAGCGCCGCCGCCACTATCAGGATGGCCAGCAATCGCAGGATATGCCGCGCCCGCATCCCCCGGCCCTCCGATTGCGGCGATGCCGGCCGATTGATTGGGTCGCTTTTCTTTTCCATGGGTTTAATAAATTGACGGAATCTTACGCCCGGCTGGGCCGCGCGACCGTGATGGCCACCCCTGCGGCCGGCGTGCCCACCGCCGCGGCTGCCTGCGCCAGAACTTCCTCCAGCGTCTCGAGATATTTGACGAACCGCCGGCGACCGGCCGGAGTTAGATTAATGGTGGTCCGCGGGCGCCCGCCGCCCGCCGCATCCTTGCGCTGCGCGATGATGCCCTCGTCTTCCAGCGCCTTCAAATGGCGGTTGAGATTGCCGTCCGTCAAATCGCAAATCCCCTTCAATTCGCCGAAGGACAAACCGTCCACCGCCCCCGCCAACGCCGAGATCAGCGCGAGCCGGTTGGGCTCGTGCATCACGCGGGACAGCGCAGCAAAGGGATTGTCCGACATTTGTTTTCCGGTTTCTGGTTTTTGGTGTTTAATTCTTAATTTTTACTTCCTAATTTTCAACTACTCCGCATCTTCCATGCGCGGCGGGGCGGGAAAACCGAAAAAAGTGCGCAGCGAGGGCCACGGTTTTTCGTCAAAGTGCAACACCAAGCCGCCAAATAATTCCCCGAAAAAGAACACTGCGCCCATCACCCACGCGTCGCGCGTGAAGGACAATCCCGGCCGGCCCAACAGGCAAACTCCCCCGCATAACAAATAATACATCCCGACCCACGACAGCCCGCGCGGCAGCACCTGCCGCGCCGTGAAATTGAGCAACCCGCACATCACCATCCACGTGCCAAATAAAAGATTAAACTCCTCCCGGGCCACCAGTGCGAGGGTCAGCAATCCGCCCACCACCAGCAGCGGAATAATCTCCAGCGCCGGCCGCAACCGCCGCACGTCGCGCCCTACTTCCGGATCGTTCAGAAACCAGTAAATCAGCGTCCCGTAATTGA
>Ga0206896_1061_pt1 | contig 24836 bp, 21 predicted proteins | sample Alteio_BWOrgHeat_52_FD_152969 | JGI IMG/M metagenome (GOLD analysis project Ga0206896, IMG submission 152969) | Enriched cells from forest soil in Barre Woods Harvard Forest LTER site, Petersham, Massachusetts, United States -... | ecosystem: Environmental > Terrestrial > Soil > Temperate forest >... | reverse complement strand
TACGTTGGCACAACGAGCCGCCGTACAGGTCCTGCACAATCGCGAACTGTTCCCCGACGTTGACGGAGTGCGCCGGTTCTATTTGCAAAAAAATGTCTGGAGCACATGGTCATTGTTCGACACGGCCATCGCGTATGCCCTTTCAGGCGAACCGGAACAAGCGCGGTATTTCTTCGGCAAAGCAATAGATTTTGACAAGGGCAATTATGAATGGCTGCTGAACGCAAAAGCAGAAGCTCAGCGATTGAGCGCAATGACATTCGAACTAGATAACTTCCGTTTGGCAATCAACAAAAAAATCGCAAAGGCGCGAGAACTCGCAAAACTTCCGCCACTAAGCAAGGCGATTTTCTGACGCACAGGAGCCTTTCTTGAAATCCACCATCGCGCGCATCTCAGCCCTGACGCTTATCATCCTGTGCACCACCGCCTACCCCCAAACCAACCCCAACGAAACCGAAATCCGCGCCACCCGCCAATCCTCCAACGAAGCCCTCAAACACCACGACATCCAATCCTTCGCCGCCAGCCTCGACACCGACTTCATCATGATCCGCGGCAACGGAGTCCTAGTCCCCTCCCGCCAGGCCTACATCGACACCTTCACCCACGACTTCGCCAATCCCAAAGCAGTAACCTACGAACGCATCCCCGACAAGATCGACCTCTCCACCGCCGCCCCTCTAGCCGCCGAACACGGCCACTGGATAGGAAGGCCAAGAAGGTCAGGCAGCGCAGCCACCAACAGCACCCCAGCCTACTCAGGCACCTACCTCGCCATGTGGCGCAAAACCCCCACCGGCTGGAAACTCCGCTCCGAACTCTTCGTAGTCCTCGCCTGCGGAGACGAAGCAGCCTGCGCCGCGTACCGCAAGCCATAGCTCGTTTACTTAAGATGATCCGCAGGTCGGCTCCTGATACAAATTCGAGGATCGCATTGGACTGTTTCCGTCAATTGAAAACCGACTAAGATGCAGCTATTGGAGATTCCCATGCAGAAGAATAATTTCAAGCTCATCGTATTAGTCTTTCTTGTGCAGCTTTGTCTACCGGGTGCAACACGCCCGACACGAGCGCAGGCAGAGAAGGCCGCGTATCCGGCCATGGCTCCGGTGGATACGTATTTGATCACCGACCGGAATTCGGAGATCGCGTTGGCCCGCAGTGCTGCTCCGGCATCTATCTCGGACGGAGCCGAGGTGATGGTGCTTGAGAAGAGGGGATTCACGACCGCAGCAAGAGGCACAAATGGCTTTCTGTGTCTGGTTGAGCGAGCATGGGGCGCCGCCAGCGACGATGCGGAATTCTGGAATCCCAAAGTTCGCTCCCCCATTTGTTTCAATCAAGCAGCCGCAAGAACCTTCGCGCCGATCTTCCTGATGAAGACAAAACTGGCGCTCGAAGGAAAGTCGAAAACGGAGATCGCCGCAGCGACGGCTGCGGCACTGGACAAGAAGGAACTACCCGCACTGGAACCGGGAGCGATGTGCTACATGATGTCGAAGCAGCAGTACTTGAACGACCGCGGCATGAGCTGGCACCCGCATCTGATGTTTTTCGTTTCGGGCGATGCGGCAAAGAGCTGGGGAGCCGACCAGCCAGGCTCGCCGATTATCGCCGCGAATGATCCTGAAGAGCGGGTGACAATCTTCATGGTCTGGGTCGGCAAATGGTCCGATGGGTCGCCTGCTCCGGCGATGGAGCACTGACGCCCCTATTCCTGAGAATGAGATTATTCTTGACGACGGGGAACTCGCGCTAGAATGACGCACCCTCGTCTTCGATGCTTTTTGCCTGCCCTCGAAAAGTAACCATATGTATAGGGAGATTGCACAGCCATGAAATCATCCATGCAAGCCTCGGCGTCCCGCCGTGAATTCATTAAAACCACGGGCAAATTAGCCGCGGTTTCGGCTTTGGCCAACGTAGCCATTCCCGCTGTCCACGCTGCCGGCAGCGACCTGATCCAGGTCGCCCTGATCGGCTGTGGTGGGCGCGGCGGCGGCGCAGCAGCCAACGCACTTTCCGTCAAACGCGGCCCCGTCAAGCTGGTGGCCATGGCCGACATCTTCCCCGATCGCCTGCAGAAGGACCTGAACCAGTTGCAGACGAAGTTTGCCAGCCAGGTGGACGTGCCGCCGGATCGTCAGTTCATCGGCTTCGACGCATATCAGAAAGCGATGGATTGTTTGAAACCGGGCGACATCGCCATCTTCGCTACGCCGCCGGCGTTTCGCTGGGTGCATTTCGCCTACGCGATACAGAAGGGCCTGAATGTTTTTATGGAGAAGCCGCTTTCGGCTGACGGGCCCGCCAGCAAACGCATGATCAAACTGGGTCAGGAGGCTCAGGCCAAGAACCTGAAGGTCGGTGTGGGGCTGATGTCGCGTCACAACCGCGCGATGCAGGAGCTGGCCAAGCGCATCCACGATGGCGAGATTGGCGAAATCATTCTGCAACGGGGCTACCGGATGCACGGGCCGGGCGGATATTTCAGCTCTCTTCCGAAACCGGCCGGTATCACCGACCTCCTTTACCAGGTGCAGCGCTTCCACAGCTTCATCTGGGCCAGCGGCGGCTGCTTCAACGACTTCTATATCCACTTGATCGATCAGTTGGGATGGATGAAGAACGAGTGGCCGGTGAAGGCGCAGGCGCTGGGCGGCCGGCAGTACCGCTCCAGTCCTGAAGGAATCACGTATGTGGATCAGAATTTCGACACATACTCAGTGGAATACACATACTCCGATGGCACTAAGTTCTTTTTCGACGGGCGCACCATCCCCGGATGCGAACAGATCTATTCCAGTTACCTGCAAGGCACCAAAGGCTCGGGAATAGCCTCGAAGGCAGGCGATTGCGGGCAGCCGTCAAGCCTGTATGCAAGCCAGGACCTGACCTCCAAAATGTTGTGGGAATCCAAGGTGAAGCCGGAGGAGCAGGACCCTTATCAAAACGAATGGAATGATTTGGTGGACGCCATTCGAGACGATAAGCCCTACAACGAGGTGCAACGCGGGGTAGAAGCCAGCCTGGTTTCGAGCATGGGCCGGATGGCCGCCCACACCGGCAAGGAAGTGACGTTTGACCAGATGCTCAACAGCGACTTCGAAATGTCGCCGAACACAGACAAGTTCACCATGGATTCCCCAGCGCCACTTGTTGCTGATGCCAACGGCCGATATCCTGTGCCGCAACCGGGGATCGTGACCTCACGCGAATATTGAGCTTAGACGTGTTGCTGCTTATCGTCAGCAATGATGGCAACCGAGAAGCGCGTTTCTCAGGACCAAGCATCTGAATGGGCCTCAAGCCGAGGTCAATGAGCGCATTGGCCTATTCTCGCAAACCGAAAACGCCTCAGAGGGGTGGTTCCGAGAAATCGACGTATCAGGGTGTTGATTAGCGGAGGTCGACCTCTTTACCTCTGCCTTTCTTCTTCGAATTCAGCGGCGCAGTGTTGAAAGTGGTGATCTTTTCGAGCTCCGCCTCAGCGTGCTTCGCAGCTGCCTCAAGCGTTTTCTCTTCTCCCAGAAACCATGCGCCTATCGTCGCGTTCATCAGGGCCAACGTAATGCCGGCGAGCAATCTCACCCTGAGATCGTCGCGTCTGACATTCCGTGCACGTGAGGCGAAGGCTTCGGCGACGGCGTCCTCAACCAGGTGCTTCCTGGAGAGATAGGCCTGCCGCGCTGTTGGGTGGCTCGTCGAAATGGCAATGAGCTGCCGCGCACGCGCTTCGGGCTGCTCGTTGTAGTGCACCCCGGCGAGCAGAGTCCGGTGGATCACTTCCAGATCGGTGGATTGTCGCGGTGCGCTTCGTATAGCCGCAACCAGAACTGCGCCGTATTCCATTACGCTTCGGGCCAGGAGATCATCCTTGGTAGCAAAGTAGCGGAAGAAGGAGCGTTTGGAGATTCCGGCTGCTTCAGCGATCTCTGCCACATCCGTCTGGTCGAAGCCCTTCTTTTCGAACAGCGCGATCGCCGCATCCAGAATGGCGTTCCTTACCAGTTCCTGCTTTCGGGACTTCAGGTCTCTTTTCGCGCCGGTGAAGATTCCACACCAGTCGTCATCGCCATCCGTCGGGTCGGTGCCAGGCTTGTCAAAACGTATCCCGCTCGTACCTTTCATGCGCATCACCCTCTCGATTACCTTACGGTGACCCGCATGGAGGCAAGGTTCTGAACCAGGCCGAAAGGCGTGTTCGCGTCGCCATCGCGCTGGGCTGTGACCCTGACTACAGGGAAGTAGGTTCCCGGACGAACGAAGCGATGCACCTCTTTGAAAGCGGACTCATGACCAATCGAGACCGGCTGCGCCGTGAAATGGCCATCGCCTTCCATATCCCATTCGACCTTAACAATCTTGCCGGCAGAAGGCGGTGTCTGAGCCTTCGCCCAAAAAGTAATGTCCGTTCCTTTCTTCACCAGGGCTGTGGGATGGGAGGATGCGTCTGCGGTTCTGCCCACGCCTAACGTCACCACGGGCTGAATGCCGCCGCGCAGCTCCGCGGCCGGCGCAAGTTGCACCTGGTCGTCGGCATCGATGCGATAGTTGGTGCTCTCCGCCGGCGGAATGCCCTTGGCAACCCATGCGTCCAGATCCAGCAGCGCCTGCTGTACCTCTCCGAGATAGCTTACGATGTGGTCGGCGACGTGAGCAGAATGCTCGAAGGCAACACCGGCACTCATGCCCGCAATATCCGGGCCATGATCGGCGTTGTCCATATACCAAAGTCGAAAGCTGCCGGACAGGTCACCCAACGCAGCTTGCGCCTGCTGCCGATACCAGTCCGCTGACCACGGGTAGGCTGAGACATCCAAAACCGACTCCGCCATGATCATCTTTCCGTGGAACCGCCCGCTCGCCACGGACCCGGCGCTTGATGCGTTCAGCATTGGACCAATGATCACGCTGCGCTGCGGATATAGTGGAGCGCCGTCCTTCTGTACATACTGATCCCAACCGTACTGGTGCGTCGCTGGCACCTGGTGGCGCGAGTAGTACTGCAACGCGATAGCCCATGAGTTGTCCAAGCGGACCGCGGTCCCCGCAGTGATTCCCGATGCACTCACAACCTTGACTTTGCTGCCTTCGATTCCAGTGATCACGACCGATTGGCCGGCCTTTGGACCGTCCTTGATCATTAAGTCACCGTTCAGCAGATCCTTTGACGGCTCCACGCCAAGCACCAGTTCGTTGCCCTCGCCAACGTTCTTGACCGTCGTGTCCTGTCGAACCCGCGCAGCCTGAACCGATGGCTCGCTCCCCTCATATCCCGGTTTGCTCCAGAAATCCTCCATATAGCTCGGGTCGATGGCGCGGACTGCACCTTCCACAGCCCAAAACCCGCCGCCATTCAGGGTGGCATATTGCCACCAGCCGCTCAGAGGAAATCCAAGTCGAGTCACTTCTTTCAGCGTGTCCCGCTGCTCGGCACTCAGCCCCGCAAATCGATCGCCGCTTCCCCCCGGCGCTACGGCATCGGCTATCTGTGGCAGCTTGTCACGCAGCACCCGCAACGCCAGTAGTTGCGACGCCATAAAGTTGGGGATCGCATTTGGCACGCCGAACACCATGGGCACCGCTCCATCCCACACGCCGCTGGTGTTCTCCATTGAGCCCACGGTCTGGTATGCGCCTCCGCTTGCCCCGTAAATGTAGCCACGCGGTCGGGTGCTCGTCTTGTACATCTCCAGGGCGATGAGGCGAGAGTATTTGGCGGCTGCGGCATTCGTGCGGTATGCCGCCAGCGGTCCGCCTGCAGGTACGCCACCCGCGTTGTTTGTCGACACCACATAAGCACCGCTCGACAGCGCGAACACTACGGAGCAGGTTGACGTACCGATCTCAGGACAGCCGGGTGCGGCATCTTCCACGCCGATGGTTGGATAGGTCGTCTGGAAGAAGCGGCCTTTATACTTCTCTGCCGTTGGGAAATAGAAAGAAAACCGGGCTTTGGTTCCGCTGAAGCCGCCATGAACGTACGTAAAACTGACCGATACTCCGGAAGCTTCGTCGGTCAGGGTGCCGGGCTTCCGCTCATCGACGTATGGCTTGCTCAACTCTGGATCGTTACAGTTCTCGGTGATGAATAGCGGGCCACCGACTGACTGCGCCTCGCAGGCAGATGTGACCGGTTGCTCTTGAGCCACGGCGCTGGCACTTTCTGGAATGACTGCAAGGCCCAACCCAAAGGCGAGGAGTAGCGAAGAAATTCGAATGCTCCAGCGCGTTTGGATCTGTATCGTCGCACAGTCAGCGTTGCGGACATACCTTTCACTACGGCGACCATGTTCCACTTCGACACCTCTCCTCAGGCACCCGGTGCTCTCTGTGGACTACTCTAATGGCACTCAGTGCCACTGTCAACATACTATGCCACAATGACAATTCTTTGAACCGTTGACGGAAGAGCAAGTGGAACCTTTTCAGCATCACCTCGCGCAAACAGCAGTTCCCGAATAGGTCCTCAAACGCGCATCTCGTCCGGCTTTCAAATGGTGATAAATTGCCGAGTCGCTCATTCAGAATTGATTGGTACCGACATGTCGGCATGTAGGAAGTGATCTGTTGTTTCCGAGTAACTGCGGTCCGAAAAACTGTAGATTCAAACTGACCCACCGTCGACAGATCTCTGCGAGCCCCTGCGAGCCCGCACATATTCGGTAAGTGTTCTTTCAAACCGGCGCCAGCACTCAATCCCGGCTGGCCTTTCCGGCAGCCTTTCCTGAACGAGCCTTCACCGGCAAAGACTGATACCCCGGATGCACCCCCGGCACAAGCCCCTGATCCGCCGCAATCCTCTCCAGCAGCGAAGTCAGAGTCTCCCGCTCTTCATCACTCAAAGCAGCAGTAATCGCCGCATTGTGCTCCTGATACACCAGCCCAATCTCCCGCAGCGTCTCCAGACCCTTTTCCGTGATCCGCAGCTGATACACTCGCCGATCCTTGGCAGAGGGCTCACGAACCGCCAGCCCGCCCTCCTCCATCTCATCCAGAATCGCCACCAGCCTGCTCGCATGCATCCCAAGCTTCGCCGCAAGCTCTCGTTGGCTCAGCGGAGAGTGCATCTTCAACATCCGCAGTATCCCCGCATGAGCCGGCGTCACCGACAGTGCGGCAATGCGCTTCGCAAAAGCCTGCGCAGCGTGCGTCCCCACCTGCGTCAACAAAAATGCCGGCGAACCCTTACCTGGAGGCGAAGAATTCATGGAACGAATATTGTTGCATATTCGTAATCGTTACATGTAGTAATGATTTTATGAGGTAAACGAATATGCCGTCTCTCTCATCCTCTGCCCCAAAGCATCAAGGTCCACCCCTCCTGCTGGTCGCCGGATCCTACGTCGTCCTGGCACTGTGCGGCGTCTTCAGCGGTAAGCTGCTCGCCCCCAACGTCCCCTTCGCCATGCCCTACGATTCGGTGGCCAAGGCAGTCGCTCACGTCCAGGCCTCGGCGGACGCGACCCGCTGGGGCTCATTTTTCCAGCTCGCCTCAGCCATGCCTCTTCTGGTCTTCATCGCCACCACAGTGAACCGGCTGCGCTTCCTGGGCATCCGCGCAGCCGGCGCGACGATCGCACTCTGCGGTGGAATCGGCGCCACCGTAATGCTCGCCTTTTCCGCGCTCTCAGACTGGGCGCTCAGCACCCCCGAGATGGCAACCCTGCCCGGTGCAGTCCGCGCTCTGCAGCTCCTGGGATTCATGGGCGGCGGCCCCGGCTTCGTCGTGCCTCTCGGCCTCTTCTATCTCGGCGTCTCGATCACCGCGGGCCTCTATCGGTTCATCCCAAAATGGCTGATGTGGACAGGCATCGTCCTCGGCGTATGTTCCGAAGTGGCGTCGCTGACTCTCGTCACCTGGAAGGCCGCTCCCTTCATCCCCGTAGGCCGGTACCTGGGAATTCTCTGGATGATCGCCATCGCCCTCATGTTGCCCAACCGCCGCTCCGAGCCTTCGAACACTTAACGTTGCATTTCGCGCAAGGAACGTAAGAAATCCCGCAGGCAACGTTAAACATCCGCCGAATTACGTTGCAGTTCTCCACATACCGGCCCCGCTCCGGCCCTGCGATACTGAACACTTATGGGGCGCATTCGCATTCTTCCCGACCACGTGGCCAACCAGATCGCCGCCGGCGAAGTCGTCGACCGCCCCGCCTCTGTGGTCAAAGAGCTTCTCGAAAACGCCCTCGACGCCGGAGCCACCCGCATCCGCGTCGAGGTCGAGGCCGGAGGCCGCAAGCTCATCCGCATCACCGACAACGGCCACGGCATGAACCGCGACGACGCCCTGCTCGCCTTCGAACGCCACGCCACCTCCAAGCTCCGCACCGCCGACGACCTGCTCTCCATCGCCACCCTCGGCTTCCGTGGCGAAGCCCTCCCCTCCATCGCCTCCGTATCCCGCGTCCTCGTCGAAACCGCTGAAAAAGAAGGAGATGCCGGAGCGCAATCCGGCACCAGAATCGAAATCGCAGGCGGCAAAATCCTCCGCGTCGAAGACGCCGCACTCCCCGCCGGAACCTCAATCTCCATCCAGGACCTCTTCTTCAACACCCCCGCCCGCCGCAAATTCCTCCGCGCCGAATCCACCGAACTCTCTCACGTCACCGCCCTCGTAACCCACTACGCCCTCGTCCACCCCGACAAATACTTCGAACTGCTCTCCGCCAGCCACACCCTGCTCCAGGCCCCGCCCGTGGCCCGTGCTGCCGAGCGCATCTACCAGATCTTCGGTGCCGACACTCTCGCCCAGCTTCTGCCCGTAGCCGCCGAATCCCCCATCGACCGCGCCGGCCTGCCTGAGCCCCCACCCTGGAAGAAAGACCCCAGCGAACCCGTTCGCGACCCCGGCTTCCTCCGTATCAGCGGCTTTTACTCAAAGCCCGAGCTCCAAAAGCTCAACCGAAACTCCATCTATATCTTTGCAAACAAGCGTCTTATCCGCGATCGGCTTCTCATGCACGCCATCAGCGAAGCCTACCGCAATATCATCCCTCCAACCTCGTTCCCGGTTGTCCTGCTCTTCCTGGAAATGCCCCCGGAAGAGGTCGACGTCAACGTGCACCCGGCCAAAACCGAAGTTCGCTTCCGCCAGCAAAACCTCATCCACGACTTCGTTCGCGACAGTCTGCGCTCTGCCTTAGTCGCTTCCCGTCCCGCTGCCGGATTCCTCGCCGCCCTGGACAACGCCCCCGTCGCCACACCCTCGCTGATTCCCCAGCCCGCCTCGCGTCTCCCCAACCAGCAGGAAGGCACTCCAGCCAACGCCATCCCCCCGCAAGAACCTGATTCTGATGGCATTTATCCCGCCGACTCCGCCTTCCAGCTAACCGCGCCCGTGCTCACACCCGAGCCTGGAAACCTGCCCTTTCTGCCCCATGAAAGCGCAGGGCGTTTCGATCCAGGCCAACAAATATGGCAGGCTGCAGCAGCCGCTCTTCTGCAGCCTGCGGAAGGAACAAACATCCCCTCCTGCGGCGGAGAAGACGGCCAGACTGCTCCAGACCCGGCCGGGCAGACCGCCCAAATCACGGCAAACATTGAACTTCAACGCCAGCAAGCCAACCTCAACGGGCTCGCCTCACTCCGCCCGCTTGGCCAGCTCCGGGACTCCTTCATCCTCGCCGTCAACGACGATGGCCTCTGGATCATCGACCAGCACGTCGCCCACGAACGCGTCCTCTTCGAAAAGATCCTCGACAGCCGCGACACCGAGGCCGTCCAACGCCAGCGCCTCCTCATGCCCTTGCTCGTCGACCTCCAACCGTGGCAGATGGCAGTTTTTGCCGACATCGCCGACGAACTTGAAAAAAATGGCTTCGAAGCCGAGCCCTTTGGCCCTCGCACCCTCGCCGTCAAGGCCGCTCCGGTCGGTCTTGAAGGCCGTGAACTGGAGCGCATGCTGGCGGAAGTGATTGAGCAGACAGGTGGTTCCACGCAGGAGTCAGCCCGCCGCCAGGACCTTTCCACCCTTCGCGGACGCATCGCCGCCTCCATCGCATGCCACTCCGCCATCAAGATCAACACCCCTCTGGAATCCCAAAAAATGGAGTGGTTACTAAAAGAATTATCAAAAACTAGATTTCCTACCAGTTGTCCCCATGGACGTCCAATAGCTTTGAGGTATTCTTGGAAGGAGATCCAGCGGGCCTTTCAGCGAATCTAGATTCGCCGGAGGGTGGCAATCCGACTCCCAAGGGAGGGGATTAGCCCGGCAAGAACGCCAGACCGTGTGCGCTGTCTGTCTCACCCATTTTCGGCATTTCTCCAACCCCCCTTCTGGAGATCTGATTTAACCGAAGTCCGGTGAGACGGTTTACAGCGTTTGCGGTTCAGCCTGGAAATGAGGTTTGTCTTTGACAGTAGAGCAGTTGGAAGCAGCGCGCGCCGAAAGGATGCGCCAAAACGGACACGGCGCCATCACCATTGAGGACGTCCGTACCTGGATCGAGGAAACAGGACTGTGTATTTTCCTCCCTCGTTCCGCGCAGGCAGGTTTTACCGCTCCCACTTTTGTCGAGGCCGTCGCCGGACAGCGAACGACCGAACCCACGCTGGAATTGATCGCCACAGCAGAATCTCTGCTGGTTCGGCTTGAAGCCGAAGGCGTCGCCGTGCGTCTGAATCTCGCCGGCCAGCCGGGAGATCAACCCGACTACGTGGTAGCAGGCTGGGTTCTGCCCTACATCTACGCCCTGCGCGGAGATCGCGATTGGCGCCGTTCCCCTCAGTTGACCGGTTCGCGCCAGGTTTCGCAGCTCGCCGTACAGGCCGCCAAACAGCTCGAGTCCGGCAACATGAATGCCACGCAGATTCGGGATGCCCTCGGCCGCGAAGTCACGGAAACCGCCGTCCTCCGCGCCTTGCATGAGCTCTGGAAACAGCTGCGCATCATCCCCGTCGTGCCCGAAGTTGGAGTACCCGCGCTCTGGCAGCCTCTTCGCCAGCGCTTCCAGAAGGCGATCGCCGAAGGCGCTTCGACCTCGCAGGTCACCGCGATATCGGTCCTGGCCTCGATCTACCTGCAGGCGGTTATCGCCGCCTCCATGGAAGATGTTGAGCTCTTCCTCTCGCCCCTGACCTCGCGCAGCAAGATTCGCGAAGTCGTCCGCGGCCTCGCCGCCACGCGTCAGGTGCACAGCACCAGCATGGGCCACTCTCCCATGTTCTACGTCGCCGGAACATTGCCCGAGTTCCCCGTCACACCCAGCTATCAGATCAGCACCCCCTACCCTGCCTATCGCGGTTCTTCCTACTTGGGCATGGAACATGACCTGGTACACGACGAGGAGTTTTCGACTCCGGCTGAAACCTTCGTCCCCGCAACCGTCGCACCAGCCGTCTTCGCACCAGCCGTCGAAGAGGTTCCGTTCGTTCAGGCTCAATCGGATGAAGCCGAGATCCCGGCCCGGCGCAAGCCTTTGGTCGATCGTGCAGCGATCCGATCTGCAGCGGCGAGTTCCACTTCATCCGTCAAATCGCACGCGAAGCCCGCTCCGCCGCGGCCCCGGTCTCCAAAAACTGCCGCTATCTCCAGAAGCGCCAGCCGCAGTGCAGCAGCACCGCGCTCAACGTCGGGCAACCCGCTCAGCCGCAATGGCAACGGCAGCTCTAAGTACGCCAGTGGTCACGCAAATGGCCACTCCAACGGCAATGGGAACGGAAACCACAGCTCCCGTCCTGCCAAGCATGCAGGCTCTAGCAACGGGAACGGTCATGCGCACAAGAACGAAGCCGCACGCCCGGCCCGTGGCTCCTGGAACGCCCGTCCGGCAGCATCGGCATCCACGTCGCGTAACAGCAACGGGGCCAGCAACGGCACAAAGGCTTCCTCCGCCTCGCGTCCCAAGCCCACAGGGCGTCCAGAGACCCGGACGAACAGCAGGCCCGGCGTACAGGCTTCCGGTCGTCCCGCATCCGGCTACAAGAACAGCGGTTCTGCATCAGCCAACGGAGCCAGAAATGGCGCGAAGACCAGTAACGGCAGCAACCGCCGTCCTGGCACTTCTCGTCCTGCCTCTGGGGCTCGTCCGCGTACTGCTGAAGCCGCAGGCCGCAAGCCCGCACAAGCCAGCGCCACCAAGCGCTACAGCTTTGCAGGACAGGCCAAGCAAGCGCCTAAGCCTGTAGCGGGGCGCGCTTCCAAGCCGGTCTCAAAGTCGGCCTCAGCATCCAGGCCCGCATCAGCCTCCAGGTCCCGGTCCTCATCGGCGCGTCCAGCTACCGCCAAACGGCGAGGATGATCGCCGTCGAATGAATCCGGGGCAGACAGCAAATCCCTCCAATCCCAACGTTCGCCGAGCCATCATCGCAATTGATGGCCCGGCGGGCGCGGGCAAAAGCACCATTGCCCGTCACATCGCCAGCCACTTTGGCCTGCTCAACCTCGAGTCCGGAGCCATGTATCGAGCCTTCGCCCTGAAGGCCCTGAACGCAGCCGTCCCCCTCGAAGACGCAACCGCGCTGCTCGCTCTCTCAACCACCACCACCATCCATCTCGAGCCCACCGCGAGCGGCAATCGCGTCTATCTTGACGGCGAGGATGTCACTGCCCAGCTTCGCGAACAGGCCGTTACCGACGGAGCATCCCGCGTCAGCGTCCATCCGCAGATTCGCGCCTGGATGGTCCGCCTCCAGCAGGAGCTCGGCTCCACCGGCGGCGTAGTCATGGAAGGCCGCGACATCGGCACCGTCGTCTTTCCCCATGCCGACGTAAAGATCTTCCTGGACGCGGCGCCCGAGGTCCGCGGCCTCCGCCGCTACGACCAGATTGGCCAGGCAGGGGCATCCGACACGGAATCCACACAACCCGAAGCCGTCGTTCGTGAACTCTGGGCCCGCGACGAGCGTGACCGCAATCGCGCCGACTCCCCGCTCAAGCCAGCCGGCGACGCCATCCTGCTAGATTCGACCCACATGTCTCTGGATGAGGTAGTCGCCCAAGCCGAGGCCATCGTTAAAGAGAAACTCTCCCTCTAAAGAGCGAAGAGACGGGGTAATTTTCGCTACATAGGGGAGGGGAGGGTCGCGTTTTATCTTGTAAGTTGTTCATTTAATATGTGGTTATGCGAAATAAAGGTGTCGTTATGGGACGATTTACCGTGCATTTGTGCATGTTTTGAACGCTTCTTGCGAGTAAATCTGCGCCGATCGGGTGGGTGTGGGCGGTCATGCTCTAAGTGTGCCTGATTGGTGGGTAATTTAATGCAGGAATGAATTGGGTTATTGCGGAGATGTGGTGCTGGCATTCCCTCGGCGGCTGAAGTCGCGCCTTTTCAAAGTGACAGGTTTGTTGGGTCGGCAGGTGCCTTTCGCGACAAAATGAAATGCCGGAGCCTCTTACGAGGATCTCCGGCATTTCATTTTGGCAACCGTCCAATCGGCTACTGGGTCACAGTTGGAGCAGGTTCCCCTTTAGGCGTTTTCAGATGCGGAACACCCGGCACCTGCGGAGCCTTGGGAGCTACCGGCACCTTGGGGACTGAGGTCAGCGCAGGGAGTTCCGGCGCTTCGTCTCCTTTGCGGATATGCAGGTCGGCGTGTTCAGTAGAAAGAACCAGCCTGGGCCCGCCCTTGCCGATCGTGCCGGTAGCCGTCTTGTTCTCGTCTCCCATAATCGACAGTGGGAAATCCGAGACAATATCCCCGTTATGCGTGCGAGCATCGACTGACGCCGCGACATTCGGTGGCAGAGAAATCTCCACGTCGCCCTTCGTGTTCTTCACGTCGACAGCGTAAGAACCGGCCATCCCCAGTTCAACCCGTGCATCGCGATCCTCCACATGGGTGTCGCCAAAGACCTGGCTCATCTCGACGTCTTTAGAACGAGAGCAAATTACCCGTACCGGACCCACCACCTGCGCCGCATGCAGCGAATCGCCGTTCAGCGAGAGATCACCCGGCAGCCTCGCCAGTTCCAGATCCGTCCGCGAAGAATGGAAATGAACTGTCTGATCCACGCGCTCGAGATGGGTATCGCCCGTGTAATCCCCCTGAATAGTCACTTTGCCCTGGATGTCGGAGACAGTCAGATCCCCGCCATTTCCTTCCACTGTCACGTCGCCCTGAATATCGTGAGCCGAGAAGTCTCCATGACTCGACAGCCGGACGTGCACATTGCCCTTGACCGCAGTCGCCTCCATGTCGCCGTGCTGCACTTCGGCGTCCACGTTGCCACCCAGGCCGGCAATCGTCACCCCGCCATGGCTGGCAGTAAGATTGACCGACGCTGACTTTGGCAGAGTGATGATCAGGTTGGTCCGGCCGCGGTTGTTGCCGTCTACCTTCACCGTCACTGTATTGCCGCTCACCACTACGTGCGCCTGCTGCGAATCGAAAATCTTCTTCGCTTCCTCGTCCGTGCTGGCAAAGGCCACCTGGTGTGCGCGAACGTCAATATTCGCGTCGTCGCCGGCCGAGATGTTGATGTCGCCTCGCGGATTCTGAATCTGTACCTGCGCGTTCGCAGGAATCTGCGTATTCAGCACTGCCTGATCGGCGTCGTGTTGCGGCGCTCCCAGCGAGTTGAAGAAATTGCCGTCGTCATCGCCAAACTCGGCCTGGAACGGCCCCCAATAACGATGGAAGCCTGACGTGGTCGTGCCCACGATGATCAGCAGCACCACGATCCAGATGTAGCCGCCGAACCGTCGAACTGGAGGGTTCTCCCGCCGCAGGTCGATCGCCCATTCGGCCAGCGCGATCAGGCCCACCCCGATCAACAGTAGCGGCCACCAGTGATCAAACCAGTTCCAGAACTGATCGCCGTTGATACGTCCCGTGACCAGCAGCAGGGCGATAATGCCAACCATTACCAGGATGAGGGGACCAGCAACAGACGGCACCCGCATCGCCCGGCTCTGAGCGCGCATCGCATCCCGCTGCGCTCTCCATGCGTCGCGCTGAGCGCGCCATGCAACCTTGTTCTGTTCCTTCTGAAAGCGCCAGTAATCGCGCGCGTTGCCTCCGTAGGGCCCGCCATAAGGAGGCCCGTACGGCGGAGTTCCAGGAGGAGGACCGGGAGGACGGCCAGGAGGATTACCCGCAGGAGGTGGTGTCGTAGCCATTATCGTCCCTCCTCTTCATCACTGTGGCGAAAGTCAGCTCGTGGTTCCTGGCTGCGAAGTTCAAGATCGTTATGCGACGGCACAATTCCAGTCGACATTCCAGACGATGTTGCCGTAACATCCGGCGAAGGTACGCCTGCCCCGGGAGCGCCATATTGGCCACCCTGTGGCCCGTAACCAGCCTGGTATCCACCCGGATATGGGTAGTTTGTCGCCGAGGGGTCCGAAGCCAGCGCTGCGCGTTCCGCCAGCGCCAGCACACCTATCAAAATCAGGTACAACGGCCACGCATGGCCCCAGCTCATAATGCCTGCCTGGTGGCAAAGGGCTATCACGCCTGTCAACAGCAGCAAAGCTGGCCAGCGTAATCGGGAAATGATCAAATAGCGGTTCATTTAGGACCTCCTTGGAAATAACCGACGCGACGCACAATCAGCCAGACACCCAGACCGATCAGCAACACCGGCCATGCAAAATGAATCAAGTGACCGACAAAGCCCAGACTCTTCAGTAGAAAGATCACTCCCAGCAAGATCAGAACAACCGCCCAGACCGGCTCCTTGCGGCGCCATCCAAAGGGCGGCGGCGGTCCCATCGGATCAGGCGGAATCGGCGGCACGTAGCCCGGTGGGTATTGCCCCGGGTACTGTCCGGGATACTGCTCCGGATTGGGCCCCCCAAAATGGCCCGGATACTGTGGAGGAACAGCTCCGCCTCCAACGTCGCTCCATGAACTGGTGTATGGCGCGTTGTATGCGGGTGGCGTTTGCTCTGCCCCCGGCGCACCTGCCGGGCCAGCGCCGGGACCGGGAACACCCGGACCGGCAGCCTGTCCACCGCCCGCAGGAGGCACCCCAGGATTCTGCGGGTCGCCATGGCCGCGGACGCGCGCTGAGCCGCCCAGATTCAGCCAGCTGCCCAGCTCATTCAGCCCAAAGGGATCAGGCAGCGGCAGACCATCGCGCCGAGCCTTTGCGGTGTGGAACGCTTCGAAAGACTGATAAAGAACCCATGCTCCGATGAAGATGCCGAAGACGCCATAGTTCTCCGTAATCGAGATCAACACGGCAAAGACCACTACATGGATCAGAGCCTTGAAGAACTGACCGTTGTACATCGCTCCCACGCCTGGAATCAGGCCGAGCACAGCAGCCGCCGCGGGATTAGGAGAGCCCGGAGGAGGAGTCACATATGCCTGGGCCGCAGCCTGCCAGTATGCCTGGCTGGGGTCCGGGCCGCTTGCGGTCAGGCAGGGCTCGCAGAGAACCTGGCCCGAGGCCGTCGCTCGCACGCAACTCGTGCAGAGAGGTTTGCCGCAGTTCTGGCAGTACGATTGCACCGCGGCTTCTGGATGATTTACACAAGGCATGAATTGCTCCGTTCCGGCATGGCCAACACGTTCTTCTTAAGCAAACCAGTCTCGATCAAATAGTTGTCGAGAGCACCGGAAACCTGAGTAAGTGTGGAAGAGCCCGTCGTTTTTTCGTATCCGTTCGTTTTGTTGTTCTCGTTAATCCCGGGGTGCGAGACAGGTTTCGTCTCCAGTTTTACCTCCAGGGTTTCTCCGCTCCACAACGAAGACGAGGGGTTCACCGTCTGCTGAGGAGCGTCATTAGGGTTGAGCTTTGAGCCGCCATCTTTCTTTTGCGTTTCGCCGGTACCGCCATTGCCATTCGACTTCTCTTTAGGCTGGCTCGGCTGTGCTGTTTCAGACGAACGTCGAAGTTCCTTCATCCGCGATTCCACTTCGTAAACGAAGCGAAGGTGATCGTAGTACCGCACGATCGGTGTCGAAGCCGTCATGATGCGCTTCTCAACCGCAGAACGTAGCGCAGCCGGCCGCAGATCGGACATCTTCACGCCGCTGATGCGAACTCCCGTCATGCTCATGGTCAGCGCGATCGAGAAGAAAGCCATGGCCGCCGTCATCAGCAGCCGGGGCTCGGCAAATCGCCGCAGCCGCGCCTTGAACCCGGGCCGTTGCCACACCGGAGGCATCGTTACTACATTGCCGCCCGTGCTCACTCCACCCGCGACCGCCAATGTTCCTGCATCGACCTTTCCATGGCCTGTTTCAACGAGGATCCTGTCCAGCAGGTAAGACGGAACCTCTGGCTCGGGGGACAGGAATTCCAGCCATTCCCGGCCGCGCCGAACCTGTTCGAACATCTCCGTGCAGGCTGCGCACGTGGCCATGTGACCGGAGAAAGCCGACTCATCTTCGGGCCGCAGAAGTCCATCCATCGCGTCCACCAGCAGGGTCTCCCACTGGCCGCAGGCAGGCGAGTTAGGAAGATTCACCCTTGCCGTCCCGCCCTTCGTCCCGATTTTGTCTCGCTCTGCCATGACTACATCACCTCCCGTTTGTTACGTTCCAGCAACCGTGCAAGTTCCGCGCGGCCGCGGCTGATGCGAGACTTCACAGTCCCCTCAGGAATACCCAGAACCTGGGCAATCTCTTTGTAATCCATATCCTGCAGGTCGCGGAGAATAACCGCTTCGCGAAGCTCAGGCGACACCTGCGCCAGCGCGTTCTGCACCATCTTTTCCAATTCGCGCCGCGTTGCCTGGTCGTGCTGCGAAGGACCCTTCGCCTCCAGCCGATCCATTGGAACCATCGGGCGAAGATCGCCGCCTTCGTCCCATCCCTCGTCCAGCGATCCCGTCACCCGCAGATTGCGGGTCCGGCGGAAGTGATCCACCAGCAGGTTGCGCGCCAAGGTGGTGATCCACACCTGCAGGCTGCCACGGGCAACGTCAAAACTCGTCAGGTTGGAGTAGATCTTCAGGAAGACATCCTGCGTCAGATCTTCAGCATCTGTCGGGGAACCGGTAAACCGGTAGCAGAGAGCATAAACGCGGCGATGATGCGCCCGGACAAGTTCCGTCCACGCAGGCGAATCACCGGAGAGGCACCGGCGTACGACTTCCGACCAGTCGGGTTCCACCTGTGCTCCAACCTCCACGTACCCTGCAATGCTTCCGGTTCGGACATGTCCGCCGGCCAATTGTCCATCTGCGGAAACCTGCGCCGTCGCAGGCGCCCCCTGCGCCGACGGCCTAGCCTGCCCACCACTGGATTCGCGAGCCAGCGACCGTTCCCGCCAGGCCCCAACAGCAGGACGTCTCACCGTCTTCGCCGTTGTCTGGCTGGGAATTGTCATCCCCGAGTCGAACCAGCTTATTGTACCTACGCAACCCATAGATAGCTGTACGGAGCATTCCCCACTATAGTTCCGTAAACGGGACAAGGTGCGCGGGGATGTCACCGAAAGTCCGTCTTCCCAATTAGCCTGAGCCCAGAGTGCGGCTAACCCATGCGAACGGCCCACCCCGACTGACCGCGCGGAGGTTCGCCTTCCCTGATACCACCTCCCTGAAAGGCCTTGGAACAACTGGGTGTCTGCACATCGCGCATTCACCTATGAAAGGGCGTCATCCCCTGTGCTCGGGCCTCGCGCATTGCCTCGGCATATTGTTTCGGCAGATACCTGTCTGCCGCGGTTTGGGCCTGAGCATCGTCGAAATAAATCAGCGAATCAGCAATCGCCATTGCCTCGTCGGGAGGCGCTTTGCGACAGGCTTCGATTATCAGCGGAATCGAATCTTTGTCTTGAATCAAAGCCAAACCCTTGGCGGCCATAACAGCAACAAGATAGTTCGACGACCGTAGGGCTTGCCTGAGCAAGGGAACGCCTCTCGGATCTCCGGTTTCTGCCAACATTGCCACCTTCACCGGAAGGCCGAAAACTACATCTTGTGCAGCCGATTCGGGGGGAAGACTGTGAGCCCTGCTCCACGCAATAAACTCGGGCGATAACTGGCCCGGAATGGCTTTTCCATTCACGTCGAACGCAGTTGGGGGCGGAGCATCGCTTTGCACAGCAGTCGTTGCCTGCGCTACAAGGTAGTTCCAGTATGCATCGTCCTTGTCTCCTAGCCTCACTAAGGCGCTGGCGAGTTTTGCCTTGGCACTTGCATCTTGGCTGAGCGCAAATTGCTCCTTCAAGATCGGAATCGCCTGCACCGCATGAGCTTCGGCGATTTCTTCTATTGTCACTAAAGGGAAATCGCCAGATTTCACCCGCGCGATCTGGTCCGCGATTTTGTCAGGCGCGCTCTGTCCTGCCTGCCCGATCGCCGCGCAGGGGGTAAATAGGCACCAAACAGCGAGAGGAAGTATCTGTCGTTTTCCGAACCGCCCACAGCGCGGACTTTGATTTTTGCTCTGCATATTTATTTCTCTTTTGATGCCCAGGTTGCAAAGCGCAAAACTAAAGGGGACAGCGTGATTCTCGCTCTCCCCTCTTTGCTTCCTGGTCCCTATTCCCAAGTCCCTGGTCCCTGCCTTAATACCTTTCCTGGAACTCAGGCTCCACAGGATTCTCAAACAGCGAGCGATCCCGCGTCACAATCGTCAACCCGGACGGCGTAACAAAATACCGCCGCTTGTCTTCAACCGGATCGTACCCAATCACCGTACCCTCCGGAATCTCCACATCGCGATCGATAATCGCCCGGCGAATCCGGCAATGCCGGCCGATATTCACGTGGCTGAAGATGATGCTGGAGTCCACGCTGGAGTACGAGTTGACGCGCACATCCTGCGACAGCACCGAATTCAGCACCTCAGCGCCCGAAATGATCACGCCGGCCGTGATCACTGAATTCACCGCCCGGCCTGTCCTACCCGGTTCGCCAAAGACAAACTTGGCCGGAGGATATTGCCGCACCCGCGTTCGCATCGGCCAGTGCTTGTCATACAGATTGAACGTCGGCGAAACCGAGCAAAGATCGAGATTCGCATCGTAGTAGGCATCGAGCGTTCCCACGTCGCGCCAGTAGAGAGCCTGCTGGCGGTTCTCATCGACGAAGTTGTAGGCCACCATCTTCTTCTTGCCCAGAATATTCGGCAGAATATTGTGGCCAAAATCATGCTTCGAGTGCGGATCTTCCGCGTCCGCGATCAACTCCTTCAACAGCGTCTCCGTGTTGAAGATGTAAATCCCCATCGAGGCATCCACGGCGTTTGGATTAAACGGCGACCGGAATGTCGTCGACTTCGGTTTCTCCTCAAATCCCAGGATCTCGCCGTTCTGCCCCACCTCCACCACGCCAAAGCGCGAAACCTCATCCGGCCCAATCGGCAGCGTGGCCAGCGTCACATCCGCGCCAGTGTCCTTGTGGTGTTCGAGCATCCGGCTGTAATCCATTTTGTAGATGTGATCGCCCGAGAGAATGATGACGTGACTCGGCTGCTCGGAGCCGATCGAATAAATGTTCTGATAGACAGCGTCCGCAGTGCCCATGTACCAGTTGGCACCGGTTCGCTGCATAGGCGGCATGATCTCAAAGAACTCGCCCAGCTCCTGCGCCACAATGCCTGTCCACCCCTCGCGGATATGGCGGTTCAGTGACAAAGCCTTGTACTGCGTCATGATGTAGACCCTGCGCAGTCCGGAGTTGATGCAGTTCGATAGCGTGATATCGATAATGCGGTAATGCCCGCCAAACGGCACAGCAGGCTTGGCACGATCGCGTGTCAGGGGGAAAAGACGCTCACCTGCGCCGCCTGCCAAAAGGACTCCGAGAGTATCTTTCATATGTGTGCCACATCTCCCATTCTTGCGCCATACCGTGACGTAACTCGTCGTTCCGCCTTACGGTATAAGCGTCTTCTCAGGCAGCCGAAAACATCTCCGGCTACTAGACGGGCGAGAATACCACAGCAATGTGACAGGTGTTGACTTCAAAAATTCTAAGCGTGAACTGGAGGTCCCGGCGCCTTCTACTCACCCTATCGATACCGTCTTCTGAGCGGCGCAAAGCGCCCCGCCTTTCAGGAAAAGGCCGCCATCCTTAACGCGCTGAAAGCCTGCCCTGAGCGAAGTTGAATGGAATCTGCTTTTCAGCGATCCCAATGCATCTCTTCATATCCGCGCCGAGGACGCGAGACACTAGCCTTCCTCTTCTTCGTCACCCTCGACAGAAATACGGAGCGACTTGAGAAAGCTCACATCGTTCGTCGTGAACGGGCCGCCTTCGTCTTCCTGAGCGTCCTGCTGGGCAGACGGCTCGGCATCTGACGTCACATCGTTCAGGCCGATCGTCGCTTCCAGCATCAGCATCACGTCAAAACCATGGCGGCGAATGTTTTGCACCACTCCGGCAATCTGTTCCGATTCGATGACGGATTCGTGGATGGCCTCTCCAAGCTGTTGGATCAGGTCACGCAAGCGTTGGTTCATTCTTCCCTCCGACATGGACTGCGCGCCCTATGCTCCTGCTCGGGTACGGCCAGGATTCTTCTACCTTACTTCTGACACGCGGCCACGGCAACTGGTGAGCCATCAAAATGTGGGAAATCAGTTCCCTTTCCGCGCTGTTAGACTCAGAGGCGGAAGAGCGAATTCAGCTGTGAACCCAAACGAGATCGGCAAAAGACTGGGCATCGGCGTGCGCGTAGCAGGACGCATTGCCCAACAGCGCATGCAGGAAAAGGCGGCCGCCAGTTCGCCTGGGAGTTCATCCGATCAAACCCCTGCCACTTCCGCGCCCCGCTCCGCTCCGATCAACGCTCCGCCGACCCAGCCTTTGCCCAGCCGCGAAGAAGTCCTCAACCGCTCCCGCGACTTGGCCGCCAAAAGCCACAAATACACACGTGCAGCCGGACGAGGTGCCGGTCGCGGACTCGCTGGCTTCCTGCGGCCTTTCAGCCGTGTCGGCGGTATCCTCTGGCTCGAAGTCACGGGCTTCTTCTTCGGCCTCTTCGGCCTCTACTTCGCCCAGGACATCTGGCGCACCCGCCTGAACTACGCCGCCGGTCCTGAACATCAGCGCTTCCTCATAGCCATAGCCATGACCGCACTCTTCGGCTACCTGTCGATCAGCTCCTTCTGGCGCGCAAGACGGAAGTAGCCCCTGTTCAATTTCAGACGGGCACCTGAGTCGACGGAGATCTCACCGGAAGATAAATCTCGCGATTCTCGGAGGAGATTTCACTTTTGAGGTAGTACCGATGAAAGAATGTCACGAAGCTCCTCGCGCTGCCAATCGGGAAGCTCGATGGTACTGACCGCAGTCAGTTCCCAATCATTTGCGGCTTCAACCAGAAGAATGACGTTGTGAAACTCGCGCCAGTAGCGATAATTGCTCCAACTCGTTCTCAACGGTTCCCCAAAATCAGAGTCTCGTGTGAATCCGCGACTCGTAATCGTTACCCGCATTTCAGATTGAAGAATCGAGTCCAGCCGGTAGATTCGCGAATAACGGCGCGGCACCAAATAGATGCGCCAAAACGCTGGAATGATGATCAGGCCAATCAAGGGTAGATACAAAACAAGCGCGACTCCCATAGGTATCTGCTCCGGAGAGGCTATTAGACCGTAAGTGAGTCCAAGGGTCAGGTGCAGACATATCGTCGCAAGCAAAAGATAGATACACAGACCAACCTTCGAACTTGTATGACCTTCCACATGAGATACCGCAGAACGAACGTACTCGTCCTCACTGATTCGAAAGCTGAAACCCATCCCGCCACAATACCACGCCCCCTGCACCGCCAATCCCGCAACTGCTAAACTCAGCTTTCGCCGGAGAAGCGCGTTTGCCCGATGAACTAAAACCCGTCTACACCGCTGCCGACATCAACGAAGACCACCTCGACGGTCAGCTCCCTGGCGAATACCCCTACACCCGCGGTATCCAGCCCACCATGTATCGTGGGCGCCTTTGGACCATGCGCCAGTACGCCGGCATGGGCGACGCCGAAGAGTCCAACAAGCGCTACCACTACCTGCTCGACCACGGCACCAGCGGACTAAGCGTAGCCTTCGATCTGCCCACCCAGACCGGTTACGACTCCGACTCGCCCCTCGCCCTCGGCGAAGTAGGCCGCACCGGCGTCGCCATCAGCTCCCTCGAAGACATGGAGCGCCTCTTCGCCGGCATCAGTCTCGATAAAGTCTCCACCTCGATGACCATCAACGCCACCGCAAGCACCCTGCTCGCAATGTACGTAGTCGCCGCCAAACGCACCGGAGCAGACGCACACCAACTCAACGGCACAGTACAGAACGACATCCTCAAGGAGTACATCGCCCGCGGAACCTACATCTACCCCGTCGTCCCCGCCATTCGCCTCACCACTGACCTCATCGCCTGGGCCGGCCAGCACGTGCCCAACTGGAACACCATCTCCATCTCCGGCTATCACATGCGCGAAGCCGGATGCACCGCCGCGCAGGAGCTTGCCTTCACCCTGGCCAACGGCCGCGCCTATGTTGAAGCAGCCCTGGCCGCAGGCCTCAGCATCGACAGCTTCGCGCCGCGCCTGAGCTTCTTCTTCAACGCACATAGCAACCTCTTTGAAGAAGTCGCCAAGTTCCGCGCCGCCCGCCGCATCTGGGCCCACTGGATGCGCGAGCGCTACCGCGCGACCAATCCGCGCTCATGGATGCTCCGCTTCCACACCCAGACCGCCGGCTCCACACTCACCGCCCAGCAGCCCGAAAACAACATCGTCCGGACTACCATCGAAGCGCTAAGCGCCATACTGGGCGGCACCCAAAGCCTGCACACCAATGGCTACGACGAAGCCCTCGCCCTCCCAACCGAACAAGCCGCCCGCATCGCCGTTCGCACCCAGCAAATCCTCGCCCACGAAAGCGGAGTCCCCGAAGTCGCCGATCCACTCGGCGGCTCCTACTACGTCGAAGCCCTGACCGACCAGCTCGAAGAAGAGGCAGAGTCGATCTTTTCCAAAATTGCCCAGTTAGGGGGCACCCTGCGCGCCGTAGAGTCCGGCTGGGTCCAGCAGCAGATTCAGCAGTCCGCTTACGCCTGGCAACGCAAAGTAGACTCCGGCGAATCCATCGTAGTCGGCGTAAACAAATTCCAGACCGAGGGCGAACCCGAAATCAAACTCCAGCAACTCAACCCCGACCTCGAACGCCGCCAGATCGAACGCCTCCGAGCCCTGCGCACCCGCCGTCCGCTCGTCACATGGGAGCAGTCACTGGCAAATCTGGCCGACGTCGCCCGCACCACCGACAACCTCATGCCTCACATCGTGCAAGCAGTAGAATCCCTAGCCACAGTAGGCGAAATCGCTGACACCCTCCGCCAGGTCTTCGGCGAATACCGCGAAACAGTGACCGTTTAACCACCACCGTTTCCCCTCACCCTCTAACCACCATAGTCACCCCGCCTAACCACCACCGTTGTCATCCTGAGCGAAGCGAAGGATCCGCATTTGCTTTTCGTGCTGTCCATTCCCGCAGGGAATCTGCTTTTGCCTAAATCATTTCTTCGTAAGTACCCTCTGAACAATCTCCCGGAATTCGTCCTGCTGTTCAGCGACCAGGCACGACTTTGGACAAATCAGGAAAACGCCCGATGGAAACACCAGAATAAAAACGCTTTTTGATTCTCGCCAATAGCTCAAAGATGTCCATGGCGCTACACCAGATCCGCCCGAAGAAGATTGGTAAGAGAATTCTTCTCCGCTTATCCGGTAGATGAACTCACTCTTGATGTTCCGATTCTTTCTGTAGCTGTAGAAACCGAATAGCCAGAGGAAAAAACCAAGTACACTACTGGCCAAATTAGAAAAATCATGGCTTGCGACATCACAGCCGAAGCTTTCGTGATTTCGCCCTTAACCGCAAGCATCATCCAATATAGCCAAAGAAGTACATCGCAAATGAGCACCGCATAAACGACTCGGCGCAGATTTTTTCTCCTGAGGCGCAGGGCTTC
>Ga0206896_1059_pt1 | contig 25035 bp, 19 predicted proteins | sample Alteio_BWOrgHeat_52_FD_152969 | JGI IMG/M metagenome (GOLD analysis project Ga0206896, IMG submission 152969) | Enriched cells from forest soil in Barre Woods Harvard Forest LTER site, Petersham, Massachusetts, United States -... | ecosystem: Environmental > Terrestrial > Soil > Temperate forest >... | reverse complement strand
TTCGTCGCGGGGCTTACCGTCGGCGTGGCAAACGCCATCGTGGTAAAGTTCTGCGTGACCGACGCGCCGGACGAAGCATCGAAATAATTCGCAAAAATGCGGTAATAATAGGTGATGCCCGGCTGAATCGAGGAAATCGTCATCGTGCCATTCAAGGTATCGGAGAGATTTCCCGTGATATTCGCACTCGTGGTATTTCCGTCGCCCAAGTCATATTGGCTGAGGACCAGGTTGCCGAAGTCCGGCGTCGACGAGACATCCAGGGTGTAGCCCGTCGCGCCCGGCACGGTGTTCCAATTGGCCGTAAAACTGGAGATGGTGACGTTACTCGCCGCGCCCACCACCGGCGTGGGCAATGCCGTGGTCGTCACGGCATTGGTCGCCGACGCCGTGGAGGTCACGGTGCCTGCCTGGGCAAAAATACGGTAATAATAAGTGGTGCTCGGGACCAAATGCGCCAGCCAGGTTTCCCAATCGGGAACACTGACCGCCGCACTCGTCGTATTGCCATCGCCCAGGTACAGGTTATGGATCACCAGGTTGCCGAAATCCGCTGTCGCGGAAACATCCATCAAGTAATTGCTTGCCCCGGCCACCGGTTCCCAATTGGCGGTAAATCCATAGCCCAGGATATTGGTCGCGGCATCCACCACCGGGCCGGAAAAGGCGGACGTGGTCACCGCTTGCGTTGGGGTGTTGGGGGTGGAGAAATTCGCCACGTACGCATGCACGCGGTAGTAATAAGTAGTTCCTGGCTGAATGGGGTTGGACGCACCCAGCGAGCTGAGATTGAGGCTCGTGGCATTGCCACTGCCCAGGTTCAAATTCGAAACCACAATGTGGCTGAAGTCCGGCGTCGTCGAAAAATCAGCGGCATAGGCCGTGGCGCCGGCCAGCACGCTCCAGTTCAGGGTGAAACTGTTGATGGTAATATTCGTCGCATTACCCATCTGCAACGCCGGGTAGGTCACCGTTGTGAAGGTCTGGGCGGTCGAATTCGCGGAGACCACATTCGGCCCCACCGCCCGCACTTGGTAATAATAGGTGGTCCCGGGCTGCAGCGGCACCTGCGAGGGGCCTGGGGCAATCACGGTGGCCGTGGTGGTGTTGCCGCCGCTCACCGTCTGGTTGCTGATGACGTTGATCGAAAAGTCGGCATACACCGAAACATCAATCGCGTAGCCCGTGGCGCCGGCGACGGTGCTCCAGTTGGCGTTAAAGCTGTTGTAAGTAATATTGCTCGCGGCGCCGATTTGCGGCGCGGGGAACGGCAGGGTGGTGACCGTCTGCGTGTTGGAATTGTCCAGCGAATAGCCACCCAAATCCGCCCGCACCCGGTAGTAGTAGGTGGTGTTGGCCTGAATCGCCGGGTTTGAATTCCCGGGCGTGCTCACCACCGACCCGTTGGTGACGGGCTGGTCGTTGACCACCAAATTGCCGAAATCCGGCGTCGACGATACGTCGATCGAGTAGCCCGTCGCGCCGGCCACCGCGCTCCAACTGGCGCTGAAGCTGCTGATGGAAATATTGGACGGAGCGTTTGGTTGCGGCAACGCAAATGGCGTCGCCGTGAAACTTTGCACGACCGACGGCGCGGAAACGAGGTTGTTGGGCGCGTTCGCGTAAATGCGGTAATAATAGGTCGTGCCCGGTTGCAGCGAGGTCCATGTGGCGCTGGTCGTATTCCCGTCACCCAAATTGCCACCGTACACCCACCCAAACTTGAAGTCCGGTCGGGTCGCGATATCAATGGAATAGCCATTCGCCCCCGGCACCAGGCTCCACTGCGCGGTGAAGCTGGTGCTGGTGATATTGGTCGTCGCACCGACGGCCGGCGCCGGAAACGCCAGCGTGGTGACTGTCTGTGTGATCGAGTTGGGCGAGTTGGTGTTCAAACCATTGGCGTGGATGCGGTAGTAATACGTCGTCGCCGCCTGCAGGCCGTTGGGGCCTCCCGCAGGCGTGCTGACCGTGGCGCTGGTGGTGTTGCCGGTGCCCAAATTGTGATTGGTGATCACCAGATTGCCAAAGTCCGGCGTTGTCGAAACGTCTATAAAATACCCCGTCGCGTCGGGGCCCACCGCCCAGTTGACGGTAAATGTGTTCACGGTTACGTTGGTGACATTGCTCACCAGTGGCGCCGGAAAAGTGAGGGTGGTGATGGTTTGCGTCGTGGAATTTGCGGAGACGACCGTGCCATCGTCCGCCCGCACCCGGTAATAATATGTCGTCCCGGGCTTAAAAACATATTGCGACCCGGGCGCCGTGAGCACCGTGTCACTCGTCGAGTTGCCAAAATTGACCAAGGTGGCAACGAACAGATGCGCAAAATCGGCCGTGTCAGAGACGAAAACTTCATACCCCGTGGCGCCGGGCACCGTATTCCAATTGGCCGTAAATCCGATGATGTTGACGTTGCTCGCTATCGCCATTACCGGCGGGGGGAACGCGGTGGCCGTGAAACTTTGCACATTGGAATAAGGGGAATTGATGATCCCGTCCGTGGCATAAACCCGGTAATAATAAGTCCCGCCCGGCTGGATCTGCGGGATTGCCCAGTTGGCTGTGGGCGGCGAGGCGGTAAAACTGGTTTGATTTCCGCCCAGGCCGTACCCGTTGGTCGTACCGTTGGCATCCAGCCAGAAATCGGGCGACGTGGAGATTTCGATTTCGTAGCCGGTCGCCCCGGCCACTGCGCTCCAACCCGCCGTGAATCCATAGTTGGTGATGTTCGTCGCCTCGCCCATCACCGGCGCCGCATACCCCGGCGTCGTAAAAACATGCACGTCCGAATTCGGCGAAATCGCGCCGCCGCTGGTCGCCCGCAGCCGGTAATAAAACGTCGAGCCCGAGGGTAGATTAACCTGCGCCCCTTGCCGGTCATTGTATTGCAGGGTGACGTTCGCGCTCGTGACGGTGTTGTCGCCCAGATACTCGTTCGCCACCACCAGATTGCCAAAATCCAGCGTGGTGGACACATCAATAACATAACCCGTGGCTTCATCTACCGGGTTCCAGGTCGTGGTGAAGCTGTTGATCGTCAGGTTGCTGGTGCCGGTTATTTGCGGCGCCGCCAAAATATCCGTCGTCAGCGTCTCCGTCGCGGAGGGTGTGGAACTCGCTTGATTCGGCCCCTTGGCAAAAATGCGGTAGTAATAGGTCGTGGCCGGCTGCAACGCTCCGCTGTCCCAATACGGCGCGGTCACTGTGGCGCTGCTGGCGGAGCCAATGCCGATATTCAATCCCACCAGGGCCAGATTGAGAAAATCCGGCGTCGTCGAAACGTCAATCGTGTACCCGGTGGCCTCCGGCACGGGTATCCAACTCACGTCAAAGCTGTCCACCGTGATGTTGGCGGTCCCCGTCACCAGCGGCGCCGGAAACGGATCCATCGTCACCGTCCCGGCGTTCGACGGCGTCGAATTACCCCCGTCATTGGTGGCGCTGACCCGGTAGAAATACGTCATGCCGGGCTGCAAAAAACTGCCGCTAACATTATAATTGGTTGTATTCCCCACGCTGCCCGACCACGCCGTCTGGCCAAAATCAACTGCCGGCGAAACCTCCAGAAAATAGTTGGTCGCATTGCCAACCGCCGTCCAATTGGCCGCAAAACTCGTGATCGTCACATTTGCGGCCGGCTGCAGGGTCGGCGCGGCCGGCGCGGGGCTGACCCCGTCGACGACCGCCAGGGGCGAAATCCCCGGCCAAATTCCCGCGCCCGCCCGCAACTTGGGCATCCATGCGGCCGCCACAGCCATTCCAGCCAAAAAAAACAATCGGTGCGGACGCATGGGTTGAAATAAAGACGAGCTTTATCATGCCCGAAGATTAGGTATTTTGTAAAGAATGAAGCGACCAAGACAATGTGACATATTTCCCCAAATCCCGGCCCGCTTGGCCTTGACCTGATCTCAACTCCGGTCCGCCTGCGCCTGGCTTTACCCAAACGTGGCAACCTCCGTCGCGCGTCAGACTTGACCACGCCATTTTAGGAGTCAAGATGCCGCCTGCCCCAGACCGTCTTCCCGCCCCCCGTCAATTGCCCTGCCGTGGGACTTCATGGGACATTTTCCGGCTTTCCTTTCGGTCCTTTTCTCCAATTCGCAGGAAGCTCCCGGGTGCCCCATAACCCTCAATTTCCCAACCGGCCAATTGCATTCTATGAAAACAAACTTTTGGCGGCGACCGGTTCGGTGGATATTCCTGGCCATTTTGCCGATTTTTTTGGGCGGCTGTTTCACCTATACGCCGCGGGTGCTCGATGCCGCCAAAGAAAAAACCGTGGACCGGACGGTCCTGCTGCGCGTGAGCCATGCGTATCTCGACGGCCGGAATCAATTGGTCATCCAGGGCGAAGGCATTTTAGTTAAGAACAACGTGTGGCAGGAGGCCGACTCCGCCCCCCGGAATTCAATTTGGTTTGAGGCGGATCTGGCGGCCTTGGCGGCTACCGCCAAAAACGGTGTCATTACCCTGCCCCCATCCGTCCTCCGGGCCGGCCAGCCGGATTTGGCGGTCCTGGCCCGCGACGGGTTCAACGAAATCCGGTTTGTGGAATACGAGATGAACCGGGAATTTTATACCCCGCCCGTTCCCGGCGGTCCGGACCCCGCCAACGGGAATTCGGCCGCGCCGCCCAATCCCGCGACGGTGCGCGTAACTTACTCCATGTTGATTCCCACGAGGAATTTTCCCGGGAAACTGGGCTATTGGCCGAAATTCAGCCTCGAAGACCATAACGGGCAGCCCGGCCTGGCCCTCGAAATCAACGAGGAAAGCAAGAGCTCCAATCCCGCCGCCTACCTCTTGTTGCCCTTCGCCGCCGTGGGCGATGCCATCGTCGGCCCGCCCAGCGTCATCCTGCTCCTGTTTGCCATCGCCGGCGGCTATCACGGATAATGGCGGAAAATTGACCTTCACCGTCATTTGCCAAATCCAGCCCCTTGCGCTTTCGCGCGAGAAACTTTCCGGAAAACTGGCGGGGGCGGTGGGACTCGAACCCACGACCAGCAGTTTAGAAAACTGCTGCTCTATCCGCCTGAGCTACGCCCCCAAAATGTTGTTGATAAACGACTTATAACTATGATTTACACCCTCTAAAATAGGTGTTGTAACCCGTTTGTGTAACCCGGTAGTATCCGGGCATGAAATCCACGCAAAAACCCTCAGTCCCGCGGATTGGCCGGACATATTCGAAGGTGGCTGAATGCCTGTATCGGGATGATTCATCAGGCGGGTATTATGCGCTGCTGAAAAAGAGCGGCAAGCAAATCCGCCGCTCCCTCAAGACCACTGACCGCAAGTTGGCGGAGCGCCACCTGGCCGAATTCAAGGAAAAGGTCAGCCGTCTCGACCTCACCCAGGGCAAGAATCGGATTACCTTCGGCGAGCTGGCTACCCTGTGCATGAACACTTGGCGGGCACGGCTCAAGCCCCGGTCGGCGGAAAGCCGGGAAAACAGCATCAACCAACTGCGCCCGTTCTTTGGCGCAATGCCGATACGCAGCATAACCCGTCTGCAATGCGAGCAATGGGCGGAGCAACGCAGCCCGCAAGTGGCGGCGTCCACCTTCAATTGCGATTTGGAATCGCTGCGGGCCATCCTGGACTATGCCCAGCGCGAAGGGCTGATCATGGACAACCCGGCAAAGGTCGTCGTCCGCCGGCGGCTGAGCAAAGCGGCCATCCTCATTCCCACCCGCGAGCAATTCCAAAAAATGGTCGCCACTCTGCGCGGACTGGATGTCCGTTACATCGCTGCGGCCGATTTGGTGGAACTGCTCGCCTATTCGGGGATGCGCAAAGCGGAAGCCAACGCCTTCCGGCTGGCCGATGTGGATTTCAAGCGCGGCAGCTTCACGGTCACCGGGGGCGAATACGGAACAAAGAATCATGAGGCGCGGGTTGTCCCGATGTTCCCGGTGCTGCAAAACTTCCTGGAGCGCCTGAAAGCGGAAAGTCCTCGGTCGGCAGAGCAACCCCTGGTCGCCATCCAGGACGCAAAGAAAGCGCTGGAAACGGCTTGCAAGCTCAACGGCTTCCCGCACTTTACCCATCATAGCATGCGCCATTTCTTCGTCAGCAACTGCCTCGAAAAAGGCGTGGACTTCAAAACCCTCGCCGCCTGGGTCGGCCATAAGGACGGTGGGTTGCTCGTCGCCAAAACTTACGGCCACCTCCGCGACACTCATTCTTTTGAAATGGCTAAGCGAATCGTTTAGGGATAGCTCTAGTTCGCCATGGGAGGATCAACCTACAAATGGGTCGGGATGAAATTAAATGAACCTTGGGTATCCGTTGCACGTGTTCCACTGGATTCCCCATTGACAGTCCGAGCCGCAAATATGGTTATGCTTACGAATCAAATACAGGCTCTTGCTAAACCGCCGCCATGGAATTGAATCATACTGATGGGTTGTCTTCCACTTGGGAAAGGCTGGCACCGCTGCTCGACGAAGCCATGCGGCAACTTAATCGTGCCGAGCAGGACGCGGTAATTTTGCGGTATTTTGAAGGTAAGAGCGGCATAGAAGCAGCCGCAACGTTGGGCATTAGTGAGGATGCTGCTCAAAAGCGGACCAGTCGAGCGATAGAGAAATTGCGGGAACATTTTGCCCGTGAGGGTCTTTCTGTGGCTTCAATTGTCTTAATTTCTGCAATCTGCGCCCAACGTACGAATGCTGCGCCAGCGCCACTGGCCGCCAGGGTGGTAAATGCCTCTCTCGCGCCAGCCGTTTCCGGCGGAATAGTTCACTTCTTCTCAAGATTATTCCTTATGAATACACCCTCAAAAATTGCCTCCATTGTAATTCTAACCGTCGTCGCGGTCTTACTCATGCGCTTCGCCTTACGCGCACCTAGAGGCTCAATTGCTTCGACAAATCAGGCTTCGGCGGGGACTGCCGAATTAGGACAGCAACCTTCGAGCGAAATGAAATCTGCTCCATCCATTTCGAATGTTGTGGCCCCGATTGCCCCTCCGGTACCGAAGCAAATGCAGGCTCCGGCAACTGGTTCGGGTGAACCCACGAAAGCCGACCCGCAAGCGGTATTGGATGACGTAATTAACGACATTGCCAAACGGCTTCAGGCTCTCGACTCTGTTGGGTTGTTTGAAAAATATGAGTCACCCAAAGATATGGCCAAATACACCCCTGAACAAAAAGCAAACCTTGAGGAGATAATGCGGCAGCAACTTGCCAACCCCGATAATGAAGGGCAGGTACAGAAATATTTGCAGGATTTGGCACCCTTGTTCAATTCCCTCGTGGGTCAAACTCCAGAGATGAATACTGCTGGTGATGAAGCCACTTACTACTTGCCGAGGCCCGCAAGTATGGCGGTGGGGCCTGATGCCCCGGCAACTATTCCCATGGTATTTGAGAAGGTTGATGGCAAGTGGTACATCAAGACTGGCCCCATTCGGGCAATCGCACCGGGAGACTTTCCAATTCATTAATGGTCAAGTATTGGATGGCCGCGCGGCCCGAGCGCTACCGCCACTACGCAGCGGCGCACTCCTGGGCGAGCACGCTTGCGAGTCCCCCATTACCGCCTCGGGTCTGAAATGTGTAACCCGTTTGTGTAACCCGGTGGCTAAAAATGGGCCAATTTCTGCGGATTGCTGCGGAGTCAAATCGAGGGCGATTCTTTCACAAGTTGCTCCAACTCATACTCAAGTGAACTGCTGCGAACTTGGGTGGATTATAGCAAAGAATATCATTTATAATTAGAAAACTGCTGCTCTATCCGCCTGAGCTACGCCCCCAAAAAGTTTGAACCCGTTCAATATAAAGCCGATCCGTCCGCCAGGGCAATCCTGCACAAATTACCCGAAAAACGGTAGGGACGCCTCTCCGAGGCGTCCGCTTTTCAACTTATCTGCATCCTCTGTACCTTCACTCTTCAACCTTCCACCGTCAACCTGGGCGAGCTGGACGTGTACAACAACAAGCGGCAAGTGCTATTCTTGACCCTTCGCGAGATCGTCTGAGGGTTCGGGCCACAAACACCCCCCGGCCCTCACGGGCCGGGGGGTGTTTCGTTGGCGGGCCTGACCTTGTTCTAACTTCTTATAAGTCCCAAATGGTAGCGGTCGAAACCCTGTGAGTTAGAAGCTCCAGTTGAATTCCAGCAAGAACAGGTGAGTCTCTACATCCGTACCATAACTGGTGTTGAGGACGTTTTGGTATTTGTAGCCGATGCCAACTTCGCTATGGTCGCTGAGACTGTAGCGGAGACCGATTTTGGCCTGAATTACGCCGTCTGTTTCTGAGTTTGAGAAGCCAACAGGGATTGGTCCGATGGAGTTGACATGCAAATCTATAAAAGAGATGCCTCCGCCAAGTCCGCAATACGCTGACCATTTATCAGTAATATTATACGTCATAACCAGATTTGCGAGTACTGGAATTTGCCTTAGATGGCCGCCCGAAGCAAACGAAACTCCCAGCACTGAAACGGAATCGAACGTGTTGTATATATATGCGGTCTCAAGCTCAGCGTTCAGTGCCCAATTGCCGCCTCCACTCAGACTATATGCATCTGTCGCGTACAAAGGATAGCCTGCGGTCAAACCAACCGTGTATCCGGAACTGAAATTTACGGTGGCGGTTACACCGGACGCGGTTCCGGTGACATCCGGCACAATGCTGGACCCGCCGTTAACGGTGAGGTACGATCCAGACGCATTGTCGGCAGCGTGAGCTATTGGGGGAGTGGACCCGAGCAAGGCCGCTCCGAGAATTGGGGCAAGCCGTAGGATAGTGCGAGGTATATTATTCATGATTGGGTCTTTTTGATGGATTCTTTTGGGATTCGAGCAGTTGTATTTAAGGCTGTCAGAACCGGGTGAATCCCGATGATTTTGACGAGCCAGCACGAAAAAGGAGTAACTAGTTCTATTGAAAACCGTTTTCAATACAATTTTGTCAACAATTGTCAATGATTCGCCAAACTGCGCGTATGGGTCAAAACACGCGTTCGCAGGGAGTTTCCTTTACCAATTCACGTTGGGAGGAGATTGAGCAGCGTTGTCGCGAGTTAAAATGCGGGCGTAGTCAGTATTTTCAGATGTTGGTAGACGCGGATTTGACGTTCCGGCCGGAGATACATGCACATAAGGGCGATGGGAAATGGCATTTCTATTCGGAGAAGGCGGCGATTACCCCCATGAAGGCTGCGACGAAGTACTGAAAGAAGGTTGTGCTTGGAGTTTCCTGGGATTGGATGAAAGGGAAAAGGTGGTTGACGCAAGCGAAAGTGTTTATCCGTGGAAACAGATGGCCGCGCGGCCCGAGCGCTACCGCCACGACGCAGCGGCTCACTCCCGGGCGAGCACGCTTGCGAGTCCCCCTTACTGCTTCCGGTTCGAAATGTGTAACCCGGTGGCCAAAAATCGGCCGATTTTTGCGAACCAGTTGATAATTTCATTCCCCCGTTTCTTGCGCGGAAAGGGTAGGGACGCCTCTCCGAGGCGTTCCCGCGTCCCGCTCATCTATCCGTTCCATCCGTGCGATCCGTGGTAAAAATCAACCTCGGAAACAAAATTCATTTCCTCCCGCCGAGCCCGCAAATTTTTTGAAATTCCGCCAGTGTCACCGGCATCACCGACAGACGATTCCCCGGCGATAGCAGCCGCATCTTTTTCAACGCCGGCTGCGCGCGCATCCCCGTCAACGAAACGAATTGTGGAAAAGTCGCCACGAACCGCACATCCACCAGCGACCATCGGGGATCTTCCCGTTTCGCGCCGGCGTCATAAAATTCCGACTTGGGGTCGAACTGGGTTTCATCTGCCCGGGCCGCACCCACCACCGCCGCGACTCCCGCCACGCCCGGAACCTCGCAACTTGAATGATAAATCAGCACTTGATCGCCCACCTGCATCGCGCGCAAAAAATTCCGCGCCTGGTAATTCCGCACGCCATTCCACGGTTCCATTTGGTTCGGGCGTTGGGCCAGATCCGCGAGCGAAAACGTGTCGGGCTCGGTCTTGAGGAGCCAGTAATTCATAGGAAGGTAGAAGGTAGAAGGTAGAATTCAGAAACCAGAATTCAGGATTTGCCATGAAGATGCAAGGTCGGAGCCGGGAAAGGCGGTCGAAACAGACGATGGTGCACACCCAAGGAGCTGGCCGCAATTTGGCGCCAGCCATTCTACCTCCTGCCTTCCTCCGAAAAAAAACCAGTTCCCAGGGACCGTAAGCCGGATTCTGTTCTGACGGGCGCCTCGCGGCATTCCCGTCGCTCATTCATTTCTCTGCCGCCAGGGTCTTGCGAACCTGGCGGTCGTGCGTAAGCATCGTGCGACTTACCCGGGACCATTGGGCGGGCCGCCTGGTCCCCTATTTGGTCTTGCACCGGATTGGGTTTATCTTGCCGGCGACATTGCTGCCGCCGCGGTGGGCTCTTACCCCGCCGTTTCACCCTTGCCGTCCGCGCTTGCGCGCGGCTTGGGCGGTTTGATTTTCTGTGACACTTTCCGTCGCCCCGCGTTAAACGGAGCGCCCCCCCTTTCAAGGGGAATCCTGCCCTGTGGTGTCCGGACTTTCCTCTCGTCACCGCCGGGGCGATGGCGAGCGAATGAACATCCCCGGGAACTGGAATAGGCAGACTATCATATTATTTGACCCCAACGCAAGCGCGGGGTTGGGGTGCTCCGGCCGCCCTACCGGCGGCGCGATTTTTTGGAGGGCGGCTGGACGCCGCCCTCCAAAAAAATGCCGCTAACACCCCTTTCGGATGCGGTGGCGGTTGCAAATATGGTCGTAGCGCAGGGCTTCAGCCTGCGCTGTGAGTTGTCGGTGGTGGGGCGACCCGCCTGGCCTGGCGACGCAATCTCGCTGCGCCCGCGAAAATTATGGGCTTGAGCAAATCTGCGGACTATTTCCCCGGCCGGTGCCGCTGCGGCTTGCGCTGCATCGGCGGCGGGATATTCACTGGCCGCGGAAACTTGTTTTCCGGCGGCGTGCCCATGCCCGGGGACTTCGCGGTTTTATTATCCGCCGGTCGCAACAACGCATCCGTCGCTTTGGCCAAATCGAATTTCATGCCGCAATTGTGCGCGTTTAACGCCCGCCGTAAAGCGGAAATGCCAAACAAATAGTGCGGCGCTTCAGTCCGCGCCTCGGGGAAATTACCGCTCCGTAAATACTTGCGAATGCCCCGCTCCGACCAACCGGTCGCGCCTCAATGATAACGACTGCATTGCCTTTCAATTTGGGAACCCATAAGGTGACTTGCTCAATCCATGTCCAATTTGCCCTCCGCTCACCCCCATTCCAAACGCCTGCTGCTAACCGGTTCGTCCGGCCTCATCGGCCGGGCGCTTGCGCTGCGCTGGAAGGCATTGGGCGGCGAGGTGATCGAACTGGCGCACAAACCGCGGGGCGATGCGCTGACGTGGCATCCCGAAAATGGCGAACTGCCGGCCAGGGCCTTGGAGAATATCGGGGTGGTCGTGCATCTCGCCGGCGAGACGATTGGCCAACGATGGTCGGCGACCTCCAAGAAGGCCATCCATGACAGCCGGATCTTTTCCACAAAGTTGCTCGCGGAGAAAATCGCCGCTCTGCCGCCCGCCGCCCGCCCGCCCGTTTTTATCTGCGCCTCCGCGATTGGCTATTACGGCTACGATCGCCCGGACGTCGTGGACGAATCGGCCGCGCCGGGCCGGGGATTTTTGACCGACGTCTGTTGCGCCTGGGAAGCGGCGCTAACCCCCGCTACTGCCGCCGGAGTCCGGACCGTGGCCGCGCGCTTTGGCGTGGTCCTGGCGAAACACGGCGGCGCCCTGGAGCAAATGATAAAGGTCTTCAACCTGGGCATGGCGAGCCCAGTTGGTTCGGGTGCCCAGCGCGTGAGCTGGATCGCCTTGGGCGACACGGTTGAGGCGCTCTTGCTGCTCATCGGGCGCGAAAGTCTGCTGGGGCCGGTGAATGTGGTGTCGCCACATGTGTGCACGAACCGCGAATTGACGGAGATGCTGGGGCGGATTCTCAACAAAACCGTCAAGCCGGCGGTGCCGGCCTTCGCGCTCAAATTGATGTTTGGCGAATTGGCCACCGAGACCATGCTGGCGGACCTGGCGGTGAACCCGCGCAAGCTTCACGAAGCCGGTTTTGTCTGGAAACATGGGGCGCTGGAAGCGGCTTTGCGGCATGAATTGGGCGCGTAAAGGTTCGCCGCCATGAATCACCCCTATATTCTGCTGCAGCCGCTGCTCTGGTCCCTCGGCTTCGCTTTTGGCAGCATCCTGTTAAAGCGCGCGCTGGATCACGGGGCCGGGCCCCTGCGGATTGCGTTTTTGAATAATATGGCGGCCGGCCTCTTATTCCTGCCCGGATTGCTGACCCTGCCGCAACCCGTGACGTGGGACGCCATGCGGTGGCCGCTCCTGTCGAGTTTGGTGTATGCCGCCGGGCAGGTGCTGTTTTTTATCGCGATGCGCACGGGTGACGTGACCGTGATTGCCCCAGCCCTCGGCAGCAAGGTGGTGTTTGTGGCGGTGTTTACCGTGATGTTGGGTGCTGGCATCATGCCGGGGACCTGGTGGGTGGCGGCATTCCTGGCCGCGGCGGCCATTTTTTTGCTGGGCATGTCCAACTGGCACGATCGCAAGCGCCTGGCGCGCACCGCCGTGCTGGCAGTCTCGGCGGCCGCCCTTTACAGTCTCAATGACGTGCTCGTGCAAATGCACGCCCCGCAGATTGGCGCCCCCGCCTATTCCGCCGTGGTGTTTGCCGGCGTGGCCCTTGAGTCGTTTCTGTTGCTGCCGTTTTTCCGCCAACCCTTGCGCACAATTCCCCGCGCGGCGTGGGCTTGGACCTTTTGGGGCTGCGTCATCTGCGGAGCCCAGGCCGGTGGCATGGCGTACACGCTGGGCCATTATGGCGGTGCCACCGCCATCAACGTCGTTTACAGCACCCGCGGGCTGTGGAGCATTTTGATGGTGTGGACCGCCGGTTCGTGGTTTGGCAACGATGAGCAAAAGGCCGGCACCAGCGTGATGGTGCGCCGGCTCGCCGGGGCCGTGTTGCTGCTGGGGGCAGTCGGGCTGGTGCTGGCCGGAAAGTAAGAAGTGGAATTAAGAATTTAAAAGAAATTTTCCGCCGCACCCGGTTTAAACGAATTTGCTCCCCGTCGGAAATGAGATGGGTGTCGGACATCGGTTTGGGGTTCCCTTTCTTAATTTTTCCTTTTTACTTCTTAATTTCATGCGCGCCGTCATTCAACGGGTCAAGGAAGCCGCCGTCTCCGTCGACGCCAACGTCGTCGGCGCGATTGGCCCGGGTTTGGTCGCTTTTGTCGGCGTCGAAAGTGCGGACACCGATGAGGACGTCGCCTGGCTCGCAAACAAGCTGGCCGCCCTGCGCGTGTTTGAAGACGAATCGGAGCGCATGAATCTTTCGCTCGCCGATACCGGCGGCGGGATTCTGCTGATCAGTCAATTTACTCTCTACGGGACTTTGAAGAAAGGCACGCGCCCATCATTCAACCGCGCCGCGCCTCCGGAGTTTGCCAAAGATTATCTGGAGCGTCTGCACCGCGCACTCCAAACCGCCCTCGGCCAATCGGTGCCCACGGGAATTTTCGGCGCCATGATGGAAGTCCGGGTGGTGAACGACGGCCCGGTAACACTCGTGGTGGACACGAAGAACCGGGAGTTTTGAATTTCAAATTCTAAATCGGGGAGCCGGTGTCCGATGGAAGACAGGGAGTTAGGCGTTTTTAAGCTTTGTTGCGGGATTCTTGGTTTTCGAATTCTAGCTTCCAGCTTCTAACTTCTACCGTCCTGTGCTGATTCGGATTTTGAGGTTTGATATTCTACCTCCTTCCTTTTACCTCCTGCCTTCCAACGTGCCGAAACCAATCAATATCGAATCCCTCTGGCGCCACCCGGCGCGCACGGCGGCCCCGCTGCTTCTCGGGCGTTTTTTGTGCCACCGCGGCAAAAATGGAGCCGTAACCCGCTGGCGCATTACGGAGGTCGAAGCCTATTGCGGCTTGCGGGACCGGGCTTCGCATGCCTCGAAGGGGGAAACGCCGCGAAACCGCGTGATGTATGGCCCCCCCGGCTTTTGGTATGTCTATCTCTGCTATGGCGTCCACTGGATGTTGAACCTCGTCACCGGGCCGGAGGGCTATCCCGCGGCCATCTTGCTGCGTGGCGTTGAAGGCGCCGTCGGACCGGGCCGTCTGACCACGGCATTGCACATCACCAAGACCCTCGACGGCAAACCGTGTACCCGCGCCACTGGTCTCTGGATCGAAGGCCCGGCGGATATTCCCATCGGCTGCCGCCGCCGCCGCGGCCCCCGAATCGGCGTGGACTACGCCGGCCCAAAGTGGGCGGCAGTGCATTACCGGTGGTGGCTGGAAGCCAAGACGATCAAAGGTCCCAAGGAACCAAGGAGCAAAAGGCAGCCCTAGAGCGGTTTAACTTGGAATGTGCCCGCTTTCATACTCTTATCGCGCTGCATAATAACAGTTTATGAAATCAATAGTGGCTACAGTTTTTCGTAACCCGCTCTAGAGCCTATTAAGAAATCCTGTGGCCGCTCAGTGACGGTGCATGGAACGCTTGGCGCGGGTTGGGACCATGCGTTACGTCCTGGATGCGAAATTGCTCCACGCTCGCCCCAACGGGGCGAAGTAGCCAACCCTGGGGGTTAAATCAAAAAACACCTCCGCCCTGAAAGTGGCGGAGGAGCCGCCGGCCCCTCGTCCCATCCGAATTTCGGCGCTTCCCAACCCGGCTACAGAATTGTTTAATTCGCTCTAGACGAAATGCCGGCTGCCCCTGGCCTCTTGGGTTTTGTCCAGTCACTCCATGTCCCATAAATCCCATAAGTCCTATAATTCCCATTAATCCCAAGGCATTGGGTTTGTCGTTTCCTTGGTCCCTCTGTCCCTTGGTCCCTTCCCGGCAATTCCCCTCGCCAAAATCCGCAAAATTTGCTAGCCTTTCCAGATGCGTCCGTTACAGGAAGCGAAGGATTGCCGGCAGGTCCGGGGCGAGCCGCGGCGCCGGTGGTTCGGCTCCGACCAGATGGACCTCATTGTCTGGTGCGATGACGCCGGTGCGCCGATCGGTTTTCAACTTTGCTATGACGTCGGCCGCAAGGAACACGCGCTAACCTGGCGGCCGGAATACGGATACACCCACAATGCCGTGGACGACGGCGACGACGTGCGCGGCGGCATTCAAAAACGCACCCCCGTCCTGGTGCCGAACGGCGCGGTAAACTTCGGGCGCCTGCGCGCTTTGTTTGCCGAAGCCAACGTCGGGCTGCCCGCGGAGATCGCCGGCTTTGTCAGCGAGCGCCTGGAAGCCCCTGTCGTCAACAAAAAGTAGCGCGGATCCCGCTAAGGCGGGACCGCGCTTCCGAATCCGTAGTCCGGGCCTCTATTGTATGGCTCCCATGACTCCCATTGCTCCCCTATCTCCCCAAAGCCGCCATCCCAAAACGCGCCGCCGGTTGTCGTACTACTGCCCCAGCAACCCGCCAAGACTCCCAAGATTGATTTTCGGCGCCGCTTTCAGCACGGCGTGCAGTTCTTCCAGGTTTTGTGGCGAGCCGGCGAAGAAATCTATCGGGTAGGTGCGCTCGTCCTTGATTTCACTGTAGATCTGCCTTTCGAGATAAAGATTGGAACCAAAACCAGCGAGGTATTGGAGGCGCAAGTCGCGGTCGCGGTTGACGGGGGCGTCGAGCAGCAGTTTCTCCATGTCCGCGGCGGAACCGCCGTAGGTCTTGAGTAAATCCAGGCCGGAATTAAAGCCGACGTCGGCAAGGGAATTGACGACCGGGACATAGGCCTTGCTGTCGAGCCGGTCCTGGATTTGGTCCACGTTGATCGGCGCGAGGCCGGCATCGCCGTCGGGTTTGGTCATGCCAAGGACGAGAGCGTCATAGCCGTCGCCGCCCTGGTCATTGCTCCAAAGTGTGCCGTCCGGAAACACGGAAAAGAAGGTTTTAAGTTCGCTGTGCACCGTTTCCTTGGTGCTTTCGTAGAAGGGAATCCATTGCGTGACCATGCCGCCGGGGTTGAGGTGATCCTTGCACAATTGGAAATATTCCGCGGTGTACAACACGGCGGAGCCCTTGACCCAGGGGTGAATCGGATCCGAGGTGATGATGTCGAATTTCTCCTTCGTCGTGAGCATGAAGTGGCGACCGTCATCGTAGATGACCTCCAATTGCTTGTCCCCCGCCGCCGTGTGCAGCGTGATGGGGTTTTCCTTCATGATGTCATCCACGATATGGTAATTCTGTGGCCCAAAATACGGGGTGACCTTCTGCGGGATGAGCGGCTCGATTTCGCAAATCACGATGCGTTGAATGCTCGGATACTGCGTAAACGTGCCGGCGGTGACCCCCGCGCCGCAACCCACAATGAGCACGGACTTCGGCGCCTTCTGCAGCAGCGCCGGAATGTGCCCCAGCATGCGCTGCAGGCGCATGTCCGCCGGGAGCGTCGAGGCTTCAACTTTGCCACTGACGTGGAAATTCAACGCGTTATCCGGGTGGGTTTGCGTGACCGCCACGGAGGAATTCATCCCTTCGCCCACATAAAGGAAGGTGGTTGCATTCACGTCGCCCGGGCTCATGACATTTTTCACCATGGTGCGGCCGTAGGCGATGGCGGTGTCGGGAATCTTGTCCACATGGATCGCCAGAAAGGAAATGAAGGCGACTGCGCAAACCAACAGGACCGCCCGGGCGGCGAGGGCCAGACGGTCCGGTTTCCCGGCGGTTTTATCCTCGTCATGATCGGGCAGCAGTCGCGGCAGCAGCATGAGCAGCGCCGCGGCCAGCGCCAAGCCGATCAGCCAGCGTTCCGCCACCTGGGTGCCAAAGTGGGGAATGACGACCAGGCTGAAGACCAGCGAGCCCAGAATCGCGCCGACGGTATTCGCCGCATAGATGCCGCCGACGAGTTTGCCCGGGTCCTGCTTCCGGGTGGCCGCTGCCGCGAGCGCCAATGGGAAGCTCGCGCCCCAGAACAACGTCGGTGGCAGCACCGCCCACAGGCAGCGCAGCAGGTCAATTTGGAAATTATACCACGGCTGAATGGTCGAATCTGTGTTCGGTGCGATGGAGAGACCGACGTCCACCGGCCAATAGGGCACGGAATCCGCAATCATGTAGGCCGACCAGGCGATCGCGACCGCAAGAAACAGCTGGCAGCAGCCCAGTACCAAGCGGGGGCTCTTCGCGCCGCGCGCACAAAAAGATCCAATACTGCTCCCCAAACCCAGCCCGATCAAAAAAACCGCCAGGATGATGGAGAACGCATAGACCGTGCCGCCGAGCAGGAGCGACAACAGGCGCGTCCACACCACTTCCGCCCCGAGGGCCGACATGCCGGACAGCGCGATGGCCCAATAAATAAGCGTGTGATCCGTGGCCGGAACCGCCGGTTCCTTGGTCTCGGTTTCGGCCGAGCCATCAGCATCACGTTCGTCCACCGGCAATTGCGAGTCCAGGCCGAGGGCGAGGATGGCGATGGAGAAATTGATCGCCACGGCTACGTACGTCGTGACGGCCATGTCGTGAACCCGCAGCAAATAAAAGCCCGCCAGCAGGCACCCGAAAACCGCGCCCGCGATGTTGCCTCCGTAGAAGAAGCCGAGCCAGGACACCCCCATCGGCGTCGTCTCCAGCCGCCGCGAGATGGCGGGCAGCGTCGCCCCCATCAACAACGTCGGCGGCACCAGGCAGACGGCACTGACCAGCCCGCGCAGCAAAATGGAAAACATCCCCGGCTTGGCGCCCGCAAGATAAACATGCTCCAGCAGCGGCATCCCAAAGAGCACCGCCAGGCCGATAATTCCAATGCAAAACTCCAGTCCCGCATACACTCGCAAAGGCCGGTGCCGCATGGACAGTACCCTCGACAGCAGCAAACTGCCAAGGCACATTCCACCCATGAAGGTCCCGAGCAGCACCCCCAGCGAAACGGCCGTCGAGCCGATCACCAGTTGCAGCATCTGAAACCAGACGATCTCGTAAATCAACGCGGCGCATCCGCTCCCCACAAACAGGAGCAGCATCCAGGGAAGATAACGGCGCGAATCGGACGACGACAGGACAGGGGAGGACGGGGTATCGGACATGTATTGAAGTTTTGCCCGCGGACTGAGCGTGCGGGATGAAGAAAGTTAAACCGCGGGGTGGGGCTATTGGTTGCGGGATTATTCACCCCGCGCCGCGCGCCAGACCCGCAGGCACGAGGTAATCAAGAGGGGGAAATCTTTGAGCGGCACCTGGCTGGGACCGTCGGATATCGCGCGCGCTGGGTCCGGGTGCGTTTCGATGAACAGGCCGTCGGCGCCGGCCGCGAGCGCCGCCCGGGCGAGAGGAGGGACGAATTCGCGTTGGCCACCCGATGCTCCGCCCGCCGCACCGGGGAGCTGCACGCTGTGCGTGGCATCAAAAACGGTCGGGTGCCCATACCCGCGCATGATGGCAAACGACCGCATGTCCACCACCAGGTTTTGGTAGCCGAAAGTGGAACCGCGCTCCGTCTGCCAAATCTCCTTCGCGCCGCCTTCCTCCAATTTGGTGGTGACGTATTTCATCTCCTGCGGCGAAAGGAACTGGCCCTTTTTGACGTTCACGACTGCTTTAGTCGCAGCCGCGGCGAGCAGCAGGTCCGTCTGCCGGCAAAGAAAAGCCGGGATTTGGAGAACATCGCAAACCTTGGCGACTGGTTTTGCTTGTTCCGGCAGGTGAATGTCTGTCAGCACCGGAAAGCCGTATTTCTTCTTCACCATCGCGAGCAACTTGAGCCCGGTCGCGAGCCCCGGCCCCCGCTTCCCGCTGCCCGAGGTCCGGTTGGCTTTGTCAAACGATCCCTTGAAAATGATGTTCAACGCGGGGTCCACATGACGCAGGCGCGCCAGGACATCCGCCACCGCGACGCAAGTGGCTTCGTTTTCAAGGGAGCACGGCCCGGCAATGAGCAGCAAGCGCTGGGGGTTGAACAACATTTTCGGCGAATTAAGAATTAAGTATTAAGAAAGCGGTGCCACCTGGGCGAAGGAGGTGGGGCGAAGGAAGGATATTAAAGAGTTAAGGGTGTGGCGGGGAGCAGGGAGCCGAAAAGGGAGCTGGGAACTGGATTTCGGGGAATGGTGGATGGAGCCCGGAATTCCAGCTTCTAACTTCCAACTTCTAGCTCCCCGAATGGGAAATGTAGAGTTCAGACTTAAGCATTAAGTTTTGAACTTTGAGCATGGGGAACGGGGTGTATAAGGTGGTTTGGTTGGCTTATAGTAATAGGGGGTGGCTTGCGATTAAAAATTGTGTGGGGGCGGCGTGGGGCCGGGCGTTCCACCCATCCGTTCCATCCGTGCGATCCGTGGTTAAAAACCCTCCCTAATCACGGATTTTTGTAGTATTCCCCAACGCCGCGGGGTCATTCTTATATTGCCAACCCCATGATGGATGACCGCGAACTTTTGAGGGAATACGTCGGCCACCATTCCGACCAGGCGTTCCGCGAATTGGTGGCCCGGCATTTGCCCTGCGTCCTCGGCACCGCCCTCCGCCTCGTCCGCGAACCCCAATCCGCCGCGGATGTCGCCCAACTTGTCTTTATTCAACTGGCCCGCAAAGCCTGGACCATCCGGGAGGGCCAGGCCTTGTCCGGCTGGCTTTACCGCGTCACCCACCACACCGCCCTCAAAACCTTGCGCACGGAACTGCGGCGGCGCGACCGGGAAACCACCACCATGAAACTCGCCGAAACCCAAGCCGCTCCCGAACCCTCCTGGGACGACCTTGCTCCGCTGGTGGATGAGGCCCTGCAACAGCTTAAGCGCGGCGAACAAGATGCCCTCTTGCTGCGTTTCTTCGAGGACAAGTCCTACGGCGAAGTCGGACGCATTCTTGGCCTCGACGAAAAAACCGCCTGCCAGCGCGTCAACCGCGCCCTCGAAAAAATGCGCCAAAGCTTTTCCCGCCGGGGCGTTACCACCACCGCCGCGCTGCTCGGCACCGCCCTCACTTCCCACGCCGCCTCCTCCGTGCCGGTCGGCCTGGTGGCTCATATTTCCGTCGCCTCGCTCGCTGGCGCGGGTGGCAGCGGCGCGCTTTCCGGCTTTATACTTAAAACCTGCTTTATGAGCATAACCACCAAAAGCATCATTGTCGCGGCCGTCGTCATCGCAGCGTCGGTCGCATCTTACCAAATGGGAGTGACGCACGGGCTTCACGAACAAGTATTAAAGGGCTTCGACGCAAGTTCGGGCGGTCATACCGTGGCGCAAACCGCCCGGAATAAAATTGTCGCCAGTGCTCCGGTGGCGCTTTCAGGGGAGGTGGATTTTCCGCAACTGCTCGCCGACCTGGAAAAATTACCCCGCGGACAACAGACCGAAGCCGCCTATCGCAATATCTTTCAAATGTGGGGAAGTCATGATAGTGCCGCGGCTCTGGCTGCCGCCCTGGCCTTGCCGATCGGTCCGGAAAGAATCGCCTCGCTGGAGGGCGTGGCCGAGGGTTGGGCCCAACTTGAACCCAAGGCTGCCTTGGACTGGGCGGCCGGCCTCCCGACCGAAAATGCCGACGCCCTCAAGGCCGCGATGTTGGTCGTGGCCCCATCGGATCCCACTCTTGCCGCCCTTTACCTGGACAAGCTGACCGACGTTTCGGCGCGCAATGAGACCATCTCCATCATCGTCAGCGCCATGACCAAAAAGGATCCCGCCGCGGCCCTGGACTGGCTCGACAAAATGGCCGCGGGTGTAACTTACGACAATGGTCTGAAAAGCATCTTTAGCGCCTTGGGTCAGCGTGATCCCCAGGCCGCCTCCCAATTGCTCAATCAGCTTTCCCAACAATCCGACCGCGATATCGCCATCGCCGCCATGGCCCAGGGCATGGGCCAGGCCGACCCCAAGACCGCTCTTGCCTGGATCCAATCCTTGCCCGATTCCGACAGCGCCGCCCGCAACAACGCCCTGCGCTCCATTATGGCCAATTGGTCGAAGAGCGATGTGGACGCCGTGATTGCCTTCGTGCAAAGTTCCCCCGATCAATCCCTGCTTTTAAGTGCCGCTCCGAGCATGGCCCAATATATGGCGCAGGTTGACGCCCCCGCAACTTTGGCCTGGGCGCAATCGCTGCCGGACGGCGCCACGAAGAATCAAACGCTCAACGCCGTTTTGTTGAGCATTGCCGCCTCGGATTTCGACACGGCCTGGAACGATGTCAGTAACCTGCCCGCCGGCGCCCCGCGCGACAGCGCCATGAACAGCCTCGTCGGAGTTCTCGTCAAAAAAGACCCCGCTCAGGCTGCTGGTCTCGTTGACCAGCTATCCACCGTGGCCGCGCGCCAAACCGCTGCCCGCGCCGTCGCCTCGAATTGGGGCCGATCCGACCCTGCCGCTACCTCCATGTGGCTGGATAGTTTGCCTGCCGGCGGCGTTAAAAATGCGGCTACCGTGCAATTTGTAACGGCCATTGCGGACAGGGACCCCGCGATGGCCTTGACTTGGGCGCAGACCATCGCTTACGCCCCTTCGCAGTTTACCTCGATTCAGACCGCCATCACCAGCATGGCCAAAAAGGATCCGGCGGCCGCCAAACAGGCGGTGGATTCCCTCCAGTCCGTTCAGCTCACGGGCGCCCAACGCAATATCCTCAATTTGGCTATTTCCTCCGCCACCCAAAAAACGCCGTAGCGAGTGTATGCCAGGTCAAAGCTCGGGAATGGAAAAATCGGCCCGAAAAGAAAGCCCGGCCGTCATCCGGTGGATGGCAAATATTAAAGTCTGAAAGTGGGCATTTCATTCCTCCGTCCTCATGCATCAACTTTCTTCGTTCCCAACCTATCCAACGCATCAAACCTATCCAACGCAGCCAACCTATCACTACCCCTTTTCTCCAAATTGCGCTAAACTCCGACCGGGATATTCCGCGCGCAAATCCCGGCTCGATTTCTCCGAAAAATGTTCCACGTGGAACATATGCAACAATCGGACAAAATAGTATTCCAAATATTGATTTTCCCGTCAATAATTTGGTTGCAATTGGCGGCGGCGATCTCGGCCTGAAAGTAGCGCTGGCTAAAGCTCAGCGCTACGCGTGCGTCGTTCGCCCTTTGGCGTTGAACCCCGGCGAATATTAATTGCCCTCAGCCCGCCGACTTTTAATGTAGCCTCATGAGCACAACTTTTGAAGGCGGCGCAGTCGGTTTCATCGGCGTCGGCGTGATGGGCCGCAGCCTTGTGGGCCATTTGTTGAAGGCGGGCTATCCCGTTGTCGTTTATACGCGCTCCAAGGCCAAGGCCGGGGCCGCCCTGGCTGCCGGCGCCCAATGGGCCGATTCTCCCGCCGCCCTGGCGCCCCGCTGCAAATTGATTTTCACGATGGTCGGGTTCCCCGCCGATGTGGAGGAAGTTTTCCTCGGCCCGAAGGGTTTGCTGGCGCTGGCCCCGGCGGGGGCTTTACTCGTGGATTTGACGACGTCCACTCCGTCGCTTGCGAAACGGATCGCCACGGCCGCGCACGCTCGAGGGCTGTCCGCGTTGGATGCGCCAGTAACCGGCGGCGATGTCGGCGCGCAGAAGGCCACTTTGTCGGTCATGGTTGGCGGCGACGCTGCGGCGTTTTCCCTGGCCGAACCGGTCCTCAAGCTCTTTGGTCCGACCATCGTTTATCACGGCCCGGCGGGCAGCGGGCAGCACGCGAAGATGTGCAACCAAATCATGATCGCCTGCACCATGATGGGCATGTGCGAGGCGCTCGTCTATGCCCACGCCGCCGGCCTCGATGCCCAGGCGATGCTGAAAAGCACCGGTGGTGGCGGAGCGGCGAGCTGGTCCCTCCAAAATCTCGCCCCCCGCATCCTGGCCGGAAATTTCGCACCCGGTTTTTACGTGAAACACTTTTGCAAAGATCTCGCCATCGCCCTGGCGGCGGCCAAGGAGATGGGCTTGGATCTGCCGGGCCTCATCCTCGGCGAAAAACTTTACCGCGAACTCGCGGCGGCGGGCCATGCGGACGACGGCACGCAGGCGCTGTGGAAACTTTATGAGGCGAAATTGCCGAAGCGGTAAACTCCCCATGGTTGTATTGCTGGATCGTTTTATTGTTGGACGGCTGAGGGACTCACCTGGCCGATTGCTGCCTGGGGACACTTCAACAATCTAGCGATACAACAATAAAACCATACAACAATAAAACCATACAACAATTGATCTGACTTACCCAAACTGAGCCATTGCGAATGAGAGACTGGGCACCTACAAAAGGACCCAGATGCCCAAAGGAAAAAGACACACACCCGAGCAGGTCGTAGCGATCTTGCGCCGGGCGGAGAGCGGCGAGGCGGTTTTGACCGTCTGCCGGGAAGCGAACATCAGCGCGGCGACCTTCCATCGCTGGAAGAGCCAGTATGGCGGGATGCAATTGAGTGAACTGCAGCAACTGCGGGGGCTGCGCGATGAAAACGCGCGGCTGAAGCGACTCGTCGCCGACCAGGCGCTGCACATCCAGGTGCTCAAGGAGGTGGCCGGAAAAAAATGGTGAGCTCGGCGCAAAAACGCCGGGCGGCGGTGCTCGTGGTGGAGGCGGGGCGGTGTTCGGGGCGGCAGGCCTGCCGCTACCTGGGGCTGGCGCGCGCGACGTGGCACTACACGCCGTTGCCGCCAACGCCCCGGACGGTCCAACGGGAGCAGAGCATTGTGGCGCTGTCCCACGCGCATCCGCGGTATGGCTATCGGCGAGTGCATGCGCTCCTGTTGCGTCAGGGGCAGCCGTGCGCGTTGCGCACGGTGCAGCGGGTGCGACGGCGCGCGGGTTTGCCGATCGTGGGTCCGGCGGTGCGGCCCAAGTGTCCCCCTCGGCCTGGGGCAAAACTCAAAGCCGACGGGGTCAACGACGTCTGGTGCCTGGACTTCGTCTTCGACACCACCCAACACGGCACGACCGTGAAGTTCCTGACCATCGTCGACGAGTACAGCCATTACAACTTGGACATCGTGGCCAGCCGTCGACTGGGCAGCCGCGAAGTCGTGGCCGCGCTGCGGGCGGTGGTGGCCGAGCATGGCACCCCACGCCATCTGCGCTGCGACAACGGCAGCGAGTTCACCGCCCAACAACTGCAATCATGGCTACAGGAAGCTGGCATCGCCACGCGCTTTATCGAGCCCGGCAGTCCGTGGCAAAATGGCGTGAATGAAAGCTTCAATGGCCGCTTTCGCGACGAATGCCTCAACCGCGAATTGCTCGCCAGCGTGCTCGAAGCCCAATGCGTTGCGCGGAACTTCCGCGACGAATACAACACCATCCGCCCACACAGCACGATCCAGTATCGCACGCCCGCGGAATATCGCGCTGAACTATTACAGCAAGCCCCAGACTCCGGTCGGCCCCGCCGAGCCGGGGCCTCCCTCCGTCTGGGGCTTGCTTCTGTTCCCCAACCTGCACAGCCTTTCCACGACAACCCACAACCCGCTCAGTCTCTCATTACAACTGGTACAGGTTTGTGAGTCCGGTCACAATCGGTCCATCGTGGTTTAATCTTCCAAGTGGGAAACATCCCGTTTTTCCATTTGCGGGGCCAGCAACATCTCGAGTCCGGCATAGAGTTGCCACAAGCCAAACAAGCCGAGCGCCACCGGGATGGTGAAAAGTTTTCCAGCCTGGTGGTTGAACGAAAACCCCAGCCAGAGCAGCAGATACCAGCTCAAGGTGGCGCCGCCGAGCGCCGCAGTGCCAAGGATGGTTTTCTTTTTTCCGGTGCTGCGAATGGCGGCCTGACGTTCCTCTTGAAAGGTCGCGAGCAGGGCGCTGGCCTGCTTTTCACCCACGCCGTTGGTTTGCAGGTATTGCCGGACCCGCTCCAGCGATTCACCCCAAATTATTTTGGCGCGGGCTTCCGTAGCCAGTTTTTCCAGTTCCATGACACGAGTCAGTCTGAACGGTGGTCGCCCGCGAGGCAAGATTCGACGCTGCGCGGTATGGGTCAGTTTAATTGGAGGTGGCGCGGTGCTTCAGCCCGCGCTTCCAATTGA
>Ga0206896_1057_pt1 | contig 25370 bp, 23 predicted proteins | sample Alteio_BWOrgHeat_52_FD_152969 | JGI IMG/M metagenome (GOLD analysis project Ga0206896, IMG submission 152969) | Enriched cells from forest soil in Barre Woods Harvard Forest LTER site, Petersham, Massachusetts, United States -... | ecosystem: Environmental > Terrestrial > Soil > Temperate forest >... | reverse complement strand
TCATGAAAAGGGCCAGGGAAAAAGGCCTCCTGGAAGTACATACCCACGCCCTCCGCACCTGGGCGGTCAATAAATACGGGCAGGTTGACGATTACCAATTCGGCGGAGGCGCCGGGATGGTGATGATGCCGGAGCCCCTGGTGAGTGCGATCGAAAGCCTTTCGGAGAAGGTCGCCTACGACGAGATCATTTACCTGACCCCGGACGGAGAACGGCTCAACCAGCGCCTCGTCAACCATCTATCGATGAAGCAGAACCTGATGATGATCTGCGGTCACTATAAAGGAATAGACCAACGCATAAGGGAACACTTTGTAACCCGCGAAATATCGATAGGCGATTACGTCCTGAGTGGGGGAGAACTGGCGGCGGCGGTGTTGACGGATGCCCTAGGACGGCTCCTCCCCGGGGTCCTGGGTGACGAAACCTCGGCCCTTTTCGACTCCTTCCAGGATGACCTCCTGGCCCCGCCCGTGTACACCCGACCGGCAGACTTCAGGGGCTGGAAAGTCCCTGAAGTCCTGCTCAGCGGGGATCCGAAAAAAGTCGACGAATGGAGACACGACCAGTCCCTGGTCAGGACCAGGGAGCGGAGACCGGACCTCCTCGGGGATCTAGGGCTTGGTGAATAATTTTGGATCGATCGTTTGGTTGGGCACCACCTTGGTCAGGGTATTCCTGATCTCTCCCTGGGCCTGGGGGCTGTTGATGATCGTCGTATACGGGAATACATACCCCTCCGGCGTCTTCTTGTAGTCGGCCAGCGCGATATCTCCATTGACATCGGACCCGTCCACCTTGACGGTGCTCGACACCTTGTTGACATAGTAGGTAGTCTGGTCTATAAAGAAGACATATTCTTCACCCGACTTTGACAATTTTACCTTGTAGTTGGTCTTCCCGTTCAGTGTATCCGGGGGGAGCAAGGTTGCCGTGAATCCATTGGCCGCATAGTTCACAAACTGCCCCTGGAGGTTCATCTGCGACATCGACTGTTTCAATTGGCCCGCGGGAAGCGGCTGGGGATCGGAATTGCCCATCATAGGGTTGATCATCCAGCCGGTGTCTTTGGTGACGACCATGGTGATGGTGGAACCCATAACTTCCATTTCCATACGCATACTCTGACCGTTGACCACCCATATTTTGCTGGTGAGGTCGGTGCCCATGACGGAGGTGGTGTTCTCTTCATATACCGATGCCAGTTTGGACAATTTATCCTTGCCGCCCATAGCGTCGATGTTCTTGTTGATAATCGTGTTCACATCCTGTGCGAACGTGCCTGCGCCGATCAGACTAAGGGCGGCCGCCAGGATGATACGTTTTGTGCCTTGCATATTTACGGTTTTTGAAACTTTGCGGTGTCGATAGGTTGATTGACGACTATTTTATTGAGCGTGGTCACCAGCTCACCCTGGGGTAATTCCATGGTATACCCAGTAGGGAAAACATACCCTTCGGGCGTTTTTTGATACCCGGTGAAGACGATGTCCTGCTGGGCTGCCGTACCATTGGTCACCACCGTCGTCGAGGTCTTGTCGATGTAGTACGTGGTCGCGTCGATGTAGTACGTGGCGTCCTGCTCTCCGTCCTTTGACAGTTTAATTTTATAGGTATCCTTGCCGCCCACCGTGTCTTTACCCTGGAGGGTCGCCGTATAACCACGTTCCTTATATTTAAAGAGTTGTCCGGCCAGGTACATACGGCGGGTAAATGCCTTCAGCGCGTCGTCCGGGATAGGTTGTACATCACTGCTCCCGCTCATCGGGTTGATCATCCAACCCTTATCCTTGGTGCCAACCTGGACCATTTGGGACCCCATAATGTCCATCTCCATCCGGAAACCCGTGTTGTTGACTACCCATACCTTGGCGGGGAGGTCGTTCCCCGCGATAGAGCTGTTGGTCTCTTCATACACCGAATTCAGGGAAGAGAGTTTGGCGCTCCCGCCCATGGCCTCGATATGCTTTGCGATGACGTCGTCCACGCTTTGGGCAAAAACCTTTCCACCCAACATAAATACCGTAAGGGTAACCGCTACCCATTTGCTGATTTGCATAATTTTCGCATTTGTTGCATACAATATTATAAAACATTCCTCCAATTAGTACACCCGTTCACGTAAATGTTACACTAGACCTTATCTTCACGGCATGAAAACCTCATACACGGTCCAGGGCAAACTGGTGGATATTGCCCACAGGACGATTTTCAGGGCCTCCCTGACTATATACGACGGCAGGATCGCCAGGGTTGAGCCCCTCGGCGAAGATCCCCAGGCAGGACCGGAACCCTTTATCTGCCCAGGCTTTATCGATGCCCACGTACACATAGAAAGCTCCATGCTCGTTCCCAGCGAATTTGCCCGCCTGGCCGTCGTGCACGGTACCGTGGCCACCGTCAGCGACCCCCACGAGATCGCCAATGTCTGCGGTCTGGAAGGGGTGAACTACATGATTGCCAATGGGGCCCAGGTGCCTTTTCACTTTTTTTTCGGGGCCCCCAGTTGTGTCCCGGCCACCGTTTTTGAAACCGCCGGCGCTTCCCTGTCACCCGCCGAGGTCGAAAGCCTCCTGGAACGTCCTGACATACACTACCTCAGCGAAATGATGAATTTCCCCGGGGTACTGGCCGGGGACACGCAGGTTATGGCCAAAATAGCCTCCGCCCGCCGCCTTGGAAAGCCCGTGGACGGACACGCACCCGGCCTTCGGGGAGAACCTGCCAGGGCCTATATCCGCGCCGGCATTTCCACCGACCACGAATGCATTGCGATGGCAGAGGCCTTGGATAAACTGGAGGCCGGGATGCACATCCTCATCCGCGAAGGGAGTGCTGCCAAAAACTTCGACGCCCTTGTGGGTTTACTCCGGGACCACCCGGATAAAGTCATGTTCTGCAGCGACGACAAACACCCCGACAGCCTCGTGGAAGGACATATCAACCAACTGTGTGCCAGGGCAGTAGCCGCGGGTATGCCCCTCTTCAATGTCCTGGAGGCCGCCTGCCTCAACCCTATCCGGCACTACCAAATGGACGTCGGGACCCTGCAGGAAGGAGACCCCGCCGATTTTATCCTCCTGGAAGACCTCAACCGATTCAACGTGTTGGCGACGTTTATCCGTGGCAGACAGGTGAGCGACAAGGCCAAGACCCTTATCGCCTCCGTTCCCGTAGCCCCCATCAACCGCTTCGAGCCCAGGCCTATAGGCGCAGAAGACCTCCGCTACCCTTTGCAAAAATGGGGGGAGACCGAGCCGGAAAATTTTGAACAGGTCAGGGTCATCGAAGCCCTGGACGGCCAGCTCATCACCAACGCCCTGGTAGTCCCCCTGAGAGACCTGCACGTCCAGGGCGCCGCCTTCCTGGAAGCCAACCCTGAAAAGGACATCCTCAAGATCGTCGTCATCAACCGCTACCAGCCGGAAGCCCCCATCGCCAAAGCCTTTGTAAAGAACTTCGGTCTTCGGGATGCCGCCCTCGCCTCTTCTGTAGCCCATGACAGCCATAATATCATCGCCGTCGGCACCGACGAAGGCCTCCTGGCTGAGGCCATACGCCTCCTCATGGATAGCGGGGGCGGGATCAGTTGCGCCGTACCGGGAGAAAGCCTCCTGCTTCCCTTACCGATCGCCGGATTAATGAGTCCCGCCGACGGCTACGACGTTGCCAGGGCCTATACCGACCTGGACCGGATGGCAAAAGCCGCCGGGAGCACCTTATCCGCCCCCTTTATGACCCTTTCTTTTATGGCGCTGCTCGTCATCCCTCACCTCAAGCTCAGTGACGAAGGGCTTTTTGACGGAGACACCTTCACCCTCATATAAACGATATGGCAAAAACCCGCTGTCCCTGGTCTGAGAAAGACGACCTCTACAAGGCCTACCACGATGAAGAGTGGGGGGTGCCCCAGCACGACGACCTGAAACTCTTTGAGTTGCTCAACCTCGAAGGCGCCCAGGCGGGTTTAAGCTGGTACACCGTCCTGGTCAAAAGGGAAAACTACCGCAAAGCCTTTGACGGCTGGGACCCCGTCAAAATATCCCGCTACAAGGCAGCCCGTGTAGAGAAACTCCTCCAAAACCCAGGGATCATCCGCAACCGCCTAAAGGTCGAGGGGACCGTACTAAATGCCCGGGCCTTTCTGATAGTACAAAAAGAATTCGGCAGCTTTGACGCCTATATCTGGCAGTTCGTGGGCCACAAACCCATCGTCAACCATTGGAAGACCCTCTCCCAGGTTCCTGCGCACACCGCCATCTCGGACGCCATGAGCAAGGACCTCAAAAAAAGAGGATTCAAGTTTATCGGAACGACGATCTGCTATTCGTTTATGCAGGCAACCGGGATGGTGGACGACCACCTCGCGCATTGCTGGAGACGCACCGGTTAACCAAGCTGAACGATCTCCCGCTTCTTCCGGTCCTTCATCCCCGGCGGTATGTACCGGAGGATTTCGTCCTTCAGCGTATCCACCAGCTTGCGCCGGACATAGTGCCGGTGTATGGTCAAACTGACCTCCCGGACGGGGGCCGGGTCCTTGAAGAAGCGGACGTTCTTTTGCTGGCGCCCGCTCAAGTCGCGGACGGCGAGTTCGGGAAGGATCGTCACCCCTGCGTTGGCTTCCACCATCTTGACCAAGGTTTCTATACTCCCCGCCTCGTAGTGGAAATTGTCGTGGTCGGTGACCTGCTTGCGCAATTCGCAAAGGTTGAGGATCTGGGAGCGCATACAATGTCCCTCCTCCATCAGCCAAAGGTGCTTCACGTCGATCTCTTCGGCGAGGACGTATTTCTTATCCAGGATCGCTTCGTTTTTGGCGGAATAGACCACAAACTCCTCGTAGAAGAGGGGCAGTTCTGTCAATTGTTTGTCCTCTAAGGGCGTCACCAGGATGCCGGCGTCCAGCGCCCCGCTTTTGAGCTGCTCCGTAAGGGTCTCGGTCCTCATTTCGGTAATTACCAGCCTTACAAGCGGATACTTTTTTAAAAACGATTTGATGAACAACGGCAGGAGATAGGGGGCAAGCGTCGGGATGATCCCCACCCTTAACTCTCCGGCCACCGTCCCCTGACGTTCCCGCACCATTTCTTTGAGGTAAGCCGTCTCCTTTAGGATAATCCTGGCCTGTTCGACGATCGGCTTGCCCAATTCCGTGGTCACTACCGGCTGTCGGCTCCGGTCGAAGACTTTCGCCCCCAGTTCTTCTTCCAGCTTGTGGATCATCATGCTCAACGTCGGCTGGGTCACAAAGCATTTTTCCGCCGCCGTGGCGAAATGCCGGTAGGTGTCGACCGCTACAATGTATTCGAGTTGTTGAAAGTTCATACTTGTGATTTAAAACGCCGGCGAAAATCACGCCTCGCCGCCATTCCAGAGCGCTCCGCCGATGCTGTTCCTGGAGGCGCCCGTCACCGAGGCCAGCGTATTTTCTTCCTGCCTCAGCCTTAATATCCCAAACAACGCCACCACCAATGCCTCTTTGAAGTCTACCACCCCGGCTTCCGGGATGACCATTCGGATCGGCTCCAGCGCCACCCTCAGCCGTTCCACGAGGAAAGCATTGTGCGCGCCGCCCCCTGTAACCAGCATGTCTCCCCCCGGCCTGTCCCTAAGGGCTTCGCCCACCTGTAGCGCGATATGTTCCACATAGGTCCGCAGCCCATCGGCTACCGAACACCCGCTTTGGCGGATTAGCCGGAACTGCTCGAGGCCGAAGGCATTGTCCAAGGACTTTGGCGCCGCCTGTGCATAATAAGCGGGTCCCTCCAGCGCCTCCAACAGCGAGGGCAAGACCTTCCCGGAAGCCGCGAGCGCCCCATCCCCATCAAAGGGTTCCCCCTTTTCGGCCGCCAGCAGGTTCAGCACCCGGTTTGCCGGGCACACATCCCAGGCCAATCCTGAAGCGGCGTCCGACACATTGGCGATCCCGCCAAGGTTTAGGAAATAGGCATACTCGGGAAACAACCATCGTTCGCCGATCGGGACAATGGGAGCTCCCTGTCCCCCCAAGGCTACGTCCAGGGCCCTGAGGTCGGTGACAACCTGCAACCCCGTAATCCCCGCGATCGCCCCTCCATTCCCTAGCTGGGCCGTCATCGCCCGGGCGGGAAAATGAAATACCGTGTGCCCGTGCGAGGCCACCAGTTGCACCTGAAAATCCAGGTCCCGGGCCGCTATAAAAGCATTGACCTGTTCCCCGATAAACCGCCCGTATTCCTGGTCGAGAACAAGGTATTCCAACGCGTCGAGGGACCTGGCCTGGTCCAGTCTTGACTGCCAGACCACCGGGTAGGGCAGCGTTTCCGCATCGACCAGCGTATATCCCCACTTTCCCGCGCCGGATTGCAGGTGTACGTAAGCTATATCCAATCCATCCAGCGAACTGCCGCTCATGAGTCCGAGAACCCGGTATATCATACAAAAAAAGTATAGATTTGTCGCCCAAAGCTGCAATTTCGCACATTTATGGCAGTAGTCAACCTCAGCACCACACATTCACTCTTGAGCAATTGGGTGTCGGAACTCCGGAACGTAGACGTCCAGGTGGATCGGATGCGCTTCCGGCGGAACCTGGAGCGCATCGGTGAGGTATGTGCCTACGAGATCAGCCGAGGACTTCCCTGGCAACAGGTCGAAGTGGCTACGCCCATGGGTATCGCCAGCGCAAAGGTCCTCCGGGAACAACCCGTCCTCGCCACCATCCTCCGGGCGGGTCTGCCCCTGCACCAGGGCCTGCTGAACTATTTCGACAAGGCCGACAACGCCTTTATCTCCGCCTACCGCAAGCACCATCGCGATGGAAGCTTTGAGATCAGCCTGGAATATGTCAGTTGCCCTTCCCTGGAAGGACGGGTTTTGGTCGTATCCGACCCCATGCTAGCCACCGGGGCCTCCCTGGTAAAAACCCTGCAATTCCTAAAAGAAGAGGGTCATCCGGCTGAGATTCACGTGGTTGCCGCCATTGCGTGTACCGTGGGAATTGAATATGTCCTTCGGAGCCACCCCTCTGCCCACATTTGGTGCGGCGATATAGATGACGAACTGACAGCAAAAGGCTATATTGTCCCTGGCCTGGGAGACGCTGGGGATCTGGCCTACGGGGTCAAGGTCCAGATGTAAATTTTTCTTACTTTTATACAACTTGATCAACGATTTAACGTTTATGATTGGCTGGGCTTCCAGTGACCGAAACTCGCCGTAATCCAATGAAAATCCTGACTGATGAAAAAATGGCTGACTGTACTACTGCTCTCCCTCTCATATGCCGCACTTCGTGCGCAGGATCCGCATTTCTCTCAGTTTTTTGCCTCACCCCTCACCCTCAACCCAGCCCTAACCGGTAAATTCGACGGGTTGTACCGCGTGGCGGGAAATTACCGCAACCAATGGCCCACGATCAATAACGCCTTTACCACCGCCACCCTTTCGTTTGACACCCGCATACTGGCGGGCCGCCTCCCCGATAATGACGACTGGGGTGTCGGTTTTATCGCACTGACCGATCAGCAGGCTGACGGGGTTTTGAATCAAAACTATTTCTCCGCGTCGACGGCTTACCACAAGGGCCTCGACGAGGATGGATACCACCAACTGTCCATCGGCTTCCAGGCAACCTATGCCAATAGTCGTTTAGACGGTACCAAGGTCAACCTGGGTGATGAGCTCGCCCCCGACGGCACCTGGTCGGTGCCCTCGAACGATCCCTTCGCCAACCGCGTTTTCCAACTGCACTACTTCGACTTCAACACGGGTATCCTCTACAACGGTTCCACCAGCGAGCGGAACAACTTTTATATCGGAGGCTCCCTTTACCATATCAACCGCCCCCGCGAAAGTTTTGACGACGCCAACTACCTCCTTCCCATGCGTTGGACCGTCCATGCCGGGGGGCATTTTCCCGTAGCGGACAACGCCGCCATATACCTCAGCGCCCTCCATCAGAGTCAGGCAGGAGCCAGTGAAAACGTGGCAGGCGCCGCCCTGGCGCTGAATGCCAACGACGACTGGTTCAACAACCCCACCAACCTGTACGTCGGCGCCTGGGTGCGTTTCGGCGATGCGATCCTTCCCTATGTGTCCCTTGAGTTTTCGGGGCTGCAGATAGGGTTGTCATACGACACCAATATCTCACCGCTGAAGACGGCATCGAATAGCCGGGGGGGGATCGAGGTATCCCTGATCTATATCAAAAAACCCTCCGATCCGAACAAACGTCACCTCAACTGTCCTAAGTTCTAGACGGCTTCCCGCTTACATGCGCGTGTCCCTTTACCGAGAACCGGTACGGAAGTAAGGCATCCTTACCAGCATAGTCTACGCCGATCCTTGCGCTGGCTTCAATCTCTCCTGGTGCAAACGAAAACCCATCATCGGCGATATATATTTCCGCCCCCAAAAGGCTCGTGCCCGTATGGACTGTGTCGATACCCAGCGCTTTGGATACGTTGCCCGGTCCCCTTCCAAGGGTCCGGTCAAACACCTTTTTCCCCGATCTTTCCAGCATAACTTCGACACCCTCCATCGGTTCAATGCCCCGTATAAGGATCGCATGCGGCGTGTCCCGTCCGTGGGTGACCACGTTGAACAGGTGATGGATCCCGTAGCATAGGTATACATAAGCAGTGCCTCCCCGGCCGTACATGACCTCCGTCCTCGCCGTACGCCTTCCTCCGTAAGCATGGGAAGCTTTGTCTCCGTGCCCTGCATAGGCCTCGGTCTCCACAATGCGTCCACTCGTACGCACCCCGTCGAGTTCGGTCACCAGTACCTTTCCGATCAGTTCCCGGGAGATATTTACCACGTCTTCTCGTTCGTAAAACGTTCTGGGCAGCTTTTTTATCCGGTGCATCCGTATAAAATCGGTTATTTTTGGTCCTTAAAAATCCCGCTAAACTTTGCTGAAGGAACTCATCATATCCTTTCAATCTTACTACCAGGCCCACTTATTCATCCGGCGGCACAAATTATGGAAATGGATCATTATTCCGGGCATCGTTTACGCGATTTTGTTCTTTGCGGGTATCTGGCTCTTCCTGCGGTCTTCCAATGACGCCATCTCAAACCTGACCGGATGGCTCGGCATACCCCGCTGGCTCGAAGACATGCAAAGCAGTTGGCTCAATTTTTTTGTGCTCTTTGACGGAGTGATCCTGAGGTTTGTCCTGCTCCTCTTTTATTTTTCCCTGTTCAAATACATTATTCTGATCATCGGCTCCCCGGTATTCGCCTACCTGAGTGAGCGGACCAACGCCATCATGGAGGGCAGGGATTACCGGTTCAGCCTGTCCCTCCTCGCGAGGGATATGCTCCGAAGCATAAGGCTTGCGCTCCGCAACGCCCTCTGGCAAACCGTCTACACCTTTACCCTCCTTCTCGTTTCCTTTATTCCCGTGGTCGGGTGGGTCACGCCCCTGGTTTCCTTTCTGATAGAGTGCTATTACTACGGCCTTTCCATGCTCGACCATAGTTGTGCCAGGCACGATGTTCCTCCCGCCGAAAGCGTGGAATACGTCGGAGAACGCCGGGGGCTGGCCATCGGCAACGGCATCGTATTTTATGCCATGCATCTGGCACTGGTCGTGGGGTGGGTGTTGGCTCCCGCCTATGGCCTGGTCGCCGCCGCACTTAGTCTCTATCCCGTCAAACACGAACCCACATGAATCCAACCGTATACCTTATCCCGACGGTTCTCTCCGAAGACGTCCTCGACCCCATCCCCGCTTACGTATTGACCGCCGTACTGGAATGTTCCGTTTTTTACGTCGAGAACGAACGGACAGCCAGGCGTTACCTCAAAAAATTATCCAGGGACATCGTCATCGACGACTATAAGTGGATCGCCATCCACAAGGCAGAGGGTGCCGTACTCCAGCAATTTACCGCTGACCTCGCCCGCGGCCTGGTCATAGGCATCCTCAGCGAGGCCGGCTGTCCGGGTGTGGCCGACCCAGGGCAACGCCTCGTGGCCGCGGCGCAAAGGGCCGGAGTTCGGGTGAAGCCCCTTTCCGGGCCTAGTTCCATCCTCCTGGGTTTGATGGCCAGCGGGATGAACGGTCAATTGTTCCGGTTTGACGGGTACCTGCCTATAGAAGGAGAAGAGCGGCCAAAGGCCATCCGGAAGCTGGAAGCCGACGCCCAGCAAACAGGTTGCACGCACATCTTTATCGAAACGCCTTACCGCAACAATGCCCTTCTCGCCGCCTTGCTGAAACACTGTAGCGGAACCACCCGCCTTTGTATCGCCCGGGACATTACCGGAGCGGGCGAGTCCATTCTAACCAAGACTATTGCAGAATGGAAAAAAGAAGTCCCGGACCTGCACAAGATCCCGACACTTTTTTTACTTGGGGAAGGATGAGGGACCCGTGCCGGCGTTTATCGCAATGATGCTGTCGACTACAAAACGGCTGTCCCCTCTCCAAGGGAGCCCGCCAAAATATTCTTTGTAGTGAAGCTCCACCGTTTTAGACCCGCTGAGCATCAGCTGTTGGGCTACGCTGTCCCCGACCACGGAAAAGTTGAATTCGTGCGACTGGAGGGCCCCCGCCATTTTAGATCCAAAACCAACCTGGATCATTTTTCCCTCGTAGGTTTTGAAAAGGTACCCGCTTTTAACCACGTAGTTCAACTCGCCGGCGCTGACGCCCTGCCCGTAGACAAAGAAAAAGCGAAAGTAAAAGAATCCGACGATCACGGCCACGATGACGATCGTGATCCAGGTAACAATTTTCTTCATATCGAAGCCGATTTAGATTCCATACTTGGATACAAGATATACCAAAGCCGTCATATTTACCGCCCCCAGCAACAATTCCCGGCGGTTGACCGCCTCGAACACGTCATTAGCCGCGTGATGAAAATCGAAGTACCGCTGTGAGTCTGGGACAAGTTCCCCGACGATGGCCTTGACCTTGGTCAGCGGGGATACATCGGCGCCACCACCGCCTACCTTCCACTCCGATATGCCATACGGCTCCAGAAGCGGACCCCAGGCCGTAAACTCCTTAAACCGGTCAGGGGGAGCGCCGATCGAAAAGGCCCTGGGTGTAAACCCCCCATTGTCGCTTTCCAGCCCGAAGATATATTGAAGGCCGTCCGTTGCGGCATGTTCCGCGTAAGCCTCTCCACCCCTTCCCCCGTTTTCTTCATTCATAAACATTACTGCCCTCACCGTCCTGGACGGTCTGATCCCCGAAGCCTTAAGGGCCCGGATGACCTCTATGCTTTGTACGATACCGGCTCCGTCGTCCTGGGCGCCCTCGGCGAGGTCCCAACTATCAAGGTGTCCGCCTACGGTCACCACCTCATTCGGGAATTCAGCGCCCCTGATCTCCCCGATCACATTGAAGGAGGGTGTATCGGGGAGCATCCTGCAGCCCGCCTTCATATATAGCCTGGACACCATCTTCATCCTGAGATAGCGGCTCAGTTTTTCGGCGTCATTGGTGCTCACGGCGAACGCCGGTATCTTTGGCTGCGTGCTGTCGTAATGGGTGGTACCCGTGTGCGGATAATCGTTCATCGAGGTGGACAAGGTCCTTAAGACCAGACCCACCGCCCCGTATTTGGCTGCCAGGCTGGGGCCAAGCACCCGATAGCGAACCGCATCCCCGTAAGCCGCAAAGGTATTGACCAAGGTTTGGTTCATCGGGTAGTTGATAAAAACGATCTTCCCGGCGATGACTTTTTTGCCCAATTTATCAAGCTCTTCAAAATTCCTTACCTCGATCACGGGGGCGCTGATACCCGCGGGCCCCGTGCCCACGGAATTACCCAGCGCGCAAACATTTAACGAAATCTTCTTGCCCCCCGCCATCGACAAGTCGGCCTCTTCCTTTGGGCCCCTTATCCAGTGCGGCACCATGCAAGGTTGGAGGTACACCGTGTCCGCCCCCGCTTCCTTGAGCATCGCCTGAGTCAGCTCCACCGCCTTTGCCGCATTGGCCGATCCCGAAAGGCGGGCCGGCGCTTCCTTACAGAGGGTCCTTAGGTTCTCATAGGCCTTCCCCTGGGTGAGGATGTCATCCGCCATGTGCCGTATCAACGTAGAATCCTGGCCGTAGGCTTGAGTGGCCGTGGCCACTATCAAAAGAAGGAGCAGTCTCATAAACGCTAAGCTAATTAAATCTCCCTAACTTCACGTGCGCAAAGCAAAAATCAAATGAGAATAGGGATCGTTTGCTATCCGACTTTTGGGGGGAGTGGCGTACTGGCTACCGAACTGGGCAAAGCCCTCGCTGACAAAGGCCACTTCGTACACTTCGTCACCTACCGAGAGCCGGTCCGTCTGGGCGGCTTCAACGCCAATATTTTCTACCACGAGGTCCGGGTACCCACTTATCCCTTGTTCGACTATCCGCCCTATGAATCCGCACTGGCCTCCACGCTGGTAGACGTTACCCTTAACAACAACCTGGACCTCCTGCACGTACACTACGCCATACCCCATGCCTCCGCCGCATTTATGGCTCAAAAAATCCTCGAAAAGGTCAACGGAAAAAGGATCCCCTTTATCACCACCCTGCACGGGACCGATATTACCCTCGTGGGACGGGACAAGACCTATGGGCCCGTGGTGGAGTTTTCCATCAATGAATCCGATGCCATCACGGCCGTGTCCGAGAACTTGAAGGAAGAAACGCTAAAGACCTTTTCCATCTCCAAACCCATACAGGTCATCCACAATTTCGTGGACGTAAAGCGCTTCCACCGACGGCCCATCGACGCCTTCCGCCAGGTCATCGCCCCCGGGAACGAAAAGATACTTCTTCACGCCTCCAACTTCCGGAAAGTCAAACGGGTAGAGGACGTGGTGCGCATCTTCGCCGAGGTCCGGCGGGAGCTTCCCGCAAAGTTGCTCATGGTAGGCGACGGCCCTGAAAGACATATGGCCGAAACCATGTGCCGGGAAACCGGTTACTGCGACGATATCCGGTTTGTGGGCAAACAGGAGCAAATGGAGGATATTTTGGCTATTTCCGACTTGTTTGTCCTCCCCTCGGAATACGAAAGCTTTGGCCTTTCCGCCCTGGAAGCCATGGCCTCGGGTGTGCCCGTCATTTCCACGGACGCCGGCGGTCTGCCCGAAATCAATATCCAGGGGGTAACCGGCTTTATGGGTAAAATCGGCGACGTCGCCGCCATGAGCGAACACGCCATCCGTCTGCTAAAGGACGAGGCCCTCCTCAAACAGTTCAGCGCCCAGGCCAGGGCCCAGGCCAAAAAATTCGATATCCAGAATATTGTGCCGCGCTACGAGGCGTTGTACCAGGAGTTTATGCAGGCTTAGCTCCTGGGACGCAGCCAGGGCTCAGGGTCCAGCGTAATCAGGTCCTTTGCCATCGTAAAGTCCAGTTCCCCGTTGCCGGAATCGCCGGCTGCCACGGTCCCGATAACTTGTCCGGTGTGGACCTTGTCCCCTTTGTTGACCGAAACGGACGCAAGGTTGGAATAGCTGGTGAAATAGTTGCCGTGTCGCACGATGATGGCTGTTTTGCCGCCTACGTCGGTCACGGTGGAAATATCCCCGTCGAAAACAACCTTCACCGCACTCCCCACATCCGTACCAATCGTAATACACGTGTTGAAATAGTCGATGTTGGTTCCTTCAATTTTGTTTTTCCCATAGTGGGCGACGATATATCCTTTTTCCACCGGCCAAGGCAACCGCCTCCGGTTATTTTCCAGGTTTGTCGCCAGCCTTATCTCTTCCGCCGATCCCAACAGCACATTGGCATGGGTTGTCCCCGGATTTCCAGGGGTTGCGGAACCCGGAGATGTCGGCACCAGTCGCTTACGATCGAGCGGGCTACCCGCAGGTGTGGAGGACGCCGGTTGACCGGCATCCGCGGTTTCTTTACGCTCCCGGGCCGCTTTCGCAGCCTCTTCCTTTGCGGCCTTATCCATCTCGTGACGAATTGCCGTCTTGATGGCCAGCTGCATTTGGCTCAACTGTCGCTTTTTAGCGCTGATTGTTCCGGCCAGTTCCCGCTCCTTTGACTTTAGGCCGGCCACCACCTCGTTTTTTTCCCTCTTTTCCTCCTCCAGCTTCATCCTTGCTTTGCTGTCGTTTGACAGTACTTCTCCTTTCTGCACCTTTGTGCTCGCAAAATCCTTGGCTTTTCTGGTGATAAGGTCCTCGGTCTTGCCGATCTCAATCACCTGTTGTTCCCGGTTAGCCCGATAGGTCTTCAGGTATTCCACCCTGCGCACGGCATCGTTAAAGCTCGTGGCCGAGAATATAAAATTGAGGAAGTCGTAGCTGCTCCGGTTCTTGTATGCGTAAATAAGGCTTTTCGCGTAGTTTGCCTTGAGGGTGTCCAGGTCTCCTTTGAGGCGGTAGATCTCCCGGTTTATAAAAAAGAGGCTGTCGTCCACCGCCCGGATCTGGGCATTGATGTTTTCGATCTCCCGGTTACGGAGGCGTAACCGCTGTTGTACGAGGTTCAATTGCCCCAGGCTTTCCTTTTTGTTCTTTTTGACCTCGTTGTACGTATTGTTAACCTCTTCCAGTTCACGCAACGTCTCCTGACGCTGTCTCTCCAGCTCTGCCCTGGACTGCTGAGCCAGGACGGGGGTACTCCTCCAGAGACAAAAGACGAAGATGGCAAGGGGTAAGAAGCGCATGCCGCAATTTAATTATTTTAACGTGAATACGCCTCAGATATTGCGCGCTGGGGTGGCACCGCTAACGCACAACCCGGTACTTCCGGGGCACGTTAAAGGGGTACTCCAGCGGCTTGTTGAAGTCAAATTGCTTGAAATTGAGCTCTATATCCACCCTCGTCTTCTCTGAAACGAGGATGCTCCGGGTAGTCGCAAATGCGATCCCTCCCTGGGTGGCGTAATCATCATAGGTAAGGTCAGCCGTACGGTTACGCGTAGGGTCTGCGTCATCCAATTTGCTATGCATGACCCTGAGACCATTGTTTGCCAACGTAACCAGGTTTTTATACACGTCCCCCGTACTCAGCAAGAATATGGAATTGGATCCCTGCCGATAGGAAGTAATGCGGGTACTGTCAAAAAAGATGAGGTTACCGACCAGCAAGTCTTGCAGGCTCTTGAAATCAAAGGGTACCTCCGCCACATCCTGCAGATAGGATAAGGGGTGCACGGTATAGGTATTGTTCTGTTTGTCCAGGACGCGAATGGTATCAGGCGTAATGAGCGCCCTGAACCCCCCGATTCCAAGGGGCCCCGAAATATCAATCCATATAATGCTGTCCTTCTTCATATGGATAAAAGCGGTAAAATCCGGCTGATGGCCTTGTTGGTTGCTGTAGTCCACCTTGACCTTGGCGGAAAAGGTCGTATAGTCGATGTGGTGACCGTACATGCCCCGCATAACGCTGAACAAGTGAGCCAAAGAGTCGGGCTGCTGGTTCTGGTTCATGTGGACGATCACCAGTTCCGTCGTATCCTTTTTGCTGATGACCTGTTGTATCTTTTTGGTTGACCGGCAAGAGCCAAACAGCCCCGCACCGATAGCCACCACCGCAATAACCGAGATAAATCGCATGTATGTATTTTATGTTCAAATGGCCCTTGGCCCCCTACTGGCGTCCTGTATGCCCAAATCCCCCCTCGTTCCGCTCCGTCATGGCGATCTCCGTAGCGGGCACCCAGGATACCTGCTCCACCTGCTGGATGACCATCTGGGCGACCCGATCCCCGGGGGCCACTATTTGTGGTTCGTTAGACAAATTGACCAGGATGATCTTGATCTCTCCCCGGTAATCCGCGTCAATCGTACCCGGAGAATTCAGGCACGTCAACCCCTGTTTGATCGCAAGTCCGCTCCTGGGCCTGACCTGGGCTTCATACCCTTCGGGAAGTTCTATAAACAGGCCCGTTGGAATAAAGGCCCTTTCCAGGGATCCGAGGGTAAGGGGCTCGCTAAGGTCCGCCCTCAGATCCATCCCCGAAGACCCGCTGGTCGCGTAAGACGGCAATGGGTTTGCCGACCGGTTGATGATTTTTATTGCTACTCGTGCCATGGGTGCAAATGTAGGATAACTTTTCTATCGGGTCACCTGTTCCAACAATACCGTCGCGTGGGCCACCAGGCCTTCTTCCCGACCCACGAAGCCCATTCTTTCCGTGGTCGTGGCCTTTACCGATACCGCGTTTTTTCCGAGACCCAGGATGCGCGCGATCACCTCCTGCATGGCCGGTACATAAGGTTTGATCTTGGGCTGTTCCAAACAAAGGGTGCTGTCCACGTTCACCGCCCTGTAGCCGGCATCCGCGATCAGGGCCGCGCTCCGTTCCAGGAGGACCTTGGAATCTATGCCCTTGAACTCGGCCGCGGTGTCGGGGAAATGTGTCCCGATATCGCCCAGGGCTGCCGCCCCCAGGAGGGCATCGCAGATGGCGTGGAGCAGGACGTCCGCGTCGCTGTGTCCCAGGGCTCCTTTGTCGGAAGGGACCAAGACCCCGCCCAACCACAATTCCCTTCCCGCCACCAACTGATGAAAGTCTATGCCGTAGCCGATCCTGAAAGACATACTGGATAGTTTCTGCAATGTTAATATAAAAAAAAATAAGGCCGACCCCTTTGGGATCGGCCTTTCTATGGCTTTACTAAAAAGTCTAGTTGGCTGCCGTCTTCGCGCCGTCGGAGTCGGAATGCCCGAGGTCAAACAACACCCCGAACCGGATCGTGTTGCTCAGCGGGTTGCGCGTGGTACCACTGCCGGAAGGGACCAGGTAAGAGAAGTTCAGTCCGTAAGCTTGGTATTTAAGGCCTATCCCCATGGACACGTATTGCAACTCGCCCTGGGACCGGTCTTCATAGTAGTAGCCCGCCCTCAGCGCGAATTGGCTGTTATACCAGTATTCGACCCCAAAGCTTGCCTGGAGCAATTTCAATTCATTACCAAAGCTGCCCGCGTCTCCAAAGGAGCTGAACCAACTTCCGACGATATTTTTGCTCCGGTAGGCCGTAAGGCTGGAATCCGTAAAGTCGGAGGGTGGTGTCGGCACCAGGAGTTTGTTGACGTCCAGGGCGACGGTGATTTTATTGTACTCATCGAAGACCTTTGTATAGGCGGCGCCGATACCAAGGTTTGCCGGTATGTAGTCCTTCGCGGAAGCATCGTTGGTATAGGATATCTTGGCCCCGAGGTTGGTGATGGCCGCCCCAAAGGAAAATCCTCCGGAACCTTCGCGGACTCCGTTGTAGTACCAGGAGATGTCACCCGCGACGGAAGTGCCGGCCTTATAGTTCACCCCGGAATTATTCACGTCTCCGGTGGCCAGTTTGGAATTGATATAACGCAACGCGATGGCCAGACCCATCTTATCCGACAGTTTGCGGGAATAGCCTACGTCCCAGGAAAACTCTCTAGGACTCTGAGAGGCCAGGGGCGTGCCCGCGGCATCTACGAACTGAATGCTCCCCAGGTTGAAATAGCGGATGGAGGTAGAAATAGCTTGGTCATCGGCAATTTTATAATAACCCGCCGCGGACAATAGGTACACGTCGTTGACCCCTATGTCTTTCAGCCAGGGAGAATAGGTCAGCCCTATACCGGCTTGCTTGTCCAGGAAGGGTATCTTGGACAAATTGGTAAAGATACTGTTGACGTCCGGGGCCGTGGCCAGATTGGCGTCTCCCATACCGCCGGAGCGGGCATCTGCGGAAATACGAAGCATTGGAACGGCTGTGGTCACCACCGGCAGTTGCCCGTTCTGGGCGTGGAGGCCGGTAACGGAGCAAGCAGCTATGAGAGAGACGGCAATTAGTTTCAGGTTGATAGCTCTGTGGTTCATCAAGTACATGGATTTTTATTGAGCGTAAAAGTAAACAATCATCAACATATTTCTCTATAATAGCACCATCTTATTAATGGCATTAGCCGACTGTCCGCCGGCTGTCCGAACCTGGAGTTCGAACAAATACACCCCTCTGCCCAATTTATTGCCAAAATCGTCCTTTCCATCCCACTCGAGGTCCTGAGAAGAACGATCTCCGGTAGATATTATTGTTTTCCTGATCGTCTTTATTATTTTCCCCGTGATGGTTAGAATCCTTACCATTACCTCCAGGGGCTCTCCCGGGTGGTTGTGCTCGAACCATATTTGGGTGTGCGTGGTAAATGGGTTGGGGTAGTTTAAGACATGGGAAAGAATCAGCTTGGAGTCTCCCTCGACCACAAATGTCAGGGTGACCTCCGAAGAATTATCGGCCACATCCCAGGCGCGGATGAGTAAGGTATGCAACCCGGGGCTCAAGGTGGGCAGGGGGAATTGTACCGTGCCGCTTTGGTAGGTATTGGCGGCGGCCTCATAAAACCGGTCCAGTACATAAGGGTTGGCGGTGTTCCCATCCAAAACCGCCGTCAGGTCATGCCCGACGCCCGTACCGCTGGTGTTGATCCCGCTTGAATCAAAGAGGTTCAGCAGCAGCAGGGGGGTTTGGTTGGTAATGGACCCATTGACAAACTGGTCGTCGTTCAAAAAGGCTTTGATCACCGGGCCGCTGTGGTCGGCGCCTACCGAGGTCCCGGTTCCTCCCACCAGGATCGAGTCGTTTCCACAGGCGTCCGTGGCGCCGTTCTCTGCGTAATAGAGGATTTTGCCAAAGCCCAGGGAATAATCGATGTCCTTGGGCACGACAAAGGTCATCTGGAACCGCCCGCCAGTGACCGTTGCCTTCCCCTTATAAAGAATGCTGCTCAATTGCGTGAAGGTCGTCACCACGCTGCCCGGGTTGTTACCCCTCGTCCGAGTGGCGGCGGGCTTGTCGTATACGGTCACATAGGCTGTCCCGTTAAAGGTGCTTTGGACCTGGCCGGAGGGTAGGTTCACGGTGCCGGCCAGCGTATATTTATTCAGCGCCTTGAGGGTATCCTGCTTCAACACCCTGCCGTTCAGCGTCAGCCCCGCCGCCTTCCCCTTAGGGAAAGCCAGGGTCAGCGCCGGGTCCCCCAGCAGGGTAAATTTGCGGTTATTCACGATGTCCGCATAGGTCGTATAGGTATTGTTCTTGCCCAAACGGACCGCATCCCCGAGACTGGGGAATCTCCCACCCGGAGTAGCTTCCAGCGCTGCCTGCATGTAGTTGTTATTCATAATCAGGTTGGAGAAGGCGAACACGTCCCTGGTCGTTGTCATCAACGCGATCGCCCCCGTTTGCGGCTGGAGCACCACCCTTTCTCCCAGGGACTGCGTTTGGGGATCGTCATAGGGAGCAAAATTACACGTGGCCGTAATCAGGAGCGGCAAGTGGGTCGCATTATTCCAGGCGCTTACGGTAGAAGCGTCCAGGATGTCTTCGTTCGAGAGACGGGTATTTCCCCCATGGCCGTTGTAGTTCATCATGAGGGTACCCGTATACATTTCCTCGTTGATCGCCTGCACGACCTCCGGGTACCGGCCGCCCCCCGAGCCTGCCTGTTCAGGGTAAGCATCCAGGTAAATCTTATCGATATGGTCCTGCGGAGCCGTCAGCGAAGCCGTTCCGGAAATGCTTTCTGCATCCTGGAGGTGCAGGTTCTGGTCGCCGTCGTCCGCCACAAAGGTCATTTCCGCCCGCCAGGGGCCCATGCTCGGGGCTGTGTTATAGGCGATCACTTTGTCGACCAGGTGCTGGGCATCCGTCAGGACTCCGGCCGGGACCCGGCCGATGCCTATATCCAACAGGTCAAGCTGAGTAGGGTCGTTGATGTTATCGGCGTCTTTGAGGAATCCAAAAAAATCGTCGGAGGTATAGGTATTCAGGGGGTCCAGACTGTTTGCGCTTTCGTAACAGGGGACCAGGTTGTCATTTCCCGGAATCCGATGTTTGTAATCATAGGAAGCATCCCCAAACAAAAGGAGGTATCGGGGCCGTTTTGTCGTATCGGGGCCGGCCCGGTCGTAATACATCTTTACCCAGTCCCTGACCGCGCCAGGATCGGGGTTTCCAGAAGCAAATTCATTAAAGACCTGGGTGCTGGTCACCAGTTGCACCCTCAGACTGTCGTGCGCCTTATGAAAATTGGCTAACCGAACCGCCTGGGCCAGCAAGGACGGATGGACGACGATGAGCAGGTCCGCCGTTGTGCCCCCATGCAAGTCCTGGACGGGGACAGCTCCCAGGGGTGTCGGCGCCAGTGCTCCCGAAGGCGAGAATGCCACATACTCCCGCAAGCGGGTCGCGTCATTGACGAAGGACAACTGACCCGTCGACACCGTCGTCTTGATGAGTATCGGCGCCCGGATGTTGGTCACATCCCAAACCACATCCGTCCCGGCGGCCCCCGTCACCGTAAAGGTCCCCACCTGCCGCGTCCCCACACTGTTCCAATCCCGGAAACCAAACTGACCCGCTCCCTCGAAGTCCAACTGCCTGGGAACAATGAGCTCCCACCAACCCAACCAAGCCTGCGCGTCCAGCGCCGGATCCGTAAAGTCAAACCGCAAATGGAGGCTGTCCGGGTTCACCGGTACCTGGACGCTCAGCATCGACTCGTAGGCAAAAAGGTCATAGGCTCCCGTCGTGGTAGCCTGTATGGTATGCGTCTGGACCAGCGAGTCGTCGACCCTTACCGTGACGACCCCCGGGCTGCCGATGCTCCTGGATAAGACGTCCGTGACCAATTGAAAGGAAGCCCCCGCCCTCAAGCCCGCGATACCAGGGGTGAAATCCAGGCTGGTACTGCTACCAGGCATGTCGGCCATCTCCTCTCCATACCAGGACTTCCCGCTAGCCAGGAAGTTTAGGCTGTCCAGCTCATGAAAAAGGTGGTCCTGATAAGTGGTTACGCTTACCGTCGGGACCCCCTGCGGCCCTTGAGTCCCTACCCTGGCCCCCGCACCCCCCAGGGTGACCGTCAGGAAATAATAAGCCGTGTCGGTATAGAGGTTCTTTTGGTGGTGAAAGGTCCGGTTTACCGAATCCGCCGTCCAGGTATGGGGCCCCGGAGCATAGAACAGGATATAGTCTCCGTCGTTAAAGACGCCATCCCCCCCGTCCACGACCTGGATGGCGTCCTCCTGGAGGTCATCCGGACGGGTTGCTTTGTTGTCTTCCGGGACCATCGTCCCCCCATTTCCGAACAGCCTGAAGGCGGAGGACGGAACCGCCCCCTGAGTCAGGCCCAGTTTTTTCAGGAACGACGCGTCTATCTTGTAAACCCCCGGAGCCGTCACCCCCAGCTTATACCAGCTTCCTGACGACAAGACGGAATGATCCCTGTACACCCGCTGAGAAAGGATCGGACCTGCCCAAAGCAGCCATACGGCCGCCCATCCAAGGATCAATTTTGTCATGCAGTGATATTCCAACCCAAAAATACAAAGGGAAACCCGCCCCGTCTGCAACAAAAACCCGTTCTTAACCGTTATTTATGCAAAGAATTATGACGAATACGGTTAATTTACACTATATTCGCTCTTACCCCAGGTTCTGTGAAAACATAAATTTGGGTTAAATCCAATACAATATTGTAGAAAAACCATCGTTAAATCCAATGGTAAATCCTAGCAACATGCAAAAACTGCTCAAGCAAAACCTTGTTTTGCTTCTATCCGTCTCCTTCTTGATTGTCTCCTGCTCTCCTAAGAAGGAAAAATCCTCTGTAACCGGCTGGACTTACAATGACCCGAACGGTAACGGCTTCCGCGTCGCTCAGGCAAAAGAGCAAGCAACTGGTCCCGGCCTTGTCTTTGTACAAGGGGGTACTTTCACCATGGGTGCTACCCAGGAGGACGTGATGGGCGATTGGAACAACGTTCCCCGCCGTGTCACCGTAGCGTCCTTTTACATGGATGAAACCGAAGTCGCCAACGTACACTATCGGGAGTACCTTTATTGGATCAGCCGCGTTTTCCAGGAAGATACGGCCGTATATAACCACGCTCTGCCCGACACCCTGTGCTGGCGCAGTGCCCTGGCTTATAACGAGCCTTACGTCGAATACTACTTTCGCCACCCGGCCTATAACTTCTACCCCGTCGTAGGCGTAACCTGGAAACAAGCCCACGACTTCTGTCTGTGGCGTACGGACAGGGTGAATGAAGAAATCCTCTTTGAAAAAGGCCTTACCAACAAGAAGGCCGAGCTCCAAAAGCAGATGCAGGGCGGGGGACAGGAAAACTTTAACACCAAGGCCTACCTCCTGGGCGAGTACCAGGCCACCCCTGGCAAGAACATGAAGAACTACAAGAACCCGTTGACCAAACAGACGCCTACCAATATTTCCTTTGAGGACGGCCTTATCCTTCCGGACTACCGCCTGCCGACCGAGGCTGAGTGGGAATTCGCAGCTTACGGCTACGTCAACCAAAACCCCGAACCCCGTAAAAAGGAAAAGGGTAAGAGGGGTGAGGAACTCATCGCCAACAAACAGGTATATCCCTGGTCCGAAAACGTGAACGGCCTCCGTTACACCCGCCATGGCAGCATGCAGGGGGAATTCCTGGCCAACTTCAAACGTGGATCTGGTGACAACATGGGTGTTGCCGGCGGTCTGAACGACCGGGCCCCCATTACCGCCCCTGTCAAATCATTTTTACCCAACGGTTTTGGTCTGTATAATATGGCCGGGAACGTGAGCGAATGGTGTGCCGACGTATACCGCCCGCTCTCCTCCGAAGACGAGGACGACTTCAACCCCTACCGCGGTAACAAGTGGCAGAAGGTTGATATGTCTACCGGCAAGCCCGAAAGGGACTCCCTGGGCCGCATCAAAATGGTCGACGTAACCGACTCCGAAAGCGCCAACCGCCGGAACTACCAGAGGGGCAACGTGATCAACGAACTGGACGGCGACTCCTCTTCCCAGGTTTCTTATGCCTACGGCCAAACGACCCTGATCAACGACCACAGCCGCGTGATCAAGGGTGGTAGCTGGAACGACCGCGCTTACTGGCTGTCTCCCGGCACCCGTCGTTACCTGGACGAGGACCATTCTGATTGCACTGTAGGTTTCCGTTGCGCCATGACCCGCTACGGCAGCCAGGAAGGCAACGGCAGCCGGACCGGTAACTGGTTCGACAAACGCCGCCAGAACAGCCGCAAACAATAAAGAATATCTGAGCAAAATAATGCATGTTGAAAAGCCGCCCCCTAAGGGGGCGGCTTTGTTTTTGGTGCGTCGCGCTCCCCGAAAGCGCCCCCTTCGTATATTCGCTCCATGACGATCGCCGGGCTTTACGACCTTTATCTCCGCCATCCATCCGTCCAAACCGACACCCGCCAACTCCGGCCCGGGGACTTGTTCTTTGCCCTAAAAGGCCCGAATTTCAATGCCAACCTCCTCGCGATAACCGCCTTGGAAGCGGGCGCCGCCTACGCCGTCGTGGACGAGTTCCCGGCCACGGACGATCCCCGCCTGATCAAAGTGGCGAATGTCCTGGAAACCCTTCAGCAATTGGCCGGACACCACCGCCGACAGTTGGATATTCCCGTGCTGGCCATCACGGGCAGCAACGGGAAGACCACCACAAAAGAGCTTGTCCACGCCGTACTACAGACTACATACCGCACGGCCACCACCAAGGGGAACCTCAACAACCATATCGGGGTTCCGCTAACCATCCTGCGCATTCCCGGAGACACGGAAATAGCGGTCATAGAAATGGGGGCCAACCATTTGGGGGAGATAGCCGGCTATTGTACCTATGCCCTCCCCACACACGGCCTGATTACCAACACGGGCAAAGCCCACCTCGAAGGCTTCGGCAGCCTGGAGGGCGTTCGCAAGGGCAAGGGCGAGCTCTATGATCACCTCCGGGAACACGCCGGTACCGCCTTTATCATGTGGGACTATGACTACCTGAGGGACATGAGCCACGGCATACCCCACAAATTCACCTATGGTACAAACGGCGGAGAAGACCTCACGGGCACGGTTGAACGTAACAATGACTTCCTGCAGGTTGCTATCCTCAAAGGCGCCGACATACCACTATTAAAGACGCGGTTGGTAGGCGACTACAATTTACCAAACGTTCTAGCGGCCGTCGCCGTCGGGAAATATTTTAAGGTCGGCGACATCCATATCCGTTCAGCGATTGAGGCTTATACGCCCACGAACAGTCGCTCGCAAATGATTCAACACGGCGTTAACCAAGTCATCCTTGACGCCTATAACGCCAATCCCTCCAGCATGGCCGCCGCCATCGAAAACTTTGCACGCATGGACGCACCCGCCAAAGTGTTGATGCTGGGAGGCATGAAGGAACTTGGAGACGAAAGCATTGAGGAGCATCAGCGCCTGATCGACTTAATAGAGCGCTATCCATGGCAAGCCGTAGCCCTAGTCGGCGGGGACTTCGCACACGTCAAACATCCTTTTACTTTTCTTCCAGACACGAATAAGGCCCGCGCATGGCTTCAGCAAAAAGCTTTTGAACATGCTACCATACTCATCAAAGGTTCCAGAGGCATAGCAATGGAAAATGTCTTGGAATCCTAATCGGAATGATGTTAACACCCTTCACGACCCGTTAACAAAATGAAAGGCCATGGGGTTTGTTACATTCGTAAAAATACCTGTATCTTCAATCTTTCTTAGATAACCCAGCTACAGCAAGCGTTTTGGGAACCCTTTGCATTTTACGATACTGCTGAAAAGGTCCAGGCAGTCATGCCGTTCCCATTGATTAACCATGTAAAGCATTTAGCACACTATTCGTTAATTATCCTGACTATTGACTAGTTGGCAATAGGTACTTATTTGTTTTCATATTATTATTCATTACGAATCTATCCTTTATGTCTTCAGCTTTTGATCCGAGTCATCAGACCAATCAGGTTAACAGTAAGATCATCGTATCCCTGGAAAAGGTTGCGGAAGTCTTCCGCGTGTTATTATGGGATTCAGGCAAAGAATACGGCCTCAGTCCCATACAGATCCAGCTACTGCTGTTCGTAAAATTCCACGCCGAAGAAGACCTGCGCAAGGTCGCTTATATGGCGAAAGAGTTTAATATGACAAAGGCCACCATCAGCGACTCCCTGAAGACGTTGGAACTAAAAGGCCTCGTTCGCAAAAAGACGGACGTCGAAGACGCCAGAAGCGTCACCATCTCCCTGACCGCAAAGGGGGAAAAAATCTCTCAGCACGTATCTACCTATACCGACTCCCTGAACAAGGCCTTAGACCACCTCGCTCCAAAAGAACGGGAAGCCCTTCTTCCGACTTTGATGCGTCTTTCCCGCCACCTGCTCCAGGATGAAGTCCTGGCCGTGGAAAGGATGTGCTTCCACTGCGCACACTACAAGGGGAATCTGAACAACAACCACTATTGTGAAGCGTACAAAAAGAAACTCACGTTAAAGACCTTGAGGGTCGATTGCCCCGCGCATTCTGAGCCCATGTAAAGCCTACCTTTACAGCAGGAAGGCTTTTTCCATGCTCAAGCTCCCGGTCTAC
>Ga0206896_1056_pt1 | contig 25748 bp, 21 predicted proteins | sample Alteio_BWOrgHeat_52_FD_152969 | JGI IMG/M metagenome (GOLD analysis project Ga0206896, IMG submission 152969) | Enriched cells from forest soil in Barre Woods Harvard Forest LTER site, Petersham, Massachusetts, United States -... | ecosystem: Environmental > Terrestrial > Soil > Temperate forest >... | reverse complement strand
GGCGCGACCTGGGCGAAGTGGGAGAAGTCGAAGCGCAGACGACCGGCAGCGACCAGCGAGCCGGCCTGCTTGACGTGTGTGCCGAGCACCTGTCTGAGCGCCGCGTGCAGCAGATGCGTGCCGGTGTGATTGCGCTTGATGGCGTAGCGGCGGTCGCCGTCGACGATGGTGTTGACGCTGTCGCCCACGGCGAGATCCTGCTTGAGGATGGCCTTGTGTGCGCGGACTCCCTGGATCGGCTGCACGCAGCCGGTGATTTCGGCAACGATGAGGTTGCCGTCAGGCGAGGTGAAGCGTCCGGTATCGCCGACCTGACCGCCGGAGTCGGCGTAGAAGGTGGTGCGGTCGAGGACGACGTCGACGTGGTCTCCGGCTCTTGCAGCGGGTACGCCTTGGCCATCTTTGACGATGGCCAGGACTTCGGCGCCGCTAACAACGAACTCGTCGTAACCGTGGAAGTCGGTTCTGGGCAGGTCGCGGAAGGCTGGGCTGGCCGACTTGGTCGCGCCGCCTTTCCAGGAGGCGCGGGCGCGGGCTTGCTCTTCCGCGCGGGCCGCTTCGAAGCCGGCATGATCGAAAGCGACGCTTGCATCGTGCGCGGCATCAACCATGAAATCAAGTGGCAGACCAAACGTCTCGTAGAGATGGAAGGCCTTTGCGCCGGTAAAATCGCCCTGAAGCTCCTCATTCAGACGAGTGAGGCCGATTTTCAGAACACGATCAAACTGATTCTCTTCTGCCTTGATCACTTTCGCTACGCGGTGTGAAGAGTCGTTGAGCTCGGGATACGCGCCCTGCATCAGGTCGCGGACTGCGTAGACCATTTCGAATAGAAATGGCTGCTCTTGACCTAGAAGCCGACCGTGGCGGATGCCTCGGCGAAGGATTTTGCGTAGGACGTAGCCGCGACCTTCGTTCGATGGCAACACGCCGTCGTTAATGAGGAAGGTCGCTGCTCGGGCGTGATCAGCGATGATGCGCAAGCTGGCATTGCTTACATTAGCTTCTAATATCCTCCTTTCTCCAGCCTTGTCGTCCGACTCAGACCTCGGCTCAGGCAGTGAATCATATGGCCCCGAGGCCTCAACGATTCCACGAAGCCTCCATTGCAAGCCGACCAGCCTTGCGGCCGTAGTTATCAGCGGTGTGAAGAGGTCGGTTTCGAAGTTGGAAAGCTTGTGTTGGAGGACTGCTGCTACTCGTTCGAGGCCCATGCCTGTGTCTATGCTGGGTTTGGGGAGTGGGGTTAGTGAGTAGCCGGTGGTTTTGCCTCTTTCGTCTACGACGGCGGAGCGGTCGAACTGCATGAAGACCAGGTTCCAGATTTCTACGTAGCGGTCGTCGTCTTCGCCGAACGGCAGGTCTTTACCTGCGTTTGAGGCTTCCAGTCCCATGTCGTAGAAGATTTCTGAGCAGGGGCCGCAGGGGCCGGTTTCGCCCATTTGCCAGAAATTGTCTTTGGCTCCGCAGGCGAAGATGCGGCCTTTGGGGACGCCGGTCTCGATCCAGAATTGTTCGGCTTCGTCATCGCGCGGGACGGCTGCGTCGCCTTCGAAGATGGTTACGTAGAGGCGGTCTTTGGGGATGCCGAACCACTTCTCGTCGGTGACCAGTTCCCAGGCGTAGGCGATGGCTTCGCGCTTGAAGTAGTCGCCGAAGCTGAAGTTGCCGAGCATTTCGAAGAAGGTGTGATGGCGGCGGGTGAAGCCTACGTTTTCGAGGTCGTTGTGCTTGCCTCCGGCGCGGACGCATTTCTGCGAGCTTGTGGCGCGGCTGTACGGCCGCTTTTCTGCGCCGGTGAAGGTGTCTTTGAACTGATTCATGCCGGCGTTGGCGAAGAGCAGCGTCGGGTCGTTGGCCGGCACGAGGGAGGACGAGGCTACGCGGCGGTGGCCTTTCTCTTCAAAAAAGCGCAGAAATGTTTCGCGGATCTGGTTCCCTGATTGGTATTGCATGGCTTAATCAGTGTAATTCGCTGCACCGATTGAATTGAGCGTCTGCACTACTCTTCTTCGCTGGCATCATCGCCCGTGTCCAGATTGTCGAGGGCGGCGAGGTCTTCGTCGGGGACATCCCACTGGCGGAGGATTTTGTAGATTACGCCGACGGAGAAGCCTGCTGTTACGAGGCGGCGCATTACGCGGGCGGTTTCTTTCTGGTTTTCTGGTTTGCGGATGCGTTTGCGTTCCAAGTGTTGGCGGGCGAGGGCTTCTTCGTTGACTTCGGCGTAGCCGGCTTCTACGGTTTGCTGGATAATTTCTTTGGCGATGCCTTTTTGGCTCAGGTCCTGACGGACTCGGCGCTGGCCGTGTTTTTCATTTTGCTGGCGAAGCTGGGTGTAGTTTTCGGCGAAGGTGGTGTCGTTGAGCAGGCCGTACTCTTTGAGGCGGGCGAGGACTGTCGAGATTTTGGTCGCGCCGGTTTCGCCGGGTTCGACTTTGGAGCGCATGAGGCGGCGCAGGTCGGATTCGCTCCTCATGCGACGGCCGAGGGATTTTAGGGCGTATTCGTGCAGCGCGTTTTCATCGAGTGGAGCGGGCGGTTTTTTGGGCTGGCCGAAGGGCATTTCGATTCACCCGGCCATGGATTTTGAGGTGAAAGAGTGACGAAAAACCCCTGAGAGGGGGGGAGGGTATGCTTTTTTTGGCTTCGACTCACCGTAACATATTGTAGAAAAATGACTTGCGTGCGATTTTTGGAAAATAAAGGTGTCGTTATGGGACGATATACCGCGCATTTGCGACATATTTGTACACGTTTGCGCCATTATGCTTCCGCCTGTCTTTTCTGTATTCGCTATGCTGACTGCCTTTTCTATTGTGCGCTCTGAGGGAATAATTTCCGGCAAGCTTTCCAATTCAATCGAGCGGGATCAGAAGGTTGAAGGGACGCGTCTTGCGCCAGCGGTAGTGGAGAAAGTCGCTGTCGAGAGTGAGAATGTCGCCGGTATCCAATTCGTCGGCCATGTGAATCAGGCAGGCGTCGGCAAAGTCGGCTGGCGTATCGCTGTACTTTTCCATGATCGTTTGCACCTTCGCGGCTGAGGGCAGCAAGCGGAAGGGAACTTCGAGAATACCTTGATCGATGCTGGCAAGGATGCTCTGTTGAGCGCCTGGTAAAGATTGGAGCAGATGAAGAGTTTCTGCAATCACCGCTTCGCAGGTGGCGAGTGGGTTCTCCAATTCTGCGTGCAGCCGTCTGCAAACTGCATGCAGTGACTCGCGCCGGTCATAGAGCGCGACCAGAAAACCGGCATCCACGAGAATGGGCCTCACTCTTTTGCGCTTTTTTCGGGGCGTCGCCAACCGTTGCCCATGCTCTTGACTCCGAAGTCTTCCATATACTTTTTATTGGTTGCCAAATCGGGTATTCCACTATCAAACTTGCCGACCCCAATCAACTTCCGGCGTGGCGCTACTGCGTGACGCTGGTGAACAAGACGTATTCCCTCGCGAACTACTTCAGACGTGCTCCAGCCTAATTGAAGCACAAGCTTATCCAGTGTTTCCTGGGTTTCCGCGTCGAGTCGGGCTTGAACGCTGCTTTTCATGGGTTAAATTGTACTACAAAACAGCTTTGTAGTACAGATTAAAAGGGCTACTTTTCCTTGGTCCACTCATCGACCCAGGCGTTTACGGTTTTGTACCAGAGTTCGGAGTTTTGCGGCTTCTGGACCCAGTGGCCTTCGTCGGGGAAGTAGAGCATCTTGCTGGGGACTTTGAGGCGCTGGAGGGTGGTGAAAAGCTGTGCGCCTTCGGAGACGTCGAGGCGGTAGTCTAGCTGGCTGTGGATTACCAATGTCGGGGTTTTGAAGTTCTTTGCGGACATGGCCGGGGACCATTTGCGGTAGGGATTTTCGGAATCGGGCTTGCCGTAGTAATCCCAGGGTTTGCCTTTGAATTCCCACTCGTTGAACCATAACTCTTCTGTCGATCCGTATGCGGATTCGGGGTTGAACATGCCGTCGTGGGTAACTATGCATTTGAAGCGATTCGTATGACCCAGAATCCAATTGGCCAGGTAGCCGCCATAACTTGCGCCTAATGCGCACTCTCGCGACTTATCAATGAAGGGGTAGGTTTTCTCGGCGTAGTCGAGGCCTTGCATCAGGTCAGTGAAGGGCTTGCCGCCCCAGTCGCCATTTACTCCGTCGACGAAGGCCTGGCCGTAGCCGGTGCTGCCGCGGGGGTTGATCATGATGACTACGTAGCCATTGGCGGCTAGTAACTCGGCGTTCCAGCGATAACTCCACGCATCGCCCCATGCGCCTTGCGGGCCGCCGTGGATCAGGAATTTTACTGGGTATTTTTTACTGGGATCGAAGGCTGGGGGTTTGATTAGGAAGCCCTGAACTTTGGTTTTGTCGGCGGCGGAGAACCAGAAGGATTCAAGTTTAGGGAGATCAAGTTGGTCGAGGAGTAAGTCATTGAGGTGAGTCAGCGGCGTTATGTCCGTGAAGACCTCGCGCAATACACCGTCCGGTTGCCCGGTAGCCCGCCGACTAGAATCGTGTGTCGATATCGACACGACTTCCAACGGTCGATCGACTCTCATGGAAGTCGCAAATACAGATTCTGGTGCCGCTAGCGTCGGCTGACTAAAATGCCGCGACACTGCAACTAAGCTACCGAATTCAGCTCCCCGTGCAACGACTTCGACATCACTGCCGGTGACAGTGGCAGCGTAGACTTCTGCTTCACCATGATTGGCGCTGGTGAAGTAAATGCTTCCCTCTGTGGTGCTCCAAGTAAATTCATCTACCCAGCGGTCGAAGTTAGGTAGTAAGTCTTTGATTGTCTTAGTCGCGCGGTTGTAGAGGATAAGTCTGAACTTATCGCTTTCATAACCTGCTCGGGCCTGGCTGCGCCATGCCAGATACTTGCCGTCGGGGGAGTAGGCGGGGTTGAAGTCGCCGCCGGGGCTGGTGGAGATTTTTACTGGCTTGGCTGCTGGATTCGTTAAGTCGAGGGTGAAGATGTCAGCGTTGGTGCTGATGGCTGGTTCTTCGTCGAGGTTTTCGGTGAAGGCTAGTTCTTTGGAGTCGGGGGAGATGGCGCAGCCGCAGCCGCCTGAGAGCGAGAAGGGCGGGACGTCGTGGGGATCGTTGGGCGTCAGGTCGCGGATTGCGCCGGTGGCTACCTGGAGCTGGAAGAGGTGGCTACGCTTGTCGCCGGTGAAGGCGTTCCAGTGTTTGTAGAGCAGGTGTTCGAAGATGCGGGCTTTGACTTTGCTGTCGGTTTGGGCTTTGTCGTGGTCGGCATTGCACTTGTAGCCTGACTGATCGGCGGGGGTGATGGCTGGGCAGTCGGGGTAAACGGCAGCGGTAAAGACGATGGTTTGGCCGTCGGGGGACCAGAGGGCATTGTCTGCTTCGAGGCTGTTGATCGTGGGATTTTCTACGTTGGCTGTTGGATTTCTTACGTTAATTGCGGGATTTTTTACGTTGGTTGTGGTTCCGGTGGCGGGATCGAAGTCGGCGGTGTAGATTTGCTGGTTTCCTGAGCGGCTGGAGAGGAAGAGGAGGTGCTTGCCGTCATGGGAGAAGCGGGCTCCGTCGTCGCCGGGTTGGGTGCCTTCGACGATTTTTGGTTCGCCGCCTGCCACGGGTTGAATCCAGAGTTTTGGTGTCTTGGTGTTTTTGGCGAGGTCGACGTCGGTGACGGAGTAGAGGAGCCATTTGCCGTCGGGGGAGACGTCTGTGGAGCCGAGGCGGCTCATGGCCATCATGTCGTTGAAGGTCATGGGGCGTTTGGTCTGGGCGTTTGCGGAGGTGAGGCAGAGGGTGGCGGTTAGGGCGATGGATGAGAGGTGGGTCCGCATGGTGGTTCCTTCTGGGATGGCGTGAAAGAGAAGTTTACAGCTTGGGGTTCGACCTGCTGGGTGACGGCGGTTGTTTAGGTTTGGGGCGAAGTGCTAATGCGGGTCCTTCGGCTTCGTTCCCTTTGGTCACTTCGCTCAGGATGACGGCATTTTTGTGCGTTTCGCTGGGACGACGGCATTTCTGAGATTTCTGTTTAATCTGGATCCAGGTTAGCTGTTCTTTGGAATACCAGTCTTCGCTTAGGTCGATCCAGGTTGGGTTGAGTGTTTTGATCAGGGTGAGTTTTTTGGCTCTTGTCCAACCTTTCAATTGCTTTTCTCTTGCTATGGCTCGTCTTGGATCTGCGAATTGTTCGAACCATACTAGCCGGTTGCAGTTATTGGTTGCGGAAAAGCCTTGGTGGAGTTTGCGCTTGTGCTGGAAGACTCTGCCTGGAAGGTTTCCGGTCATGCCGATGTAGAGGGTGAGGCTTCTGCTGGCGACTATGTAGGTGTAGTAATACTTTTCGTGCATGGTGGGATTTGAGGTTTAGTATCGCGGAGGTTTGAGGGAAAGGCAAATGCGGGTCCCCTTCGACTTCGCTCAGGGCAGGCTTTCGGCTGCGCTCAGGATGACGGCTTCTTTTTAATCTGAGGGAAGGACAAATGCTGGACCTTCGACTTTTGATTCGAGGCGCTAGCTGATGGGGATGTCCAGGATTACTGCTGCTCCGGTGGGGGTGTAGTTTACTGCGGAGATCTGGCCGCGGTGTTCGCGGACTATGGCTGCGCAGAGGCTTAGGCCTATGCCTACGTTTTCGCTGCCGGAGAAGGTGGATGAGGGTGAGTCGAAGGCGTGTTCTGGGTGGGCGAAGCCCGGGCCGGAGTGGATGATCATGATGCGCACGCCTGCGTTTTCGGATGTTGGAGCTATGGCCTCGACGCGGATGGATTTTTCCTGGTTGGGGCCGACGCGCTGGACGCTTTCGATGGCGAACTGGATGGCGTGGAGCAGGGCCTGGCGAATCTGGTGGGTGTTGCCGAAGATGTGAGGCAGATTGGGAGGGACGATCTGGCGGAACTCGATGGAGTGGCGTAGGAAGTCGGTGCGCAGGAGCTGTTCGATATCGCTGATGAGGTCGGCGACGGAGAAGGAGTTGAAGCGTTCGGCGGTGAGTTTGGAGAAGCGGGAGAGGCGATCGAGGATGCTCTTCATGCGGCGGGCTTCGATGGAGATGGCCTCGGCGCCGCGGCGGTCCTGGCCCTGGGGCACTGATTCTTCGAGCAGGGCTGAGTAGCCGAGGATGACGGTGAGCGGGTTGTTGAGCTGCTGGGCTACGTTAGTGGCGAGTTGGCCTACTCCGGCGAATCGCTCGGACTCGATGAGTTTGCCGAGGAGCAGGGCCTGAGCGCGTGCGGCCTGGAGGCGTCCGGCGAGAATTTCCAACGGGAGCAGGTCGTCGGCGCGGAGCGTGGCGATGGGCACGCGCGGGCTGGTGAGCAGGAGCGCTCCTTCAGCGGTGTGGTCGGGGCCGAGCATGGGTACGGCGCCGATGTGGGTGAGGCGAAGAGTTTCAAGATCGTCGCCGGGGGTGAGCCAGGGAGTCAGATCCAGATTGAGCGAGGCGCTGCCGGGGACGAGGAGTTCGCCTCCGCTTTCGAAACAGGCGGCGGGAAGACGCTGAACCATGGTGTCGAGTGCGCCGGCGATGGCTCCGTCGATGCCAGCGTAGCCTACCAGCGTGTAGGAACCGCTGGCGATGCGGACGACTACGGATGCTCCGGCAAAATGGCTGTGCTCGACGATCATGGCGCAGAGCTGAGAGCTGTCGCGGTCAAACTCTTCGAGACTGCGGGCCATGAGGGCCTGGCGTGCGTAGGCTTCGAGTTCAAGACGGACGCGACGCTCACGCTGCTGGGCGGTGAGGTTCTTTTGGACTTCATCTTCAAGCACGAGCAGGATGAGGCCCATGGCGACGACGACTTTTCCCAGAATGACGATGCGCGCGAGGGTAACGATGGCCAGGAGGGAGAGAGGCGGCATGCTGGCCGGGCGCATGAGGAAGAAGGGCGGGAGCGCCCAGGCGAAGAAGCCGACGGTGGCCAGGATGACTCCCGGCGAAACGCGGCGGTAGGTGTAGGCCACGAGCAGAGCGGCCATGAGCATGTTGCCCGACTCGACGATGAGCAGGGGCCAGTAGACGTTTCCGTGGAGGAAGAAGGGGATGGTAACCCAGGCGGCGATGGCGACGAGGGAGGTCGCGACCCAGATGGGGATGGCGCCCTTTTGCAGGCTCCAGATAAAGGCGAGAGCGGCGGCGGCGCAGGCAAGCGCGATGTAAACCCAGAGCAACAGGCCGGCGGGGTGTTGCGAAACGGCGTTGTAGAGGACGGCGTAGATAATCAGCGGGACGAGGTAGGGGACGGCGAAAAGGACGCGGACTCCGCCAATGGTGAAACTGATTGGCGAGAGCGAGGCCAGGAAGAGGGTGGAGCCGAGCATCAGGGCTGACTCGGCGATGATTTTCATGACGATAATGCGATGGGAGCTTTCGCCGCCAAAGGAAGCGCTGAAATTGGTGACGATCCAGAGCAGGATGGCCTGAAGCTCTACGCAGAGCAGGGCGAGGAGCCAGAGGAGCGTTCGCAGACTGCGAAAGCGCACATGCAGGTAAGCGAAGGCCAGCATCAGTGCGGCGATTAGGGAGATTGCCGGAATCTGATAGTCGTCTAGCATGAGGCTGGAAACAGTCTCCTTTTAACGTATGACTCTGACTTATCGATAGTTACGGTCTAGGACAACCGCGAACCAATATCTACACAGCGAAGCTGTCACTGAGACCTGAGTAGTCGTGAAGCGCGGGGGCGCGGATCGTTGTGAGGAAAGGAAACCATGAGTACGGTCTCCGCGTCCACAAAAGAAAGGGTTGTGCCGGTGTATTTTCTTTACTTCCAAGAAAAACAGGCTTGAGGCAGTCCGGCGTTCAGGCAATGATGCTGCTAAACCCGGGCGGAGGTACATTCGTCTAAAGTTGTAGTTGCACTTGTGGTTTGGGATGTGGAGTGGATTGAAATGTTGAGGACGCTTAGGAATCTACCGGGGACGGGACGGGTACTTGTGGTGCTGGCGCTGATGGGGATGTGTGCGGGCGCGGCGTTTGGCAGCGATAAGAAGAAGCATGACGAGAAGGCGGCTTCTGTTTCGTATACTCCTATGCCGCTCGATTCGGGGTATGGGCCGATGGATATTACTGATCCCCCGACGCCTCCTGAGGAGATTATTCGCGAATTCACGGCGAAGGAGAGTGTTTTTCGCGAGGCGCTGAACCATTACACCTACCGGCGGGCGGTGCGGGTGCAGACGATTACAGATGATGGCAAGGTGGATGGCGAGTACTACGAAGTGGACGACGTGATCTTCGATCCGTCGGGGAAGCGGACGGAGAAAGTGGTGCTGGCGCCGGCGAATTCGCTGGAGCGGATCAGCATGAGCCCGGCCGATTTTCAGGATATTCAGCAGCGGCTGCCGTTTGTGCTGACGAAGGAAGATGTTGGTCAGTATGACCTGAAGTATGTGGGGCGGCAGACGGTGGACCAGGTTCCCTGTTACGTGTTTGATGTTGCGCCGAAGGAACTGGTCAAGGGCAAGAGGTATTTTGAGGGCAAGATCTGGGTGGATGCTGAGGCGCTGCAGATTGTGGTGACGAGTGGCAAGAATGTTCCTGATGACCTGCGCAAGGGGCATGAGGATTTGTCCACTCCGTTTACGACTTATCGGGAGCAGGTGGATGGGGAGAACTGGTTTCCGACTTATACGAAGGGCGATGGGGTACTGCATTTCACAGGCGGGAATGGGTATTTAGGGCAGGATGTGCGGGTGCGGCAGACGATCAAATATACGGACTACAAGCAGTTTGGGTCGACGGTGAAGATTTTGTATAACGGGCAGGAAGTTGAGAATGATCCGAGTGCTAAGAAGCCGGATGACAAGAAGCCGAAGTAGGGTGGAGGTTTCCCGACCCCGGGTCTCAAAAACGAGACCTGGGGCACCCGGCACCCGGCAAGTACCGGTTAAACCGCCCAATATACCTGAAATTTAGTGGGAGCCGCGCTGGGATGAGTGGATTCGCTTCATCGCATTCTGTTCCACATAGACCAGGTCGGAGTCGCCTTGGGGAAGATAGGTGCACGCGACAGAAGTATGCCATTCATGCCGATCGTGTTTCGGCGTCTTGGCCGGCTGCGATTCAGACTGCCCTTGTTTCGGCTCCCCACCAGCTTTCTTTACTAGCCAATCCTCTGTAGTACTTATCCCCGTCTCAACAGCGAGCTTCCCGGAAGTGGCGCGAGTAACCAACACAGGAAAGCTGAATAACTCCAGTTGCGGGTCGTCGAAGTATTTATCGAGTTTGGGGCCAACAATTCCCGACGTCGCCGTATGGAGAACAAAGCGCGTCCCTCCAGCCGTGGCAGCCTGACGAATGGTCTTTCCGTCCAGAGACGCTTTTACAAACTCAGTCGTTCCGTCTACCGTGGAACCAAAGAGAACGATGCCAGCGGCCTTCGCTTTGCCTGCAACGGAACTCATCGCGTTCATCGCGCCTGATTCCTTGATCCCGATGACCCCCAGCAACAAATCTGTGCTCGCCTCCAAGACGCCGGCAGTAGCCGCTTCAGAGTTATCCTTACCCTCCATCTTCTTATCTTGAAAAGTGAAACTACCCTTCATAACCGAGCCGCCCGATAACACAGCCGCAGCAGCGCCCCCACTCAGGAAACTCGCGCCCACTATCACCGCTGTGGACGAGAGGTCGCGAACAAATCTTGCACCATCCATCCAACTTTGAGCACTGCTCGACACGCTGTTGATCGAGTCGCTGGTCTGGCTCGAAGCATCGACCTGCATCTTGCGAAGATCTTCATTTGCCTTCACTGTTGCGGAACGAAATCCCAATAAAGTATCGAAAGCGCGGCGTCCTGAGTGCTGGACCTGCTCACAAAACTTCCCGTACAGAACCTTCGAGTCACGATTAACCTGACTTCCTAAGGTCGTGTAATCCACCTCCACTGTTGTGAGCGTGATCTTGAAAGTACCGAGTGGACCAAGCGCTTCTGTTTTATGCACAAGCCTCGCTCGACGTGAAACGGACTTTGCTCTAACAAACGAGCGCAACAAATGAGTTACTCCGTCAAAGTCAACCGCCCAGGAAACTCCTTGATCATCAGTTATCACCTTCGCACGCATAGCTCCCCCAAAGTCTTTACGAGTATCGTTCGATTGAAAAAAGGGGAGGAACTTATAGTCGAAGCTCTGCCGCTCAAAGTCAAGTAAGTCCGGTTTTGGGTAGTGTCTTAAGCCATCTTCATTTCAAAAGCTTAGCGGCACAATTGAACTAGTGCCCCGTCACAAGGCGGGGTTTTAGGGCTTCTCATGAAGCTGAGGTCGGGCTTTGGGTTGAGGCTTGTGCTCTGACAGCAGATTCCCTGCGGGAATGACAGATAGAAAGCAAATGCGGGTCTTTTGCGGCGCTCCGAATGACGACGTCGTTGAAGACCCGCGATTTGTTTATGCGTTGATGGCTTGGCCTTCTACTGCGGCGTAGGCGTCTAGCATTGCTTCGGCTAGTGTGGGATGGGCGTGGATTGTGTACATGAGCTCGTCGATGGTGGCTTCTAGGTCCATGGCTACTACGGCTTCTGAGATTAGTTCCGTGGCTTGGGGGCCGATGATGTGGACGCCTAGGACTTCGCCGTATTTGGCGTCGGCTACGATTTTTACGAAGCCGTCGTGGGAGTCGACGATGGTGGCTTTGCTGTTGCCTGCGAAGGGGAACTTGCCGATTTTGACTTCGAGGCCTTTGGCTTTGGCGGCAGCTTCGGTGAGGCCGACGGAGCCTATCTGCGGCTCGGTATAGGTGCAGGCGGGGATGCGTTCGCGCTTGATGGGGCGGAAGGGGCGGCCGGCGATTTTGGCGGCGGCGACCATGCCTCCCATGGCTCCGACGTGGGCTAGCTGGGGCATGCCGGAGACGATGTCTCCGATGGCGAAGATGCCGGGTTCTGCGGTTTCCATTGATTCGTTGGTTTTGATGAAGCCGCGGTCCAGTTCAACCTTGGTCTTGTTGAGGTCGATGTTGTCGGTACGCGGAGAGCGGCCCACGGCGATGAGGACCTTTTCTGCCTCTTTGACCTGCTGGTTGCCGTTCTGGTCGGTGAAGGTGACTTTGACGCCGGACTCGGTCTTCTCTACTTTTTCTACTTTGGCGCTGGTATTGACGTCGATGCCGCGCTTTTTGAACTGGCGGTTGAGTTCTTTGGAGATGTCTTCGTCTTCGGCGGGGACCATGCGAGGAAGGAATTCGACGATGGTGACTTCTGAGCCGAAGCTGCGGAAGATGGAGGCGAATTCCACTCCGACTGCGCCTGCGCCGATGACGACGAGGGACTTGGGGATGGCGTTGATGGAGAGGATCTCGATGTTGGTGAGGATGCGGGTGTCGGGTTCAAGGCCGGGAAGCATTTTGGCGTCGGAGCCGGTGGCGAGGATGATGTTTTTGGCCTTGATGAAGCTCTGCTCGCCGGCTGCTCCGCCACCGCCCTCGGTATAGATGGAGACGGTGTGGATGCCGTCTTTGGCGGGGCCGGTGAGGCGTCCGTAGCCCTCGATGGTGTTGACCTTGTTCTTCTTCATGAGGAACTCGAGGCCTTTGACGTGCTTGGCGATGATGGCGTTCTTGCGCTTGAGGAGGTTGGGCCAGTTCACCTTTGGCTCGACGACGTTGTCGATGCCGAGTTCGGCTGCGTGCTTGAGGTGATCCCAGATTTCGGCGCTGAAGAGCAGGGATTTGGTGGGGATGCAGCCTACGTGGAGGCAGGTGCCGCCGAGCTTGTCGGTGCGTTCGATGAGGGCGGTCTTGAGGCCGAGTTGACCGGCGCGAATGGCTGCGGTGTAGCCGCCTGGGCCTGCTCCGATGATTGCTACGTCGTAGATTGTTTCTGGCACTGGGTTGCTTCCTTCCGGGCGCGTTGGGGACGAGGCGCTGTGTGTCTATCGCGTGTCCATAGTTGAGTCTAATGGATGCCCATTCGAATAGATGCTTGGAGGGGGGCTTTGGAGTCAAAGCGCCTGGTGCGTGAAGTTCAGGCTTCGTCTTCGGGGAGTGGCAGGAGGTCGGGGGCGCGCCAGGATTGGCGGGCGGCGGTGTCTTTGACTACGTCGCCGGAGTAGTAGAGGGTGTGGAGCGAGCGCTCTTCGCCGAATGCGGCGACGGCCTGCCGGGAGGCTTCAAGGCGCGAGGCTGGAGGGTTCTCTCGGAGGTGGCGGGAGAGGATGAGGAGCCAGAAGCGGGTGAGGGTTTCGTGGTAGCCGGAGGTTTCTGTGTTGGCGCCGCCGACGGCGAGGTTGTAGGCGCTGATGCGCTGGCGCATGAGGGGAAGGATGGGGGCGATGGAGAAGTTTTCGGAAGCGAAGAGATAGCTGGCTCCGGTGGCGACGTGAGCGCCGTGGGTCCATTCGGATTTGGGTAGGGTGCCGGTTTCGAAGCCGTGGAGGAAGGTTTCGAGGGCTTCGGGGGTGGCTAGATGTTCGGGGCGCATTTTGTGTCCGGATAAAAAAGTTGAGTGAGGGTTGTGAGGGTGGCGGCGGGGCCTAGTGTGCTGAACAGCAGGTCCTTCACTGCGTTCAGGATGACAACATCTTCTGAATGAGCTCAATACTGGCTGCTATGGTGGCGGGCCGGTTGCCGAAGGATTCGAGCCAGTGGACTTCGGGTTCGCGGCGGAACCAGGTTAGCTGGCGTTTGGCGTAGTTGCGGTGGCCTTGCTGGGCTGCGGCTGTGGCTTCTGCGAGAGTCATTGTGTTGTCGATTACGGCGAGGGCCTGGCGGTAGCCGAGAGAGTCGAGGGCTTTGACTCGACCGTACTTTTCCAGGAGGTTGCGGGTTTCTTCTGCGAGGCCGGATTGGAACATTTCTGCTGCGCGGTGGTTGAGTCTTTCGTAGAGAGCTTGTCGTGGAGGATTTAGGCCGATGCGGAGGAGGCGGAAGCCGGTTAGGGGGTCGCGGCCGGGGTGTGGGCCTGCTTCGAATGCCTGAGAGATTGGCTGTTTGGCGGCCAGGCAGACTTCTATCGCGCGAATTAGTTTTGGGGTGTCGTTGGCATGGATGCGCGCGGCGGATGGGGGGTCGAGGCAGGTCAGGATGCGGTGAAGCCAGTTGGGCTGATGGCGCTGGTGACTGCGGGTCAGGCGGGTGCGGAGGTCTTGCTGGCGGGCGGGGCCGGGGAAGAGTCCCATGGTCAGGGCGCGGAGGTAGAGGCCGGTGCCTCCGGTGACGATGGGGAGATGGCTGCGCGCGGCGATCTGGCGCATGGCGTGGCGGGCGAGGCGGCTGTATTCGCCTGCGGTCATGGGATGGTCGGGGGTGGTTACGTCGACCAGGTGGTGGGGGATCTGGCGCTGTTCGGCTGGGGTGGGTTTGGCGGAGCCGATGTCCATGCCGCGGTAGACGGCTACTGAGTCGCAGCTGATGATTTCGCCATTGAAGTGTTCACCTAAGGCGAGGGATAACGCTGTCTTACCGCTGCCTGTTGGGCCGAGGATGAGGACGGCTAATGGATCGGCTTTATGCGGGGTTTCGACGGCTACCACAGACGCCACCAGCCTGCGGGGAATATCCAGCCGGAGGGGGTGTGCAGGAGGCGGTAGATCAGGACGGCGAGCGCAATCAGGAGTACGCCGATTGCCTGGTTGCGGCGGAAATGGCGACTCTGTTCTTCGCGGCGAGCGGCGCGCTGTTGCTTCACGTTCAGGGATTGCAATTGATTGTTCACGCGCGGCGCTCCCTGCTGGTTAGCTAATCGGCAGTATAGCGGAGGAATTTGACGTTTTCTGAAGAGGGGTGGCCTGGGGTAACAGCAGATTCCCTGCGGGAATGACAGAAAGAAAAGCAAGTGCAAAGGCTAATGCGGGTCCTTCGACTTTGTTCCCTTCGGTCACTACGCTCAGGATGACGGCATTTTCTTCACCTGGGCTAAAGCAGCAGTAGATTGTTCGAGATTGGCGGAGAGGCAAATTCAGAAGGCTCTCGCGCTTGGTTGGCTGACTCGGCTAGGCTGTAACTGTACAGGCACGACAGTTTGAGTATATGTGCCGATGGGGATAACTCATGAAGGTGTTGGTTTTTGGGGCTGGTGGACGGGAACATGCTTTGTGCTGGGCTATTGCTAAGAGTCCGCGGGTGACGGAGCTGGTGTGTGCTCCGGGGAATGGCGGGATCGCTGCGGTGGCGCGGCTGGCACCGGTTTCATTGTCGGATCTGGATGGGATGGTCAGGGTTGCTGTAGCGGAACAGGCTGACCTGACTGTGGTGGGGCCGGAGTTGCCGCTTTCGCTGGGGCTGGTGGATGAGTTGCAGCAGCGCGGGTTGAAGGTTTTTGGGCCTTCGAAGGCTGCGGCGATGCTGGAGTCGAGCAAGTCGTTTGCGAAGCGATTTTTGCAGCGGCACCAGATTCCTACGGCGAATTATGCGGTTTGTACTTCTTCGGCTGAGGTGGAGAAGGCGATCGAGTTTTTCCATGCTCCGATAGTCGTGAAGGCGGATGGGCTGGCGGCGGGCAAAGGTGTGGTGATCTGTCAGTCGCGCAGGGCGGCGCTTGAGGCGGCGCACGGGCTATTCAGTGGCTCGCTGATTGGTTCACCGGAACAGCAGCTGGTGATTGAGGAGTTTCTGATTGGCGAAGAGGTGAGTTTTCTTTGCCTGAGCGATGGGAAGCATGTGACGGCGCTGGTTCCGGCGCAGGATCACAAGCGGATCGGCGAGGGGGATACGGGGCCGAATACAGGAGGCATGGGGGTCTACTCGACGGATTCGATTCTGGAGCCGACGATGCAGGAGTGGATTCTGAATCACATTGCGCGGCCTGCGGTTGAGGGCATGGCGGATGAGGATACTCCGTTTGTCGGGGTGCTGTATCTCGGGCTGATGATGACGGCGAGGGGGCCACAGGTGTTGGAGTTCAATGCGCGGTTTGGGGATCCGGAGACGCAGGCGATTCTGATGCGGCTGGACAGCGATCTTGTTGACGCTCTGGAGGCGTGCGTTGAGGGGCGGTTGTCGGAGACGGAGTTTCGATGGAAGCCGGGGGCGAGCGCTTGCGTGATAGCGAGTTCGGGTGGATATCCGGGGGCGTATCAGACGGGGTTTGAGATTACCGGATTGCTGGGCGCTGCCGAGGTTGCCGGTGTGCAGGTTTTCCATTCAGGGACAGCGCTGGCCGATGGAAAATTGCGGACCAGCGGAGGGCGCGTTCTGGGGGTTACGGCGGCGGCGGGGACGCTACAGCAGGCACTGGATCATGCGTATGAGGCTTTGAACCGGATTCACTTTGAGGGGATGTATTTTCGCAGGGATATTGGGCATCGGGCGTTGCACAAGGCGGAATCCCGCTAACGGGTGGATGAAATTCAGAAACAGAGGATATTTATGGGAAACGTGTGGCGTGGTGTTGAATTTTGGCGAGTGCTTTTGCTGGTCGCATTTGTAACGGCTGTTGGCTCCGGTTCGGCGATGGGGCAACAGAGTGCTCCGAGTCCTGCGCCGGTAACACGTCAGGCACCGGTGGCACGGGAAGCGAATGCGAATGATCCGATGCGCACGGACTGGCCAAATTTGAAGCGGTTTCATGAGGACGACGTTGCTTTGCCTGCTCCGGCGGCGGGGGAGCAGCGCGTGGTTTTCATGGGCGACTCGATCACTGAGGGCTGGAAGCATAATGGCGCTTTGCCGGGTGAGGCTGACGCCGGGTTTTTTCCAGGTAAGCCCTATGTGAATCGCGGCATCAGCGGGCAGACTACGCCGCAGATGTTGCTGCGTTTTCGGCAGGATGTGATTGCGCTGAAGCCGGCGGCGGTGGTCATTTTTGCCGGGACGAATGACATTGCCGGGAATACGGGCGATATGACTCCGGAGCAGACGGAGGACAATCTCTCTTCAATGGCTGATCTGGCGAATGCCCATGGGATCAAGGTGATTTTTTGTTCGATTTTGCCGGCGTTTGATTTTCCGTGGAAGCCTGGGCGCGAGCCTGCGCCGAAGATTGTGGCGATCAATAGCTGGGTCAAGGAGTATGCGGCTGTTCACGGATATGTGTACGTGGACTTTTACTCGGCGATGGTGGATGCTCGCGGGGGGTTGCCGGCGAATCTGAGCAAGGATGGGGTGCATCCTGGGAAGGCTGGGTACGCGATTATGAATTCGCTGGTGGAGGCGGGGATTGCTAAGGCGCTGGGCGGGAGTTAGCTGTTCCCGACCTAGCGGACCATAGCTCGCGAAATTTGCGCTAGTAACGATGTAGCTAGCAGGCTCAAGCCTGGAATTTGAGCCTGTTAGCACTGATTAATCCAGAGCTAATAACTTGTAGTTGGATATATTGAATGTCAGCCTTTTACGAAATTCACGATTCGATCCTTGAAGACATCACCTGGCGAAACTCCGCGCTGGAACTTACCCTCGATGGTTTCTGTACCTTATCGAACGACACGAAACCGCTTGCCTGTGGCAGCCAAAAACTTCTCCTCCGAATTGAAGATGCTCAAATGACAGGCGATGTGGTTGAGCCGCCTCTGTGGCTCCTAGATGGCCATTTCACTTGTGAAAGCGAAGACTCAAATGAGCGAGATCGAGGGTTTGGCAATATCGCCGCATCTCTTGGATGCGCGACTTTGCCTCATCTTCACCTCTTTGGGATGAATGAGAGTCTTCAGGTATATCCGACATTCGATATTCGCGGGCAATCGATGACGCTCCAAAAGATCTCTGTTGTTGAATGGCGCACAGAACACGAGGCCATCATCCAACAGCCCAGTTCAAAGGTCTTAGGGGCCGGCGCGTTCGCCTCAGGCGTTTCTGATTTGGAGTCCGACAAGGCCCATTCGTAAAACTTCGCGCTAAGTCTATAGGGCGCAAAGCTTCGCAAAGATGACAGATGCCGTTTGGCAGTTCAAATAAATAGCGGTGCCTTTATACGAGAAACGTTGCTGGATTAAGCCGTTTGGAGACTGTCTGGAACGATTAAGCCTGGAATGAGTTGTTTAGTTGGGTCGATCTTAAGCCAGAGGATTGTGGCGAGGATGAGCAGGATTCCCATGGGGTAGAAGGGCAGGTCGTAGTTGCCGAAGCGGTCGACGAGGAATCCAAAGACCAGTGAGGCGGTGAAGGCGCCGGCCTGGGATGCGGTGTTCCAGGCTCCGACGACGGCGCCGGCGTACTCGCCGCCGATGTCGAGGCAGATAGCGAACATGGTGGGCTGCTGGAAGGTGACGCCGGCGTAGACGAGTGAGAGCAGGATCAGAGCGGCCAGCCAGTTATGGGTAAAGGGGACGGCGAGTGTGCAGACAGCGGCGAAGCCGAGGCCGGCGATGCCGATGGAGCGGCGTCCCCAGAGCAGGCCGAGGCGCTGGACGACGCGATTGCTGACCAGGCCTCCGCTGACGCTGCTGATGGCCGCGACGGCGAAGGGCAGCGATGACAGCAGGAGATCTTCTTCGCTATAGCCACGGCCCTTTACCAAGAAGGTATGAAACCACGACTGGAAGAAGTTGAAGGTGTAGATGTAGGCGAAGGCGACGGTGAGCACAGCCCATAGGTTAGGCGAGCGAAGAGCGATCTTCCAGGGCAGGCTGTGGTTGGCTTTTGCGGGCAGGCCGCTGGTCTCGGCCAGTTCAGATGCGGGCACGCCGGGCTTTTCGGCGGGGCTGTCGCGAAACCAGCGGTACCAGACGATGGCCCAGAGGATGCCGAAGATTCCGAAGATATAGAAGGACGCGCGCCAGCCGTAGTGAGCCTGGATGGGCACGACGAGCAGGGGAGCGATTGCTCCGCCTATTTGAATCGACATGAATATGAAGCCGAAGGCTCGTCCGCGCTCATGGACGGGGAACCAGCGCGCGACGGCGACGCCGCTGTTGGGGAATGCGCCTGCCTCGCCTACTCCGAAAAGAAAGCGGACGAGGAGCAGCGGGTAGAAGCCCATGACCAGGCCGGTGAGCGAGGTGAAGACGGACCACCAGATGACGATGCGGGTGAGAACTTTGCGCGGGCCGATGCGGTCGCCGAGCATTCCGCTGGGAATTTCAAAGATGGCGTAGGCGAAGGTGAAGATGGCGGTGACCCATCCCCAGGCGAGAGGGCCGATGTGCAGCGCGTCCTGCATGCGAGGGCCGGCGACCGAGATACATACGCGGTCGAGGTAGGTGATGATGAGCAGCAGGGATAGAAGCGCAAGCACTCGGTTGCGGTATCGCGTGGGTGGCCTCTTCTTCTGAGGAGTTGGGTCATTCTCTCATGGGGGTTGGCGGGGATGTTGGTAAATCCGCGCTGGCGATGAATCGGGCTTTCAGCCCTTGGGTTTTCGTCGGAACACTACCCAGGCCGTTGCCCTGGGCTGGGATGGGAACGCGCCTTTGGCGCTGATTTAGTGAAGTTAAAGAGGTAAACGTGGACTCTTTGCTCGTTCAGGGACGGTTGCTGCGTTTTAAGGCGAGAAGCAAATGCGGGTCCTTCGGCTACGCTGCGCTCCGCTCAGGATGACGGCATTTGTTTTGGGGTAAGAGGAAGCAAATGCGGGTCTTCACTGTGCGAAGGATGACGGCTTTTCTGTGTTTGAGGCGAGGGCTCTAGGGTTTGGTAGTGATATCGAGAGTTTTGCTGTGGATTGTGGATTGGGATTCGGGGATGGTGCCGTTGTTTAGGCGGACTTCGGTGGGGTGGCCCTGGACGAGGATGCGCTGGACGCTTTTGCTGCGGGCGGGGATCAGGACGTGCTGGGTGACTGAGGTGTTTGCGCTGATGACCTGTACGGGGGCTTCGACCTGGACGTAGCCGTTGTTGGCCAGGTTTACGGCGACCAGGTACGAGCCGGGGACTGAGGCTGAGGATGGAAAGACGTTTTCGATAGCAAGGTCGGGAAGACCTTTGTCGGTGTAGACCCAGTCGGTGAAGAACCAGCCGATGTTGCGGCGCTGGCCGGCTTGTTCGATCAGCTTTTCGAAAGAGTCCGGCGCTGAGTCTTTGCTTGGGTCATAGGCGCGCAGGGCGGCGGAGAGGGTGGCGTCGCTGACCAGGTCACGGAGCATCCAGAAGACATAGGCGGCCTTGGTGCGGTAGTAGACGGGCGAAATGCAGGATGTGAGGGGCTGGCCATCGCCGGCGCCGGGGCTCTCGGGTTCGACGATTGCCAGGGCTGGACGGGCGTTGTCGAGGGTGGCGAGAGCGCGTTCCCTGCCCTGCTGCTTTTCAATCCAGAGGGTGCCCATGAAGTGGGCTACGCCTTCGGAGAGCCAGGCGCGGGGGCTCATGACCCAGGCGTGGGTGAGGGCGTGGGCGAGGACTCCGTCGAGAACTTCGGTGCTGGCGGCGCGGACGGGAGTAGCCAGCATGGCGCCGGTTTCGAAGGGGATGTCGCCGTCTTCGGGTAGTTCGAGAATTGTCAGTTGAGAGCGGGGCTGGACGCCTAACCAGGATTGCAGGAATGGGGTGACTTCACTGGCGGCGTTGATCCAGCCGGTGACGTTATCGTTCGATTCAGGGCGGGTCCAGATGATGGAGTTGGTGGCGGAGTGGCTGGCGCGGATGGCGATGAAGAGGCTGGGAGCTTCGAAGCCGAGGACGCCGTCTTCAACTTTGCCGGTGGAGACGGTGGCGACGGAGGCATCCATGCCTCTGGTCTCTGTGAGGGGGACGGGGTGTCCGTTGACGACGGCGATGTTGGGGGCGAAGCCTGCTGGGGACTCGATGGTGAGGGCTAGGCGGAAGTGGGTTCCTGCGAGATGGAGCTTGTGGGAGCCGATCTCGTCGAAGAGGCGCGCGCCATCACCGAGGATGACGGGAACGGACGAGACGGGGTACCAGACTACGTTGCCGAAGCCGCGCAGGCCGGTGAAGTCGGTGGTGATGCGATCCCAGTCGGAGTGACTGGCGACGTCGTCCGGGGTTCCGATAGCCTGGAGGCGCTTGACGGATTCGGCGACGGTGCCCGAATAGGTGACGTCTAGCTGTTCGCTGGCTCCGGGGGCGAGCGCGGTGGGGAGGGTTACGACTGCTTCGTGGAGCTGGCCGGTGTGGTCGGCGTCGGAGTTCAGGACGCCTATTGTGAATGGCGTCGAAGTGCCGTTGAGGCGAATCTGCTCCCAATCGAGGGTGGAGGAGAGCTGGAGAGGGAGATGGGCGAGCGGGGTCTTGCTGTCGTTGCGGACGGTGATGAGGGCGCGGACGGCAATGTGGGATTCGGCGGGACGAAGACGGACGTCGAAGTCGAAGCCGGTGTAGGCGACGGCGGTGCGTTCGGCGTCTTCGGCGGTTGAGGTCGGTTTTGGCGCGGGTGGACCGGGGGTCTTGTTGGCGTCTGTGGGGGTGGCGTCTGTGGTCTGGCCGTTTTCGTCGGTGGAGCGGGAGTAGAGGACTTTGCCCTTTTTCTCCTGATTTTTCTGGGTCTCCTGCATGGTCTGGGAGGAGACGGGGGGAACGCCGGAGGAGGTTTGGGCTCTGCTTTGTGCGGTAAACAGCAGGAAGATCGATGCGAAGAGAGGAGTGATGTATCTCGCGGAGGAAATGAGGGTCCTTCCACTACGCTGCGCTTCGCTCAGGATTAAGGCTTCTTTTTGGTTTTGAAGCGAAGTGTGAAATGCGGGTCCTTCGCTGCGCTCAGGATGACGGCGGTGAGTTTGGATAGCGGCGGTGATTGAGTCTTGAGGCGAAGTGCTAATGCTTTTCACGAACCCAGGCCTTTTTGCTTTTTGGGTTTGGACGTCTCGGTGGGACTTTTGTCCTTAGTGCTTTTGTTACGGCGCTGGCGGTAGGCTTCGAAGAGGACTACGGCTCCGGCGGCGGAGACGTTGAGGGAGCTGACGCCGCCAGCCATGGGAATTCGGAGCAGGTGGTCGCAGGTGCGGCGGACGAGGTCGTGGAGGCCGTCGCCTTCGCGGCCCATGACGAGGGCACAGTCGCCGGTAAAGTCGAATTGGTCGTAGTCCATGGTGCCGCGTTCGTCGAGGCCGATAATCCAGATGTTGTTGCGTTTGAGGTCTTCGAGGCTGCGGACGAGGTTTACTACGCGAGCGATGCGGAGGTGTTCCTGGGCTCCGGCGGCGGCTTTGGCGGCTACTGCGCTCAAAGGGGCGGCGCGGCGTTCGGTCATGACTACGGAATCGACGCCGGCACCGTCAGCGGAGCGGAGGAGCGCGCCGAGATTCTGGGGGTCTTCTACGCCGTCGAGGGCGAGAACCAGGCGGGGCTGGCCGGTGGGCTCGAGGACATCCTCAATGGTGAGGAACTGCTGGGCGCGAACGATGGCCACTACGCCTTGATGTGCGGGGGTGCGGGCGATGTCGGTGAGGGTTTCGCGAGGCTCGGTGCGGAGGCGGATTTTGAGGTCGCGGCAGAGACTGACGATGGCTTCGAGGCGTTCGTCGCGGCGTTCGCGGGCTACCAGAACGTGGTCAAAGCGGCGCTTGCCGGCTTTGAGCGCTTCTTCGACCGGGTGGATGCCGTAGAGAGTTTGCATACGTATTTAGTGTAGCGGCTATGCGGTTCAACGGGGCTGAGCGGTGGGGCAAAGATAGAGGAGCGAGGATTTCAAAGTGACAATCTCTGCGTATTTTATTCGCCTATTGAAAAAATTTCGGATTTTGGTCTGAAATTCGTCGTCGCGGGAACGGTCTGCTGCGTCTAAACGTTTGTGATGACAATGTTCGCCTCTGCCACCACCGCCCATTCCATCAGTGTTCGTGAAGCTCAGGAACTTGTGCGCCAGGAAAGTCTGGAGATTGCGCAGGGACTGAAGCGTCAGGATGCGGGGCTGATCGATGCGTTGATTTTGCGTTACCAGCATCGGCTGCTGCGGTACCTGCTGTACCTGACGAGCAATCGCGAACAGGCCGAGGATCTCTTTCAAGAGGTATGGATGCGTGTGCTGGTTCGCGGCGGACAGTTCAATGGGAAGGCGCGCTTTGACACCTGGCTTTTTACAGTGGCGCGCAACCTGGTAATCGATCTGCGGAGGAAGCGGACGATGGCCAGCCTGGATGAGATGTTTGAGGCATCCGGGGAAGATGATCGGCCGATGGGGATCGAGATTGCAGCCGACGGTCCGACGCCCTTTGAACAGTGCTCGAGTGGCGAGGATCGGGATAGGCTGGCTGCGGCTCTGCTGCAGTTGGAACCACTGTACCGGGAAGTGCTGGTGCTGCGATTCCATGAGGATCTTTCTTTGGAAGAGATCGCGAATGTAACGCGCGCGCCGCTTTCTACGGTAAAATCGCGGCTGTATCGCGGCTTGGCTTCGATGAAGCCCAAGCTGGCGGAAGCAATGTCGGCGGACGCAAGGTTAGCCGACGCATAGCGATTGCGCATTGATGTAGGATGATGGGTGCTCGAGCGGTCCCATCTTGATCGACCCTTGATCTAGCCAGGTTTCAGGAGATGGCTTGAAGTTATCTACCCATGTCGGGGACGTGCGCGATGACTCTCGCGAAGCGGATGCTTCGGCGAAGAATTCGGAGCTGCTGTCGGCGCTGACTGGCCGCGAAGCGAACCGGGAACGCGTGGTGGCGCACCAGACGCGCCGGGTGGTGCTGAGTTCGCTGGGCGTCATTAAAGAACAGAATGAGACCAAGAGCCGGGCGCGCGCGGTTGCCCTGGCGGTGACGGTGGTGCTGCTGCTGTTGATTGGTCCCCTGCTCTGGGAGGCTATCGACAGCCTGATTGCCGGGGAGCATCTGGCTGATCCGGGCAGCCAACTGAGCCTGTTGGCGTGCATCCTGTGCCCTACCCTGCTGGCGGCCGTGCTGGTCGCCGGGTGGTGGAAGCACCGGTCGTAAGCGGCCTGGGCGGCCTGATTGACTTGTGTGCAGCAGATTCCCTTCGGGAATGACAAAAGAAAAGCAAGAGCAAAGGCAACTGCAACAGCAGATTCCGGCGGGAATGACATGCAGGAAAAGCTGAATCACACAAGAATAGCCGTGGTCGCAACTTCTTTTATGGGAGTACCGTCTTAATACATAGATTCGAACGTTTAATCTGATTTATCCTTCCGAGACATGCTAGAGCGTGAGTTGATTTGATGCGTGATCCACAAGCCATCCCGGTGAATGAAGATGCGCGGCTGATTCCAGTGTGGTCGATGGTGGCCGCGGGAATCGCGTTTGTCGCGGTTGAGTACTACTTCTGGATTGTTTTGCCAACGCAACGGCATCACGGTCCGGCTCCGCTGGGCTTCCGCGTCTATTTCAACCTGTCGTGGGGATTGCTGGTTGCAATGTACTTCCTGATGGTGGGTTACGTCAGCCGGGACGCTCCCAGGCGTTCGATGAGCGCGCGCTTCTGGATGCTGATCTGCTTTGTGCTGCCGGGTGGAATCGGCGCGGTGCTTTATTTCCTGCTGCGGCTGCCGGTGGTTTCGCGGTGCGCTGCTTGCGGGACGCATGTGCAGAACGACTTCCATTTCTGTCCGCAGTGCAATTACCAGCTGACTGCGAGTTGCGGGAATTGTTTCCGTTCGGTGCGCATTACGGACCAGTTCTGCACCCGATGCGGCCATGAGATTGCCGCGGATCATATGCCGTCGCGGCTGCGGGCGATTGCGGATTGACGTTTCGCATCTTACCTGTTGCCGACAGAGGCACACAGACCAAATAAATCTCTAAGTGACACCTTTGACTCGGCCTTCGCGGAAAGCTGTGAGCGGGTGAGCCGGTCGGCGTACACTACGTGAGTCCTGCTTTGGAGCAGGAACTTTGAGCGATGGCAAACCAAACCCCCAACCGCGATTCTCTGCAACCATCTTCCCCTTCGAATGCTCCAATCCCCATGCCTATTACGGCTTTGATTATTGATGACGAGCGACTGGCTCGGGAAGAGATGCGGTTTCTGCTGGATTCGGCGGAAAATGTGGAAGTGCTGGCCGAGGGATCGAACGGGATTGAGGCCGTGGAGCTGATTGAGGAGCATCAACCGGACGTTGTCTTTCTGGACGTGCAGATGCCAGGGCTCGATGGGTTCGCGGTGGTGAAGCGGCTGATTGACAGCGCTCACCAGGGCGGCGGGCGGCCCGGGCAGCGCCTTCCGCTGATCGTGTTTGCGACGGCTTACGATCAGTACGCGGTTCGCGCGTTTGATGTGAACGCGGTGGATTATGTGCTCAAGCCTTTTGACCGCAATCGCATTTTGCAGGCGGTGGAGAGGACTCGGGCGAGGCTACTGGACAACGGTCAGGAATCGGCGGGGAATGGTTTGACTCTGGAGGCCGGCGCGCGCAGCGACACCAGAAGCGGTACGGATGCCGGGATCAACAGTTTGCTGGAGATGCTGCATCGACAGCAGGCTCCGGGGCAAGGGGCGGCGCAGAGCAGACTGCCGAGCAAGCTGATCGTTCAGGTGCAGAGCCGGTTGCTACTGGTCGACCAGGCGGAGATTTGCTTCGCGGCGATTGAAGATGGGACTATTCGCGTGGTGACGCCGACGGTCGAGGGGCATTCGAAATGCCGGACGCTTGAGGATTTGCTGGAGTTGCTGGATCCGCATCTCTTCTGGCGGGCGCATCGGGGATTTGTGGTGAACATCAACCATATCCGCGAGGTGGTGCCGTGGTTCAAGTCGAGTTATCAGCTGCGCATGGATGATCGCAAGCAGACGGAGATTCCGGTGAGCCGGGCGCAGACGCGGCGGCTGCGGGAGCTGTTCAACCTTTAAGGATATGGGTTCGGGATGACTTAGATTGGAGTTTGATCGATGGGATTGATCAGGGCCATCACCAGTGGATTTATCAACTTTTTTGGTATCACGCAGCCTACGCCTAAGCAGGAACGGCAGGCGCAATGGTTCATTACCGGGCTGCTCGTGTTGATTGTGGTAGCGGCCGCGGCGGTGTTTGGGGTGATTGTGATGGCGTTTGGACGA
>Ga0206896_1055_pt1 | contig 27188 bp, 24 predicted proteins | sample Alteio_BWOrgHeat_52_FD_152969 | JGI IMG/M metagenome (GOLD analysis project Ga0206896, IMG submission 152969) | Enriched cells from forest soil in Barre Woods Harvard Forest LTER site, Petersham, Massachusetts, United States -... | ecosystem: Environmental > Terrestrial > Soil > Temperate forest >... | reverse complement strand
GCTTGGGCCGGGGTTTATGCTTTAACGCGTTCGATGTATTCTCCGGTCTTGGTGTTGACCCGGATCAGTTCCCCTTCGTCCACAAAAAGGGGTACCATAACGGTGGCGCCGGTTTCGACGGTGGCGGGCTTGAGGGTGCGGGTAGCGGTGTCACCCCTGACCCCGGGTTCCGCATAAGTGACCTTGACGACGATCTTGTCCGGCAGTTCCACACCCATGGGTTGGTCGGTTTCCCCATTGATGAGCACCGCCACTTCCTGGCCGTCCCTGAGAAACTGGGGGGCGTCGACCAGTGCTTCCGTCATGACGATCTGTTCAAAGGTCTCGTTGTCCATAAAATTAAACCCCGAGTCGTCTTTATAAAGGAATTGAAACGCCTTTTTTTCCACCCTCACCGGAAAAACGGTATCCCCCGAGTTCCACGTATGCTCGATCGTCCGGGAATTGTCTACCCCCCTCAGCTTCGCCCATACCTTTGCCCCTGCCCGGGCCGTCTTGTTTTGGCCAAATTCGACGATGGAATACAGCCCCCCGTCCAATTTAATGATCAAACCCGTCCTGAAATCCGAAGTATTTGCCATAAATAGCGTTTTAGAAAAAGGGTATTTAGTGCGCAAATATAACAGTTCGAAACAAAATTCAGCTTACCCTCTCCAATACCAGCCCTTTTTTGTTAATTGCAGTACCAATTAGACATTCAACACTATGAAGAAGAGCTTATTCCTTTTAGCCCTATCCGCCCTCCTCGTCGTCCAGGGGAGGAGTCAGAGTCAGGCGGCCCAGGAGCCCCCCCTGCCCTACAAGTCCGATCAAACCCTGCCTGCCTTTAATATCCTCGAAGTGGACAGCACGACTGTTTTCAATACGGATAAGCTGCCTTCCGGTAAGCCCATCGTCCTGATGTATTTCAGCCCCGATTGCGAACATTGCCAGCACCAGACGGAAGAGATCCTGAAAAACATGGACTCCCTCAAACAAGTCCGTTTCGTGATGCTCACCGCGCTGCCCTTTGACAAAATGAAGAATTTTTATTCCTTCTACAAGCTGAGCAACTACAAGAACATCATTATGGGCAGGGATTACGAGTTTTTCTTTTCCCGTCATTATGGTTCGCAATACGTGCCTTATCTGGCCATATACGACCGCCACAAGAAGCTATTAAAGGTGTTTGACGGGGGAACCAAAGTTAGTACCTTGATCGAATTGGTCAACGAAAATAATTAAAGGAACCGGCTTTGAAGTTCAGGGGTCGGGACCATACAGGCCTCCCGCTTCCCAAACCACCGGTAACGGTGGGAGGCGATCCAGTCGTACAGCTTGTCTCTGAGGTACTTCGGAATGACCTTAGCCACGTACAAGGACCCCCACGCCCCTCCCAGCAGGCGCAAGGTTTCCAGGACAGCCGCGGAGCGCGTATAGAGAATTCCCCTGTGTACCAGAATAACCGACCCCTCGGGGCGCTCTCCAAAAGGCGCCAGTATCCTCCGGGCGGTCTCCCCCTGCAACGGCGCAAAACGGAATACCTGCTTCCTGTCGTGTCTGATGACAAATTGGACGGAGCGGTTGCACAGGTTGCATACTCCGTCGAAGAGGAGCAAGGGGGCTTCGGTCATCAGCCCATATTGTGAAATACCTTGCTGACGTCGTCGTCCTGCTCCAGGCGTTCGATGAGTTTGGATACCTCTTCCGCTTGGGCGTCGGAAACCGGGACCGTTACCGAAGGGATCCATTCACTTTCCGCGCTGATAGGTGTGATCCCCTTGTCTTCCAATGCCTTCTGAAGTTTTCCAAAGTCCCCGAAGGCACTCCTGAGGACAAGGACCGGTTCCCCGTTCTCCCCGGTGCTCTCCCCCAATTCATCGAGGCCGAAGTCAATCAGCTCCAACTCGAGGTCGTCCTGGTCCAGCCCTTCGGGATGCAGACGGAAGACGCCCATCTTTTTGAACTGAAAACTGACACTTCCATTGGTGCCCAGGGCGCCTCCCCCTTTATTAAAGTGGCTCCTCAGGTTGGCGACCGTGCGGGTATTGTTATTGGTGGCGGCCTCCACCAGGATGGCGACCCCGTGGGGACCATACCCTTCATAGAGGACCTCGTCGTAGTGCTCCGAATCCTTCCCCATGGCCCGCTTGATCGCCGCCTCGACATTGCTCTTGGGCATGTTTACACCCTTGGCGTTCTGCATACAGCGGCGCAGGGCGGGGTTGGTGGCGGGGTCTCCGCCCCCGGCCTTTACGGCAATGGCGATTTCCCTCCCGATGCGGGTAAACTGCTTGGCCATCTTGTCCCAGCGGGCGAACATGGTGGCTTTACGGACTTCAAATATGCGACCCATATGTTCCTTTAAAAGGAGGCAAAGGTAATAAATTACCCTTTCTGCAGCTTGCTGTGCTTTTTACTGTAGAGGAAATAAACGACCAGACCCAGCGCCATCCAGGAAAAGGCGGCCATCAGGGTGTGCACGTCCAGGGCGATGATCATGCCCCCGCATACCACAATGCCCAGGATAGGAATGACCGGCACCCAGGGCGCCCTAAAGGGGCGTTCCACGTCAGGGTCCGATTTACGCATGACCAATACCCCGGCGCTGACCAGTACGAAGGCGAACAGGGTCCCAAAGGAGGTCAAGTCCCCGGCAATGCTTTCCGGAATAAAGGCAGCGAATAACCCGGCGAACAAAAAAAGGATCATGTTGGATTTATACGGTGTCCTGAACTTCGGATGAAGGTCGGAAAAGACCTTGGGCAGTAAACCGTCGTTGGCCATGGAATAGAACACCCGGGACTGACCCAGGAGCATCACCAGGATAACCGAAGAGAAGCCGAGCAGGATCGCGATGGTCACCGCCGTCGCCAGCCAATGATAACCGGTCATATAGGTATTGATGGCATAGGCGACCGAGGCCTCCTTGCCTTGCAAGGCAAATTCTTTCCAGTTGGCCACCCCTGTTAAGACGTAGGAGAACAGAATATAGAGGATGGTACAGACGACCAGGGACCCAAGAATCCCTATGGGCATGTCCTTTTTAGGATTTTTCGCTTCCTGGGCCGCCGTCGAGACCGCGTCAAAGCCGATAAAGGCAAAGAATACAATGCTGGCGCCCCCCAGGATACCCGGGATCCCATGTTTGAAAAAGCCTTCGTGACCCGGCATACCATCGGGGATGTAGTATGGATGGTGGTTGGCGGGGTTCATAAAACCCCAACCCACCGCGATGAAGACCAGCACGATGGCTACTTTCAGGATCACGATTAGGGAATTGACAAAGGCCGACTCTGCCGTCCCTTTGATCAGCAGGGCGCTAAGCAGTAGCAGAATCAGGATCGAAGGCAGGTTCATGCAGCCCGAATAGCTGGTCACGAGGTCGTGGAGGTGGGGTGTCAAACCATCGAATTGTCTGTCGCTCAGCATCAAAACCCCTTGTTTGGCCGTACCGGCCAAATCCGGCGGGAACTGGGCGATCGCGGCCCCGGTCACCTGATGTATGTGTTCGAAGGGAGAATGGCACCACTTATAGGGTATAGCGCCTCCCAACAGCTTATTGAGGTATTCGCTCCAGGAAATGGATACCGTGGTGGCCCCCAGGGCATATTCCATGATCAGCGCCCAGCCGATGATCCAGGCTACGATCTCGCCGAGGGTGGCATATGCATATGTATAAGCGCTTCCCGCGATGGGGATCATGGCTGCAAATTCGGCGTAACACAACCCCGCAAACACACAACCCACGGCAGCTATTATAAAGGATATCGTCACGGCCGGCCCGGCGGCTTCAGCGGAAGCCGCAGCCGTACGGACAAACAACCCTGCGCCGATAATGGCGCCCACGCCCAGGGCGATCAGGTTGCCCGGACCCAGTGTACGTTTCAACCCATGTCCGGTATCTGCAGCCTGAGCCAGCAACTGTCCCAGCGGTTTCTTTACAAATAAACTCATACGATGATGGTTCTGGTTTAGGTGATAGAAGGTAGACCCTTTTTTTAGGAAAGGGGCAAAATAAGTATATTTTTAGAGATATTGCGCTCCAAACCGAACAAGCGCTCGTACATGGAGTCGAAGACCCGCCTCAGGCCAAACCGGCTAAGCCTTTTGATCTTTGTAGCGATGCTCGCGGGCATAGCCCTGGGCAGCCTGATCCACGAGACCTCGACGCCCAGGGCTACCGAGAAGTTTGCAGCCGATATCAAATTCCTTACGGTCATCTTCCTAAACCTCGTCAAGGTAATCATCGCCCCCTTGGTGTTCTCTACCCTGGTTGTAGGGATCTTTAAATTGGGAGATGGTAAGACCATAGGCAGGATCGGGGGCCGGACGGTAGCCTGGTTCCTGGCTGCTTCCCTGGTATCCCTGGCCCTGGGCGCCATCCTGGTGAATATCTTTCAACCGGGGACCCACCTACACCTCTCGGTCCTTCCCGACCAAAACACGGTGGTCCCCCTGCCCCCCAGCGATATATCGTTCCAGAGTTTTGTGACCCACGCCTTTCCCTCCAGCATAGCGGACGCCATGGCGACCAACATGATCCTCCAGATCGTGGTATTCTCGCTGTTCTTCGGCATGGCCGCAGCCGCGGTTGGGGAGCCGGCCCTGCCGATCATCCGGGGCCTGGACGCACTGGCGCGGATTATGCTGACCATGACGGGATACATCATGAATTTCGCCCCCCTGGCCGCCTTTGGGTCTATGGCGGCCACCCTGGCGATCCTGGGGCCCGAGGTCCTGGTCACCTTCGGAAAGTTCATCCTGGAATTCTATATCGCCCTCCTGATCCTCTGGGTCTTTCTTTTCGCGGGAGGGGCCCTGTTCCTGAAAAGAAAGGTCATCCAACTGATCCGGTTTATCCTGGAACCTACCCTCCTGGCCCTCACTACCGCCAGTTCAGAAGCGGCTTTCCCAAAACTGATTACCCAACTGGAGGCCTTTGGCTGCGAAGAAAAGATCGTCAGCTTCGTCCTTCCCTTGGGGTACTCCTTTAACCTGGATGGAAGTATGATCTATATGACCTTTGGCAGCCTGTTTATCGCCCAGGCCTACGGGGTCCACCTGAGCTTCGCCCAGCAACTGACCATGCTCCTTTTCCTGATGCTGAGCAGCAAAGGAATGGCCGGGGTGCCCCGGGCCGCCCTGGTGGTCATTACCGCCATCGTCCCCGTGTTTCATATCCCGGTGGAAGGCGTCGGTCTTATCCTTGGTATCGATCAGTTGCTGGATATGGGCAGAAGCGCCACCAACGTCATAGGCAACAGTATCGCCACCAGCGTGGTATGTAAATGGGAAAACGCACTCGCTGAACCCCTCCCCGCCCCGGGAAGCCGGATACGCCGGGCGGTGCCGGTGCCGAGGGTAGCCACGGATCAGTTAAAATAGCGTATTTTTCGCCTTGTATCTTATAACCGCAATTATGCATACCCTACTGCTCAACTTTGACTGGCATCAACTCACTAAGCCAGAATTCTATATAAACCTGGGGGGGCTTTACCTCCTGTTGTTCATCGTTTTCGCGGAAACGGGCTTGTTCTTTGGGTTCTTCCTGCCGGGGGATTCCCTGCTCTTCGTGGCAGGCATCTACAGCAACGAACTGACCACCCAATTGGTCAACACCCACAACGATTTCTCAAACCTGATGGTCTTATGGATCGTGATCTCGCTCATGGGCATCCTGGGCAATATGGTCGGCTACTGGTTCGGCCGCAAAAGCGGACCCTTTCTCTTCGAACGCAAGGACACCTGGTTTTTCAAAAAGAAATACCTTTTCCAGGCCAAGGACTTCTATGACGAACACGGAGGAGCCGCCATCGTCTACGCCCGCTTCCTGCCCATCGTTCGCACCTTCGCCCCCATCGTGGCGGGGATCGTCAAAATGGAGCGCAAACAGTTCACCCCTTATAATATCATAGGGTGCGTCTCCTGGGTCCTAAGCATGCTGCTGGCCGGGCACTATCTGTATAAAATCATTTTGAAACAGTTGGGGTTCGACCTGAAGGACCACCTGGAAGTGATCGTCATAGGGATTGTCATCATCACAACCGTTCCGGTCCTCCTTAAAATATTCTTTAAAAAAGCCAAGTCCGTCAAATGAGCAAACGTTCTGCCCTTCTTTTTTCTCTCCCCGTTCTTGTGGGGGCCCTTGGATATTTTGTAGATGTGTACGATCTCTTGCTGTTCAGCATCATCCGGATTCCGTCCCTCAAGTCGCTGGGGTTGACAGCCGATGAGGTGAACAAGCGGGGTGCGGACATTCTCTGGATACAAATGATAGGCCTATTGATTGGGGGTATTGTCTGGGGCATCCTCGGCGACAAAATGGGAAGACTGCGGGTATTGTTCGCTTCGATCATATTGTACTCGCTCGGCAGCATCGCTAATGGTTTTGTCCATACGGTCGGCCAATACGAATTGGTGCGATTTGTCACCGGTCTTGGACTCGCTGGAGAACTCGGCGCGGGCATCACCCTGGTAAGCGAGTTTATGCCGAAAGAGCGCCGTGGGCTGGGCACCTCCATGGTGGCGGGGATCGGCCTGAGCGGAGCGGTCTTTGCCTACTTCATTAAAGTTTGGTGCGTGGGTGCGGCAGGCGAAGGTTGGCGAACCTGTTACTTTATTGGTGGAGGATTAGGGTTTTTGCTGCTGTTCCTCCGGATCGGTGTATTGGAATCCGGGATGTTCAAAAGCATGGAAGGGACCAAGGTGCAAAGGGGTAATATCCTAATGCTGTTTACCAACGGCGTGCGATTTAAGAAATACCTGACGGCCATCCTCATCGCCCTCCCCAACTGGTACGTGATCGGGATCCTCATCACGTTCTCCAATAAGTTCGCCGAACAAATGAAGGTCCAGGGCGCCGTCGACCCCGGGAAAGGCATTATGGTTGCCTACGCGGCCATCTCGGTGGGGGATATTGCTATCGGGTTCCTCAGTCAGTCGTTGAAAAGCCGTAAGAAATCGCTTTGGATATTCCACATCATCACCGCCCTCGCAGTGATTGCGTTTTTTAACCTTCAAGGACAGACCTCCACCATGTTATATATCGTCTGCATTTTCCTGGGCCTGGGGACGGGCTTCTGGGCGATGTTTGTCACGATGGCCGCCGAACAGTTCGGTACGAATATCCGCGCCACGGTTGCGACTACCGTCCCGAACATGGCGCGGGGTTCGCTGTCCCTGGTGGTGATACCCTTGTTCAACGCCTTGCTGGCCGCCCAGGGTTCTAATCCCACCGGTTATCTCAGGGCTGGCTGGATCAGCGGGGTGATCATCTTTGCGATCGCCTTCGTCGCCCTGGCGCTCACCGAAGAAACCTTTGGTAAGGACCTCAATTATATCGAACAATGAAGGTGCTGGTCATCCGCTTCTCCTCCATCGGTGACATCGTCCTCACCACCCCGGTGATACGATGTCTCAAACAGCAGGTGGAAGGCGTACAGGTGCACTACCTTACAAAAACAGCCCACCGCCCGCTGGTAGACGGAAATCCTTACATCGATCAATGCCATTTCCTGGAGGACGAAGACCTGATCGAAAAGCTGCGCCTCGAAAACTTCGATCACCTGATCGACCTTCACCACAACGTCCGGACCCTGCGTATCAAACGTGCGCTAAAAGTCCCCAGTACCGCCTTCCCCAAGCTGAACATCCAAAAATGGATCCTCACCGCTTTTAAGATCGACGTCCTTCCAAAGGTCCACATCGTCGACCGGTACATGGAGACGGTGGCGAAACTGGGCGTAAAAAACGATGGGAAAGGGTTGGACTATTTTATCCCAAAAGCGGACGAAGTGACCAAAAACGACCTGCCCCTTTCGCACTCGGCCGGATATATAGGCATCGTCATCGGGGCCGCCCTTGGGACCAAAAAGCTGCCCCGGCACAAGCTCCAGGAGTTGTGCCGGCAGATACAACACCCGCTCGTCCTGTTGGGGGGCGGCGAGGATAAAGTGGAAGGAGACTTTATCGCCTCGGTCGATCCCATCAAGGTCTACAACGCTTGCGGCAAGTTCAACCTCCACGAATCGGCGGACCTTGTCAGGGGGGCCAAACTCATCATCAGCCACGACACCGGGCTCATGCACATCGCGGCCGCCTTCCAAAAACCCATCCTCTCCATCTGGGGCAATACCGTTCCTGCTTTTGGCATGACGCCTTACTACGGTGCCCGTTCCAAGCAAACCGCCCAGTCTTTTGAGGTTCGTCCCCTGTACTGCCGCCCCTGTAGCAAGATCGGCTTCGACCGCTGTCCTCTGGGCCATTTTAAATGTATGGAACGCCAGAACATCGAAAAGATCGTAGACGCCATACATACGAGGTAGGCGGCGCTTTTTTATTATATTTAAAAAAAACCACCGGTGCATCTTCGTCAAGACCCCACATGCCTTAACTGCGGGACCAAGGTCCAGGAACGATACTGTTCCCACTGCGGCCAGGAAAACACCGAGCCCGTAGAATCCCTTGGCCATCTGGTCTCCCACTTTCTCCAGGACGTCACCCACTACGATTCGAAGTTCTTTATTTCCATCAAAGACCTTCTTTTAAAACCCGGCTTCCTGACCCGGGAATACAATGAGGGCAAAAGGGTCAAGTACCTGAACCCTATACGGATGTATGTGTTCATTTCGGCGATCTTCTTCCTGGTGCTGTTCGCCACAAAAAAAGATGAAATCCCCGCACCCCCCAAAGCCGCCGCAGCAGCGCTGGTCAAGGATACATCCCAGACCGTCGCCATCGATGCCTCGGGCGCCGACATCCACATCCGGATCTCAGGGGGTAAGTATCAGCGCCTCTCCCAATACGATTCCGCCCAACAGGCCCTTCCCGAGAGCGCCAGGGACAAAGGTTCCGATCACTACCTCGCCCGCAAGGTCATCAAGATCGAGAGCGAACATCCCGGGGAACGCGAGGTCGTAATCACCCAAAGCCTGTCGCACAATATTCCAAAGATCATGTTCGTATTGTTGCCGCTTTTTGCCTTCTACGTCTCGATCTGGTACCGTCGACGCAACCACTATTATTCTCAGTTCGCGATTTTTTCACTGCATTTCCACTCGTTTATATTCCTTTTATTTCTATTGGTCATCGCCGTCAGCGGATTGATCAACAGTCTCGCGGCAGGCCTCACCTTGTTGGGTATTACCTGGCTCGCCTTATTTGCCTATTTGACGGCGGCGCTCTCCGGAGCGTACCATGAAGCGTGGTGGTTATCGACCTTGAAAGCCCTGGCGATCGGGTTTATGTATTTCCTGACCCTCCTCATAGGAATTGCAGCGGTCGGTATACTTACGTTTGTGCTGGCGTGAGCCTTCACAGGGCTTGCCGGGGTCCCGCGCCTGCGGCGCGGGCCTGTTGGGTTCCGCGCTGGTGGCGCGGAACCTGTCGTTTAAAGGCGCCTTAGAAGAATTTTCAAGCTACACCTTTAAAATTCCTCTAAGGCGATCAAAACCCAAAAATCCCGGCGGCCGGGAATAAAAAAGCCGGTGACCCTGGTGGCCGCCGGCTGGAAAAATGATAGGGCAACCGCCCCTTTATAATGTCTTCAATACATCGTTCATACTCCGCACGGCTTCCGCGCTTTTTGCAAACGCTGCCTTTTCTTCCGCCGTCAGGTCCATGTCCAGGATTTTCTCCCATCCATTCTTGCCGATGGTAACGGGTACCCCCAAACAGATGTCTTTCTGACCGTATTCCCCTTCGAGGAGGACGCAACAGGTAAAGAGCTTCTTTTCATCGCGCATGATGCTTTCCACCAGCGCGGCTCCGGCGGCTCCGGGCGCATACCAGGCCGAGGTGCCGATCAGCTTGGTAAGGGTGGCGCCCCCGACCATCGTGTCGGCAACGATCTGCTTTTGCTGCTCTTCCGTGAGAAATTTTGTTACAGGAAGACTGTTCCAGGTCGCCTTGCCGATCAGGGGGATCATGGTGGTGTCTCCGTGACCGCCGATCACCACCGCATTCAGGTCCGCCGGCGAGCTCCCCAAGGCCGCGCTTAGGTAGCAGCGAAAGCGGGCGCTGTCCAGGGCCCCGCCCATACCTATGACCCGATGCTTGGGCAGGCCGAGGCTTGTCAGGGCCAGGTAGGTCATCGTATCCATCGGGTTGGAGATGATGATCAGGATCGCGTCCGGTGAATACTTGAGGATGTTTTGGGCGACCCCTTTGACGATCCCCGCGTTTGTTCCGATGAGTTCTTCCCGGGTCATGCCCGGTTTCCGGGGCAGCCCGGAGGTGATCACGACCACCTTTGAACCCGCCGTTTTGCTGTAGTCATTGGTCGAGCCCGTGATCCGGGTATCAAAACCCAGCAGCGCCGCCGTCTGGGTCATGTCCAGGGCCTTACCCTCGGCCAGGCCTTCTTTGATATCCAGCAATACCAGTTCTTCGCAAAGCTCCGCCCGGGCAATGTTGTCGGCCACGGAAGCGCCCACGGCGCCGGCGCCTACCACCGTTACTTTTGTCGGCATAATATGGTTTGAATAAATGAAGAAATACCTTTTGCGCTGCAAAGGTAGGGGGCCGGGGTTATTCCTCCATCATTTTCCTGACCGTTTCCAATACTTCGTCCAAGTTGGGCTTGCTGAAGTAGTCTCCGTCGCTGCCATAGGAGGGCCGGTGCGCCTTGGCGGTAAGTGTCCTCGGGCTGGCATCCAGCCAACGGTAAGCCCCCTGGCCTTCGATGACCTCGGTGAACATAAACGCTGCCGCGCCCCCCGGTACGTCTTCGTCCACGAAGAGCAAACGGCTCGTCTTCTTGAGCGATTGCAGGATGACCTGTCCCCTGTCAAACGGTAGTAAGGTCTGCACATCCACTATTTCACAGCTGATTCCCGTCTGTTCCAGCGCGACCGCCGCTTCCTGCAATATCCTCAGCATCGAGCCGTAGGATACGATGGTGATGTCCTCTCCCTCCCGGATCACCTCTGGCACCCCCAGGGGCACCGTATATTCCGTAAGGTTGGCCGGTAGCCGTTCCTTCAGCCGGTAGCCATTCAGGCTCTCTACCATAATGGCCGGATCGTTCCCCCTTAATAAGGTATTGTACATCCCGACCGCCTGGGTCATATTCCGGGGCACGCATACGTACATCCCCCGTAATGCCCCAAGCACCATTCCCATCGGGGACCCGCTGTGCCATACCCCTTCCAGCCGATGGCCCCTGGTGCGGACGATCAGCGGACAGCTTTGCTGTCCCCTGGACCGGTAGTGCGTCGTCGCCACGTCGTCGCTCAGCGGCTCCAGCCCGTACAGCAGGTAATCCAGGTACTGGATCTCTGCGATCGGTCTCAGACCCCGCAGCGCCAGCCCCAGCCCCTGACCCATAATGGTCAGTTCCCGGATGCCCGTATCGAATACTCGTTCCTTTCCAAATTTCTCCTGGAGACCCGCCAACCCCTGATTGACGTCCCCGATCTTTCCGACATCCTCTCCAAACGCCACCACTTTGGGGTTCTCCGCAAACAACGCGTCGAAATATCGGTTGAGGACCTCGTACCCGTTCACCAGCGGCGCACCCTCTTCATATATCCTCGCCACTTCCGCCACCGACAAGGCGCTGGCCGGACCCTCATTGTATAGGTTTGAATTATAGATATCCCTATTGAGTTCCTTCAATGCCTCATAATACACCCGCACCCCCTCCGCCTCGGGCGTGCTCCCGCCCAGCAGGACCGCGGTAGCCAGTGCGTGCATGACGTCTTTTCTCAGGGGGTGCCTGATCGAGGTAAGCTCTTTGATCAGCGCCTGTACCTTTGCTTCCTGTTCTCCCCCCTGACCCAGCAAACCATTTAACAGGAACACCGTGTGCGCCACCTGCTCGTTAACCGGGGTCACATAGTTTTCCCAGGCCCTGTCCCGCTGTGCCCGCACCTCGAGTTTGGCCGCCGCCTCCAACTCTTCCAGCTCCGCTTCCGAGGCCAGCGCGTTCTGGAACAACCACTCCCGCATCTTCGGCAGACAGTCCCATTCCCGTTCCCATTCGAGCCGTTCCGGGGATTTATACCGCTCGTGACTCCCGGATGTCGAATGTCCCTGGGGCTGCGTCATCTCTTCCACGTGAAAGACCGCCGGGATATGGGTGTCCCTTACTTTGCGGATCCCCTTCTCAAAGACCTCGCAGAGACCCGCATAATCCCAGGCCCTTACCCGGTAAATATCGATCCCGTTGGTGCCCTCCTTTTGCTGGAACCCCTTGAGCGCTTCGGAGATCGAACCCTTTACCGTCTGGTATTTCCGCGGAACCGAAATCCCGTATCCATCGTCCCATACAAATACCGCCAGGGGCACCTGCAATACGCCCGCTGCGTTCATCGTCTCCCAAAAATGGCCTTCGCTCGTCGCCGCATCCCCGATCGTACAGAAGCAGACCTCGTTCCCATTATGCGACAGGTCCGTAAAAGACTTCAGCGCCGGTGAATTCCGGAACAAAGACGACGCAAATGCGAGTCCCAGCGCCCGGGGCATCTGCCCGGCCGTCGGCGCAATGTCCGAGGTGACGTTCCGCCGGTCCGCCAGGTTTAGCCAGGTGCCGTCCTGGCGGACAAAGGGGGTCGAAAAATGCGCGTTCATCTGCCGCCCTCCGCTAAACGGCTCGTGTTCCAGGTCGGGATTGGAATACAGTTGGGCAAAGAACTGCTCGATGGTCGACAGACCCGAGGCAAACATCCAGGTCTGATCCCGGTAATAGCCCGCCCTGAAATCCCCAGGACGAAAGAATTTGGCCATCGCGACCTGCGCGATCTCCTTTCCATCACCGAAAATGCCAAATTTGGCCTTCCCGGTCAACACTTCGCGGCGCCCTAAAAGACTGGCCTCCCTGCTTTCGCAGGCCAACCTGTAGTCCCTTAGCACTTCTTCCCTAAAGCGGTCAAAAGACAGTTTTTCACCGGCTATCGTGTCCTGGTAGATTTGGTTATCCATGAAACAAAAGTACCTTTTTTGTATATTCGTAGCTACAACTAAAAGCGGGGCGACCCGCGCCTAAAATCTACCTCTATGCAAAGACCGTTCCTTATCCTCATCCTCCTCACCGCGAGCGTGGCTTCCCGGGCCCAAACCCCCGCCGACGACACCAAAGTTTTGCAGGTCCAGGACCCCACCCACAATTTTGGCGAGATACCCCAGGGAAAACCCATCACTTACAATTTTGTCCTGTTCAACCGTTCCGGCGACACCCTACGTCTCCAACACGTCGAAGCCTCTTGCGGGTGTACGACGCCTCACTGGAACCCGGCCCCTATTCCCCCAGGAGACAGCACCACCCTGCCCGTCACCTACAACGCCGCCGGGGAAGGTAGCTTTAACAAGTCGATTACCCTATTCTATTCCAATAATTTACACCAATTGATCTATATTAAAGGAGAGGTATGGAAAACCCCTGATACTTCAGTACCTTTGAATACAGGAATCCAATTAGTCAAACAATAAAATCTATTCCAAATGAAGCATCTTTTTGTAGCCCTTTTTACCCTCATAGCTGTCGGCGCCATGTCCCAGGCCAAAAAGGCCACCGACGTAGCCAAATTCAGCAGCCAGACAGTAGACCTGGGTAGGGTAAAGGTAGGCTCCCCCGTAACCGGCACCTTCACTGTCACCAATATCGGGACGACCCCCCTGGTCATTGAAAACGTTCAGCCCTCCTGCGGCTGCACCAAGTCCGACTATACAAAGGCCCCCATCGAGGCCGGGAAGAGCGGTTCCATCACCGCCACATACAACGCTGCGGTAGTCGGAAATTTCAATAAGACCGTTTATGTCAAATTTGCTGGCGTCAATGAGCAGGTAGGCCTTAACATCATCGGCACGGTCTTCTCCGACGCCGCTCCGACGACGACGCCTGTGAAAACCGGATCGAAATAATCGCTTTCACGTCAGATATATAAAGGGGGACTTTTGTCCCCCTTTTGTTTTGGGCTCCCTTCGTACCCAGAATTTAAGAAGGTCGCCCAAAACCGCATCATGATATAAAAGGCCATCTTTTCAAGATGGCCTTTTTGTTTGGAGACTTTCGTAGGTTTGCGCCATGTTACCAATCAGCCACCGGGGCCGGATCATGCCCCCCTCCCCCATCCGGAAGCTCGTCCCTTACGCAGAGGCCGCGAAAAAAAAAGGCACCAAAGTATACCACCTCAATATAGGCCAGCCCGACATAGAAACCCCCGCCCCCATACTGGACGCGGTCCGTCACTTTGACTTCAAGGTACTGGAATACAGCCACAGCGCCGGTAACGAGAGCTACCGCCGCAAACTCGTCGAATACTATGGAAAGGTGGGCGTGGACATCCAGTACAACCAGATCATCGTCACCACCGGCGGTTCCGAAGCCATTCTCTTTGCGATGATGGCCTGTCTCGACGCCGGCGACGAGGTGATCATCCCCGAGCCCTTTTACGCGAACTATAACGGGTTTGCCGTCGAGGCCGGTGTAAAGGTCGTGCCCATAACCTCCGATATCCGAAGCGGGTTTGCCCTTCCGCCTTTGGATTCCTTCGAAGCCGCCATCACGCCCCGTACAAAAGCCATCCTCCTTTGCAACCCCAACAACCCGACCGGCTATCTGTACAGTCGCGAGGAAATGGAGACCCTAAAAAGCATCGCCCTCCGCCACAACCTTTATTTGTTCTCCGACGAAGCCTACCGCGAATTCTGTTATACCGGCACCCACACCAGCGCCTTGCACCTCCAAGGCGCCGACGACCGCATCATCCTTATGGACACCATATCCAAACGCTATAGCGCCTGCGGTGGCAGGATAGGCGCCCTCCTTACCCGCAACCAGCAGGTCCTGGACTCGGTTATGAAATTCGCCCAAGCCCGTCTGAGCCCCCCTTCGTTCGCCCAGATCGCCGGAGAAGCCGCCGTAGACCTCCCCGATAATTATTTCGATACCACCCGCGCCGAGTATCAATCCCGCAGAGACCTCATCGTCTCCCGGCTCAACCATATGCCCGGCGTCTACTGCCCCAACCCCGGAGGCGCCTTTTACGCAATGGCCGAACTTCCCGTCGATGACACAGATACCTTCTGCCAATGGCTCCTGGAGTCTTTTACCCATCAAGGCCAAACCGTTATGCTCGCCCCCGCCTCCGGATTTTATGGGACACCCGGCCTCGGCCGCAAAGAGGTCCGCCTCGCCTATGTCCTCAACAAAGCAGACCTCTCCAAAGCGATGGACTGTCTGGAAAAGGCCCTGGAAGCCTATCCCGGAAAGATTTAGCACCCCGGGCCACCCCTCCCGCTCATCAGGTTATCCTCTTTTCATTCACATTACGAAAATATCTATACATTATTATTTTGTATTTTGTCTCTATTTTTTCCTATCTTAGCATAGAAATAAAGAAATAGTAATTAAATCTAATATCAAAAAGCACACGATTTCATAACACGGTTCAAGCGGCCCCTTTTTCGGAAACAAGTGATATTTGCACCGGCCCCTTGAGCCCCTATAAACAGAGCATTTCCTTTTCACATAGCAAGCAATCGTTTACGGTCCCCCTGTTCCCAGGGGGACCCTCATTTTTACAGCCTCCGTCTGCGGCAGTCCCTGCCTCGCAAAAACATCTCCCCGCCCTTTGGGGCATATTCCCCCAATACTTATCTTTGCACTCCTTTTGGCGAGATAGCTCAGATGGTTAGAGCGTCGGATTCATAACCCGGAGGTCTCGGGTTCAACTCCCGATCTCGCTACACACATTGATTTTTAGCTTATTATAAAATAGGTTATTCAAAAGAATAACCTATTTTATTTAAAGTCAAGCTCTTATAACTCGAAAAGGTTCAACTCCCGTCCTGGCGTACAACGGTACTTGGTTTGAACACTTTCTTCCTCACGCTTTCGATTTCCGCCCGCTTCTCGGCCAGGCCGGAATCCCACGATTCTTCTTAAGCGCTAATTTCAAGCTTGTATCCTTTGCCACGTACAACAACGATGTTGATATTGGGATCAAATTCCAATTTTTTTCTAAGTTTTGATATAAACATATCCAGACTGCGCCCCACAATAACACCTTTGTCCTCCCATATCTCTTTTTGTAGACGACTTCTCTCTACGGTCTCGTTAGGAGACAACGCGAAAATGAGCAGCAGACGCGTTTCCGTTCCAGTCAGGTCTATGGTCTTTTTATTTATTATCAGTTGTCGTTCCTGCGCATTAAACAAGACCTGGCCGAAAGTAAATATCTTGGTGCCCGGATCGTTAGGCAAGGCTCTCCGCGGCTTAACCGTTCTCAAAAAAACAAAACCGACAAATGCTAAAAATAGCAGGCTCCCCAGAAGATATCCAGTTTTTGCGATATTTAAGCCCGTCGGTTTGAATTTAACGTTGATCATGTAACATGCTTTGGGTTGCTTTCTTCCTATGCATGCAACAATATCATCTTTTTTATTCTTGGATATAGCGTATCCATAGGCTACACTGGAGTTGCCACAGTTCAGAACGTTGACAACATAATCACCCGCAAGCGGGTCTTTGGCCAACAAACGACGGGTAGTATTCACCAGAGAGTCCGATTGAAAAGTAAGCTCCTTCTCAAAGCTGATCTGGTATTCATTTTCTGCGATCTTTTTTACCGGGAGTACCCTTGATGTACTGTCTCCCGACTGTAAGAGCAGTTCATGCCCGATCCTGCGGAGCAAAACTTCCCTTCTGGCGATATCAAAGTCGTCACCTCCGGTCATACTGAAAGCCGCGCCGACTAAAGAGATAAACGAGAGTAATATCAATCCGCACAGGTATTTGCTTTTCCCGGAGAGGAGATTTCGGCTATCAGGCATATCATTCACGCTTTATTTACAAAGGTTACATCATTATTTACAATCCAAACTCCCCCGCCAAAAGATATCAAAGTAGTTTCGCTGGATCAATTTGATATACATGAAAAATAAACCAATGTCTCAGTGTTTGCTAAAAAATGAAAGATGAAGCTGCACTGACCGCTATTGGAACCGTGAAGCTATTACCAATATTAATTAAATAAACTATGAAATACATAAACGTATACGCTTTTTTCTTAATATACGTTTTTCACACCTCCTGTGGACAAAACCAAACAAACGTACCTAACGATAATTTCAAACCCGAAACCAAAGACATAGTCACTTCCCAGGCGCCTTATAGTATGGTTCGGAAGGTGAAGCAAGATAGAAACGGAATCTTTGGTTCGCTACCCGGGATTCAGGTGTCTATTATTACAATGGTAAATCCTTTCAACATTTTACAACCAAGGAGGGTCTTGAACCGAAATAATGTCAATAAATGGAACGGGAATGCTTTGTGGGATTTTGGAAGCTAACGATGGAGGTATTTGGTTTGGAGCTCTGGGACCTGAGAGTGAAGTGTATCATTATGATGGAAAGACCATCACGAACTTTATGAGTAAAAATGCATCGGTAAGCTCCACATCCCCCACTCTTTTTGCTGTTTCAAAATTTTGTAACCGATTGTTCAATTAAATCTAAAAAAATGAAAAAATTATTTGTGTTTGTTCCGGCCACCCTCCTGATAGTCTTTCTGATAAATTCTTTTGTACTAAAAGAAAAGGAAGCGGGGGAAAAAACAACTGAAGGGTCTAAAGTCCGTGTTGCTCCAGTAGACAGGAATGAACCGGCGCAAGCCAATATCGTTTTTAAATCTATGGATGGTGGGCAAACATGGCAGGACATTAGCGAAGGGCTACCAGAACTAGCGGATTATGGTGCCGGCAGAAATGATTTTTTTACAGATGATAATGGGCTCTATTTATCTGCTGGGAATGGGATATATCACAATAACCCAAATTCTACAACTCCTTTTTGGGAAAAAGAGATTCTCCCTGACGAACATAACAGTATTGCCCCTGGTAAGGCCGGGATCTTTGCATACAATAACTGGGGTAGTGGAATCTTCCAAAAAACAAATGGAACGGGTGTATGGTCGCCGGTATTCACAAATTTCCAGGAGAAACGGGTAATCAGCGTTTTTGAAACTGCCGGAGGCACAATTTTCATCGGCTCCGACAGAGGTCTTTTTAAATCCACTAACAGTGGAAAATCCTGGAGACAACTGCATGCTGCAGGCTGGGGAAAAATGGTAGAATCAAATGGGGTACTCCTTGCGACCAGTCAGGGAGGGATATTAAGATCGACCGATGATGGGGAAAGCTGGGCCTTGGTGATCGGTGAGGGAGGCGTGGGCATTGATGTAGCAAGTATTCAAGGTGGATTCGCTGCTATTACTTATAGCGCCGTTTCGATGACCCGGAGAATACGAACATCCTACGACGGCGGCAAAACCTGGCAGGCTATTGATGCCGGCCTCCAGGCGTATGGTTTTATTGACCCAATCTTGCCACCGGTTAATGCTAACCTTCCGGCGCAAGGCTCTTCCGATTCAACCTGGCATCCTAAGGATACCAAGATCCTTCCGGTGCCAGTGTACATTACAACCATTATCCAGGTGGGGGAAAACTTCTTTTCTGGGCATTCTAACGGTATTTACAGGTCATCAGACAAGGGAAAAACATGGAAACTATTACTTCCTTCTGTAAAAGGAAAGATGTTCAAATTATCTGTCTCCGGCAACGTGATTTATGCGATACAGATGGAGTCACATTGCTAAACCCGCCCGATAGTAAATGATACATAAAAGATGAAAAAATCTGTAAAATTATTTGCGCTGTTCTCAATGGCTGTTTTTCTCTCTTCCTGTAAACAAAAGCAAACATACGCACCCCCGGATATTATCAGGTTCGGAACCAAAGACTCAGTGAGTTCCTAGGGGCCTACCCGAATGGTTCGGAATGTTAAGCAAGCCCGGAACGGAGACATTTTGATTGCATCTTACACAGGCGTGTGGCGATATGATGGAAAATTGTTTACCAATATAACAAGTGCAATCCCCTCGCCCAGCTTCTGGGATGTGCTGGAAGATCGAAAAGGAAATCTTTGGTTCGGTACCAATGGTTCAGGTATCTATTGTTACAATGGCAAATCCTTTCTGCATTATACAACCCGGCAGGGGCTCGCCAGTAATATAGCGCTCCATATTTATGAAGATAGAGCCGGTAATATTTGGTTCGGAGCAAGCCGCTTCGATGGGAAAACTTTTCGAAACTTTACCACAAAAGATGGATTTCCCAGTAACAGTATTCGTTTACTCCTTGAAGACAAAACCGGCAAGCTTTGGCTCGGTGCGACGATAATAGATTATATAAGAGGCGATACGCGGTTTCCCGTTATGATCAAAAGTCCTTGTACAATAAAAAGCCCACTGTAACCGAAATAAAGGCACAATCAGGAATGCTTTTGGGGATTTTAGAAGATGCGAAAGGAAACATTTGGTTTGGCTCTGGTGCTGGGGTGTATCGTTATGACGGAAAGACCATCACGGACTTTAAAAGTAAAGAGGGTCAGAAATAATGTGTATTGCTGAATTTCAATCATTCAGCCTGGAGCTGGTCGAGTTCTTCCTACCCCTATTTGGGCGCTGATGAACGAGGATCCAAGCCGGTCCCGACTCATGCAATCAAATATATTTCCTTTCTTCCGCTTGCCGGCCGTCGCGCTACCAAACCTATAAATAGTTGTATTTAAACTGTTTGTAGGTTTTTTTTGCGCCCGCCAGTAAAGCCCTTGCATCTTGGTGCACGTTGTCATGCAACGATCCCCTTTGAACCGTTGTCAGCATACCAAAACCATCCTAACCATGAGAAAAAAAACAAGCCTGCTTGCTGTCTGCCTGGTCGCCGTGATCGGAACCCCATTACTTCCAGGCTGTCTGAAGGACAAGATTACGAAATCATATACCATCTATACCCCGGTCTATACCCTGAAATCTTCCGTGCTGGCCGCCATCAACGGGGACCCGGGTCAACCGGTCGCCCAGGCCGGCCAAATTTATACAAAGGGCTCCTTTATTTACCTGAGTGACGCGGGCAAGGGTATCCACATTATTGACAACAGCAATCCCGCCAAACCCGTACAAACGGCATTCCTCAATATTCCGGGGAATGAGAATATCGCCATCCGCGGCAATATCCTATATGCTGATATGTACGCCGACCTCCTGGCCGTCGACATCTCCAACCCGCACCAAGTGAAGATCACCGGGGCCTTATGGGACTTTTTCACAACGCGCTCCTCCGGCCCGGACACCGGCTACGTGGTCACCAGCTGGACGAAGAGAGACACCAGTTTCGAAACAAGCGCGCCCGGAGCTCCGCAGCTCTATTCAATTCCGGGGACGCCCTTTTTTACGACCAGCGGTAGTACCGTTCTCGCGGCAGCCAGTGCAGTTGCGTCCACCACAGGGACAGCAGGCTCCACGGCAGTGATGACCCTGATCGGCGACTATCTGTATGCCATACCGGAAGAGCATTCTCTGGGTGTCGTCAAGGTGTCGGATTCCACACATCCTATCATGATTACCAGGATGCAAGCCGGCTACGACCTGGAAACAATCTTCCCGCTTCGAAACAGGTTGTTACTGGGCTCGAAAGAAGGCGTCTACATATATTCCATCGACAATGCCGCCCAACCCGTCCAACTGAGTGAGTTTACACACGGAACCGCCTGCGACCCGGTAATCGCCGACGAAAACTTTGCCTATGTCACCCTGCATTCGGGATCTTACTGTGGGGGCGCCGCCAACGAACTCGACGTGCTTGATGCAACAGACCTCACGAACGTCAGGCTGATCAAAACATATCCCATGACCGGCCCTTCCGGCCTGAGCAAAGACGGCTCGGTACTGTTCGTTTGCGACGGGCCTGTCGTAAAGGCGTTCGATGCTTCCGATCCCTACAACCTCCAACTGTTAACCGAATTAAACGTGCCCAATGCTTACGATATGATCGCGGCAAACAACATCCTGGTGGTCATCAGCAACGGCGGCCTTTATCAATTCGATTACAGCGACCCAAGCCATATTGCTCAAATAAGCTACCTCCCTGTAAAATAAGTATCCTATGAAAAAGCGCATCTTCCTGGCGGTTTGCTGCACCTTTTGTCTAAGCGTGACCGTGTGCTCCGCGCAGAAATTCCGCTCCGATAATTACCTCGGTCTTTCAACCGGTCAGTGGGGAACCGGTGGCCTGATCCAAACCGTCAACGGTTTCTACAAAGGACCCTGGTTCCTCGGTCTTGGCGCAGGTCTGGACAATTACCGCTTCCGCAGCGTTCCCCTCTTCCTTTCCCTGACCAGGGACCTACCCGCTTTTAGCAAAAGAAGCGCCTTCTTTGTCGATCTGGACGCCGGCACCAATCTGCCCTGGTATACCAGGAAGCTTTCGCCCTACGATGGGTCTACCTCCAGCAAATTCTATTCCGGGTTATATTGGAGCGCCAGCCTGGGCTGTAAATGGAAACTGTCGGGTCAAACCGGAAAGGCTTTGTTGCTTTCTGCCGGTTATAGTATGAAAAAGTTGAGGGAAGATCAGACAGCCCCCTCCACCTTGTGTACCGGCCCCAGCCCCGGTCCCTGCGACCTCGTCACGCAGAATTATATGTACGAGTACCTGAATCGAACCCTCTTCCTGACCATAGGGTTTCAGTTCTAAGCCGCCTGCGCCACCCGGCGTTTAAATGTTAAACAACACCTTGAGCAGCATAATCCTACCCGGCAGCGTGTACGAGCTGGCCACAAACGTATTTGCCGACAGGTAAAGGGCATTATAGGTTTTCACATTGAGGAAGTTAGTGGCCTCCAACTCCAGATCGGTCCTCCATTTTTTGATGCGGTATTTGGCCGAGGCGTCGGCGAAGAAATAGCTCAGGTCAGGGTTGCCGTCCCTTCTGGTGAAATAATGCTCGCCCGACAGCTTGAACTGCAGGTAGTCGGACGGGTTATAATAGATCGCTCCCCGTTGAAACAAATTATCCGATTTCCCGGCAGCGGAATGACTGTCGGTTTGGGTGCCGGTTATCCGATAACTGACATTCAGTTGGTCGCTCAATTTTGTTTCCGCACTCAGGTTGAGGGTTTCGATCGTCATATGAAAGGGCAATAACAGACCGTTTTGAATCTGCACCGAACGGCTGCCCTGCCACTGAAGCCCCCCGCTCCACGTGGTGTGCAGTGCAAACGAGTATTTGCTGATACTACCGGTCCCCGTCCAGGAATCGTTGCTGTTGGGGAACGGAAGCACCAAGCCTTGTTGAAGGTTATCCGTGATGACGCTGGAGGCGATATTATTGGCGCCGATATGGTTGTACGTTACGTTTATACTGAAAAAAAACAAGGTAAGCGTCCTCCGGTAGTTAAATCCTGCCGCCGCCAAATGACTCTGCCTCAGGGTAAGATCGGCATTGTTAGCATACAGCGTGCGGTAGTCTTTTAGGATACCGCCCTGGTAAATATCCTCGATGGTTCCCGATTCATTTCGGTAGTTATACAGCAACGTGATAAAATTTTCCCCGCCTGTTTGGAATTTAGCGCTCAAATGCGGGTTAAAATAAAGACGGGTCAGACCGTTTTGCAGTGCAAACCCCGTATCCGAATAATGTAATTGTTGCAGGGTGAGGGGCAGGGTTATGTTGGCCTTGAGCTTGTCACCCGGAATATCATAGGCGGCTTCGGCATAGAGTTTCCGCTTACTCCAAGCTACCCGGTTAACTGCGCTGTCGGATTCCAGGTTGACCGCATTATTCGATTGCACGACGGTAAGATCGGAGGTCAGTAATTGGGATTGCACACTGAACCCCGCCCTAAGGCTTTTCGTCCCTATGTTTCCGGGAACCTTGTACGAAATATAGTTGTTGGTGAACCAGGTAGGCACATCGACCCCCTGGAGGAGTTGCCGATAAGGGACATCATGGTTGAACTGCGCCGCGTTATAATTGGGCCCTATGTCACGGCTTTCTGGCTCCGTCAGACGGCTGATATAGGAATAGGCCTGGATGATATGGTTCGCCTTTCCCGATTTCAGCAGGTTAAGCTCATTGGAGAAACTAAGAGAGTGATCCCGCAGCACCTGGCTCACCGGCGATCCGTTCGCGTTGAGGTCCGAATGGCTGACGGACCGGTTATCGTCCGCTACCAGCGCATCGTTCAAATAATAGGTTGCTTTGTTGACGTTGAGTGTGAATTGCGCGTGCAGGAGCACTGGATCAAAGCGGTTATGCTGCGCCTCGGTATACCGGACCGTGTCTCCAGGGAGGTAAACGCTGGTGCGCTGGCTATAGTCCTGTTGTTGCCTGTCCTGCATATAATAGGCATTGACCCTAAGCTGTAAACCGCTTTTCAGGTTGACCAGGTCATTGATATTCACCATGCCCGAACGATCAAATAAATATCGCTCCCGCGACAAATCCGGATTGTCCACCGAACCCAGGGATAGCAACGTTGCAGGCGGCTCATACCCGATGCGTTGTTGAAAATCAGCGGCATGATGCGCCACCAGTTCCTGCAACAGGTCATCGCCCGTATTGTTTCCCTTCAGGAAATTGATGGCCTTATATTGCTGTTTCAGCAACAACGCGTTGAGGTCCACATCATAGTTGCCCGGCAGGCCCGCACCGAGGCTTTCCTGCCCCAGCAGCCGCGGTTTGGCGCTCTTCTTTATAGCCAGGTTGATCGCGACGTCATCGCTGAATACCTTGTTTTCAAGTACCCTGATCGGTTGATGGTTGTCGATTACCTGAACCTGGTCGACGACGCCATTTGGGATCGTCCCCATGGCGATATTGTACTTGTCATCGAGGAGGTTGTCTCCGTCTATGTACACACCGGAGACCGGCTTATTGTTATAACTGATCGTCCCGTCGGTCGCGACCGAGATACCCGGGAGCCGCTTGATCACGTCTCCGATCACCCTGTCCTGGGCGTTGCTAAAGTCTGAAACCCGGTAGCTCAGCGTATCTCCGTTAGAGCGCAGCACCGGCCGCCGGCCCTGGATAATGACCGACTGTAGCTGGCTATAAGAAGCAGAGAGCGTAAAGTCGATTTCCGAAGACAAACCCGTAAGCGCCCTGATCGCGGTTTTGTAGCCTACACAACGAGCCTCGATGTAAAGATCACCCGGTCGTAGGCCCGAAGGAAGCCGCAAAACGTAAGTCCCTCTTTGGTCGGTTGTCGTATAGGCCACGATGGCATCGCCCGACTTGTTCCTGAGGTTGATGCTGCCATATGGCACGGCGCCGCCCGTACTGTCTTTGACCATACCCCCTATCTCCTGGCCGAAGCCGGATAGCGCAAACAGGATACCGGCAAGCAACAGCCCGGCAAATCGGATGTTCCGGTTCATTTCTTTTCCGGCAATTCGATAGGGTTATTGATGACCGGGGCCGGGGCCGCCTTTACTTCGACATTCATTTTGTGCCCATTGTCACCAGCCATATCACCGCCCTGCGACGCCATCATCCCCTGCGCAAAGGCGCTTGGGTCCTTCCTGGCGGCCTCTCGTAGTCTGGCGAATTCCTGTTCTGTGGTTTTGGTGGCATGCTCGGGTAATTTGATGATCGTCGGGTCGCTGAGGTCGTCCTCCGTACCGGGCAAGGGCGGCGGCATACGGACCTGGTTATCGGATGCCTGGGCGACGGACTGATCAATCATCCTTGCCTTTTCGATGCCGTCAAAGGCGAAGCGGACTTCGTTTTTTACGTCATAGGCTTCGACGATGACCCCGGGCAAGCCGTTCAATTTCCAGGGCCCAAGCTGTAACGGCAGGTCGGGGCAAAACCAGGCCGTATAGTCCCTCCCCTTAAAATGCGTCGTTGCTTTCTGGCAATGCAGTCCTCCAAAAGTCGCGGTATCGCTCCCGATCTGCCAAACAATCGCCGGCAATGCTTCGCTGATCAGGAAACTGTGGAACAACGATTCCCTCCGCACCATTGTCCGCTCATTCGGATACTGGAAGTACTCGGTGCCCGACGCGGTGATATGCCGGTCAACCCGGATACGGCCACCCCCGGAACCCGCGATCTGCTCCCGCATTTGTTTGTTGAACTGGGCCTCCTGCAACTGGGCGTCGTAACTCCTGTAAACACCGGCTTTTTTCCCCACGGCCAACACCATGTTCTCCGTATAGGGCCTCGTGCGGTCGGTCGTGTCCCGTACGTGTGAAAATTTATAGTGTACGAATACCTGCGCGGTATCGGGCCGTTGTGCTTTGACACCCGGGGCTGACATCATAAGGCCTGCGCCCATTAAAAGGAACCATTTCATATTTTTCTGGATTTTACGGCAATGTTATTCAAGGGCGATCGTCCCGAAAAACCTTTGGGATGAACCCCCCGTATTTGTTATCCGGGACAGGTGGGCGCCCTCACATTTCATAAACAGCCCGTTCGCTTCAAGGCATGGCTTGTTGGCCCCGGTCTGATCCGCAGACCGATCCCTTATACTACCTTCGCTGCAATGCCGCGTAGTCTACCCAAATATTTCGTCGAGATCGCTATCCACATCCTGTTTTGGGCAGGGGTCTACTATGCGTTGAAAGCCATTACGCTTTCTTCTTTCAACGTCGTGGTCAGACACAGCAGCGGCATTACCCAGCGGATCGACGGACGAATGCTGTTCCCTTATGCCTGGCTCGTGCTCGGCTTTTTGGTGCTGTTGTTCTACAGCAATATTTTCTGGCTGCTCAAAAACCTGGTACGCTACAAAAGCAATTTCTCCCGCGTGGCGCTCATTACGGGCTGGCTGATCCTGCTTTTTGCCGTAAACTATGGCTTGATCCATTTGCTGACAGGGCCGGCCTTAACCGCCCCATATCCCCTGCATCAGGTCGGTCCCGGGCCGCCCCTGCCCGAGAGGATATCCCTTCCGAATGACCGCTGGTCCCACATGCAAACCTTCGTTGGGCTTATCTTTCTTTGCATACAGGGTATAGCGGTAGGTTATTTTTTCATAAAGGAGTGGATACGGAACGAACTGACGCGCAGCCAGCTCGAGGCGCATCAACTGAGCATCGAAGTACGGTTCCTCCGCTCGCAGGTGAACCCCCATTTCCTGTTCAATACGCTCAACAACCTCTTTTCCATGGCCCAAAAAAAGGGAAACGACGAGCTCGCCGACGGGATCTCCAAACTATCCGGCATGATGCGCTATATGATCTATGAGAGCAATACAGACCGGGTTCCCCTCCATAAGGAAATCGAGTATCTGGAAGATTGCATCACGCTCAGCAAACTTCGTTATGCCGATAGTGAGGTGTCGGTAAGTTTCCATCACCAGGCACAGACCGAGATCGCAAATGTACAGGTCGCCCCTATGCTGTTCGTTCCCTTTCTGGAGAATGCCTTCAAGCATGGTGTGTCCATTGGACGTACGTCAAGCATCGACGTGGCCCTCTCGGTTCACCAAAAAAAACTGACCTTTACCTGCGAGAACACCGATTATAGCGCGGTTAAAAAATTGGAAGAGGAAAAGGGCGGCATCGGCCTTGAAAATATAAAACGCCGGCTGGAGCTGGTATATCCCGGCAGACACGAACTCCGGACCCAGCCGGAAGGCGGGAAGTATAGGGTAACCCTTCAAATCGATCTGGCGTGATAACTTGTATAGCCGTTGATGACGAGCCGATGGCGCTTGACGTGATCGAGCGCTATTGCAGCAAAAGCGACCTCGTGGAACTGAAAGCTGTTTTCCGCGAACCGGTAAAGGCGATCGAATACCTCGGCCGTGAAAGGATCGACCTGGTTTTTCTCGATATCAATATGCCGGATATAAGCGGGATGCAGCTTATACAAACCCTCTCGCCGATACCGCTGATCATCTTTACCACGGCGTATAGCCACTACGCCGCGGAGAGCTACAACCTGAACGCGACGGATTATCTGGTCAAACCGATAACCCTCGAACGTTTTCTCTCGGCAGTCAACAAAGCGGTATCGGCGCTTTCCGATAAGCCCCACCTGGCCGGCAAGGACGATGACGCCGCCATTTTTATAAAAAGCGGGCCGCAAACCCATCAGGTCAGGATCAAAGACATCCTTTATCTCGAAAAGGACGGCAACTATATCACCATCCATTTAACGGACCGGAATATACTCATACGTGAAAATATGGGCGACGTATTCGACCTGGTTCCAGCCTCGGATTTTATACGAGTCCACAAATCATACGTGGTCGCTATCAAGCATATTACCATGATCGAGGTACACCAACTGACGGTGAACGGCGAACCGATACCCCTGGGAAGCACCTACCGAGAATCGCTGCGCGCCCGGCTTGGGATCGGTTGAGGAATTTGATCCAAATCAACCGGCCCCGCCCCGGAATGGCTATTTTT
>Ga0206896_1053_pt1 | contig 27549 bp, 29 predicted proteins | sample Alteio_BWOrgHeat_52_FD_152969 | JGI IMG/M metagenome (GOLD analysis project Ga0206896, IMG submission 152969) | Enriched cells from forest soil in Barre Woods Harvard Forest LTER site, Petersham, Massachusetts, United States -... | ecosystem: Environmental > Terrestrial > Soil > Temperate forest >... | reverse complement strand
CCCGTCGAGAGACTGGACGCGGAAGAGATTGAGGCAAGTAGATGAAGAAGCGGAAAACAGATGAAGGAACAGGGACGAGTGAGGGAACAGGGACCAGGGAACAGGGAATAGAAAACGCCGATTCAGAGGCTGGAAATGCTGCTGAAATTACGGCGGCGTCTGAGGTAAAGCCAAAGGCTCGGGCGCGTGTGAAAAAAGCTGTGCCGTCAGCTGAGGCTGTTGCGGCAGAGGTTGTAGTGGCAGCTGAGGCTGAAGAGCCGAAAGCTGAGGCCAAGCCCGCGAAGAAAGCGGCCAAGAAAACGACCAAGACGGCGGCTAAAAAAGTAAAGGCTGTCGCGCCTGCGGAAGATGTCTCCGAAGAGCATGTTGCCGCAGTAGAAGCCGTTGCGGCTCCGGTTGCCAAGGCTAAGAAAGCTGCGCCGAAAAAGGGTCGCGACCTGGTGGTGGATGAGCCGGGGGCTGTTGAAGTTGCCGTGGTGATCGGGGATCATCATGGTGAGCCTTCCGACGATGAGGATGTAGATAAGGCCGAGGGTTCTGAGAAGCCCCTGTCTGTTGCCAAGGGGCCGGAGCCCAAGCTTGAGCGGCTGCAGAAGATTCTGGCCAAAGCGGGGATTTCTTCACGGCGCAAGGCTGAAGAGCTGATTCTTGGCGGTCTCGTTCAGATCAACGGCAAAGTGGTGATGGAGCTGGGAACCAAGGCCGATCCGGCGCGGGACCACATTCGCGTGGATGGCAAGCTGCTGCAGGGTCCGGAGCGGATTCGCTACTTTGTGCTGAACAAGCCGAAGGGCTATGTGACCACGGTGAGCGATCCCGAGGGACGTCCTACGGTGATGCAGTTCTTCGCGCACGAGAGGGAACGTTTGTACCCCGTGGGGAGGTTGGACTACCTGAGCGAAGGCCTGTTGTTGGTGACTAATGACGGCGAATTGGCTAACAAGCTGACCAAGGCGTCTTCGGGAGTGGAGAAGACCTACCTGGTGAAGGTAGCCGGGCAGCCTACGGAGGACATGCTTGACGCGCTGCGTGGCGGAGTAGTCATCGAAAAAGGCCGTCCGGGAACATTCTCCGGGCGTGTACGCACTGCTCCGGCGAAGATACGGCAGGTGCGGCAAGGGGACAATCCCTGGTATGAAGTGATCATCATCGAGGGCCGCAACCGGGAACTGCGCAAGATGTTCGAGGAGATCGGGCATCATGTGGAGAAGATTCGTCGGGTCGGATATGGTCCGCTGGTGCTGGATCTTGAGCCGGGCAAGCTGAGGGAGCTGGAGGCGGAAGAGGTACATTCGTTGCGTCTCGCCTCGGAGGGTAAGCTGAAGACCCGCCGGCGGCGCGGGCCTGCTCCGGCGCAACTGCCGACTGTGGCAGGGAAGACGGTGCGCTACAAGAAGGCGGATGGAAAGCCGGGGTTTGAGCCGCGGACGCGACCTATGCCGAGACCGGCAGTCAGGCCGGAGTTCCAGACTGAGTCGAAGGCGGAGTTCAAGCCGGCTTTCCGAAAGGAAATCAAGGCTGGGTTTAAGCGCGAGGGCAAGCCTGAGTTCAAGCCGGGATTCAAGAAGGAATTTAAGCCTGAATCCAAGTCGGGGTTCAAATCTGAGCGCAAGCCCGGGTTCAGGCCCGGTGGCGATTCGGGAGCCAGGCCAGAGTTCAGAAGTGGACCGGGTGCTGGCGGGCGGGGCAACTTTGGTGGAAAGCCGCGCCGTGTTGAGCCGCCGGTCACTGAATACGTGCTGCCACCTCGGAAGAGCGCTCCTGAGCCGGAATTTGATGATCGGCCGGGGCAGAAGCGAGGAGACTTCAATCCTGATTTCAAGCCCGGATTCCGCACGGGCGGGAAACCAGCGGGTCGTCCGGCGGTTCGGCAGGATGGACCGCCGAAGCGGTTTGGCGGCGACAAGCCGTTCAAGCCCGCGGGGCCGCGGAAGGACTTCGCTAGGCCTGCGGCGCATCAGGGCGATGATGATTTTGTGCCGGGGCGCAAGACGCCGGGATTCAAGATTGAGCCGGTGGCGGATATGCCGCGTGCAGAGCGTTCGGATAGGCCTGCGGCTGGAGGACGGTCGTTTGGTCCTCGCGCGGGTGGGTCAGATCGTCCGCGGCCTGAGGGTAGAGCCGAGCGTGGATTTTCAGGTGGCGGCTCTACAGGCGGATCTTCGGGTGGTGGCAAGTCGTTTCGTCCGGCAGGTGGGCGACCGGCGCCGGGTGGACGTCCAGCGGGCGGGGATCGGCCATATAGGCCTCGAACAGACGGTCCGCCGCAGGGTGGCGGAAAGCCTTTTCGTCCACGGCCTGAATCGTCTGAACGGTCGCCTGCTCGGCCGTCGGATCGGGCGGCATATGAGGGAAGGCCATCGCGGCCTGCTCCTGACCGGGCTGGCACAGGGCGGAGCGAGTTTCGGCCTCGGAATGACTTTCGGCCCAGCGGGGATCGGCCAGCCGGCAGGTCGAGGTCTTTCGAGGGCGGCGGCGATGCCCGGAGAGAGGCGCGTCCTGGCAAGCCGGGAAGTTTTGGCGGGGCTAAGAAGTTTGGCGGACCGAAACCGTTTGGCGCGAAGAAATTCGACGCGCCGAGACCGGCTCCGGGCGGCCGAAACAGTGTGCCTTCAGGCAAGCTGGGACCGGATGGTCAGCCTCGTGTGAAGGTGCGGGCGCGCGATTCCTTTACAGGCAAGAACAAGGGCAGGCCAAAGCCCAAGCCGAAGACGGAAGAGTAGGTCAGAATTTCTGGCCGCCGGGCCGCCGGCATTCGGCTAGACTGGTGCCAAATGGGGTTGTAGTGCATCGAATGAGGTATGACGATGGAAAAGGCGACATTTGGAGCTGGATGTTTCTGGGGTGTTGAGGCGGCGTTTGCGAATATCCCTGGTGTGACTGCAACGGCTGTGGGTTACGAGGGGGGCAACACGCATGCTCCGACCTACAGGGATGTGTGCACGGATGGGACGGGGCACGCGGAAGTGGTTGAGGTAGATTTTGACCCGGCCCGCGTGACTTTCGGGCAGTTGCTGGAGGCGTTCTTTTCGCTGCATGATCCGACGCAGATGAATCGGCAGGGTCCGGATTGGGGAACGCAATATCGTTCGGCAATCTTTTATCACTCCGAGCTGCAGCGGGTTGAGGCGGAAGCGAAGATTGCGGAACTCAATGCATCGGGTAAGTTTTCGCCGAAGAAGATCGTGACCCAGGTGACGCCTGCTCAGACATTCTGGAAGGCAGAGGATTACCACCAGAAATATCTTGAGAAGCGCGGGTTGGCCAGCTGCCATATCTAAGGCTGAGTAACGCAATTTGAGCTGGCGACGCCTCAACTCTCCGAGAGAGTTGAGGCGTCGCTGTTTTTATCAGGCTGACCTTGGCGCGGGCTAAATGGACAAGCGGTTTTGCGGCGAGGTGGTCGCGTGGGTGGAGCGGCGCATGATTTGGATGGCGATGGCCAGTGTCGCCGCTGCACTGATCCATAAGATGATTCCGGTGCCGATCGCTGTGATGCCTTGCAGATGTTCAGTGGGAACAAGCAGGAGGCTCAACGATGCCCAGGCGACCAGCGCGGCTCCTGTGACGTTGTGCATCGGGTAGCGAAAAAGCCTGGCCAGCGGAAACAGGTGGATGCCGACGATTGCGGTTATCGCCGCGGTTACATACGCGTCGATGTGCAGCTTGCCGAAGACGAAGGCGACGATCGCGACGGCGATCCACTCCATCAGGTTGATCCGGTTGAAGGTGCGGCCGATGGCCTTGTTCTCGGGCGTCCTGGGAAAGTGCTTTGCCTCGCGTAACAGCCATAACGCAGTCAATAAAAGGGCGAAGAATACGGTCGCGATGGTCAGGCTGAGGCCCACGGTGAGCGTTTGTCTGATGAAGAGAGCGAGGGTCAGCCAGATGGCTCCGAAGCCGGTGAAGAAGAGCGCGCCGATGGCGCGGCCGCTCAGTTGATTTGCAGTCGGTGCAGAGGGGGCGGTTGTGTGTTCCATGATGATTTTTCCTGGTCGAGGCGGTTGATCGTCAGTTGTGGATGGCGGCGCCGAGAAGTTGTTTCAGGGCCTGGACGTACTCGGTAAGGGCCTTGCGGCCGGATTCGGTCATGCGATAGAGGGTTTGCGGTTTGCGCAGTACGAATTTCTTTTCGACCTGTACATAGCCGGCCTCTTCAAGCTTGAGCAGTTGCGCGCCGAGGTTGCCGTCGGTGGAGTTGGTTTTGGCGCGCAGCCAGGTGAACTCGGCTTCTTCGACGGTAGAGAGCAGGGAGAGCAGCGCAAGCCGCAGCTTGCCGTGAATGACTGGATTGAGATCTGGCAAGTCGGTGGCCGGTTCAGGCATGGGCTGCACCGGGCGTCCCTTCGTGAGTCTTCCGTTCGCGCGCTTCGGAGAGCATTCCGTAGGTTCCGAAGACGATCTGACAGAGGAAGATGGCGGCGAGGAAGACCATCGTTGTCAGGGCTACCGTCAGGAAGCAGGCAGCCACCGCCGTGGCCCACCAGACAAGCGCACAAAGGAACTGGGCACGCCATTTGAGAATCATGCTGGATGCGGCGTTGGTCAGACCGAGCATTGCTGCGACGATGCCTACGAACATCTGCTGGTCAAGTTTGCCGCCGATGCCCGCTGCCAGCAAGAGCAGGAACATCGAGATTCCCATCGCAATCCAAATGGAGTAGACGGCGCGGCCTATGGTGGTCTCCGGCTGGTTTCCGCTTTTACGGGAATTGAACGCAATGTAGACGAACATCAGAATCAAGGTGGCGACCACGGTGATGGGCCAGGCTATTTCCCGGTGGCCATACGTGGACCACTCCGCAATAGGTGCACCGATGTTGGAAAAGACAATCGCCGCGGAGTAGGAGACGCCCCACAGGACAAATGTCCATCCCCAGCTCTCGGTTTTACGCCGCCCTTCGGCGATCATGTTTTCGATCAGGCTGAGCCTGTCGGTTAGTTCCTGTTCCTGGGTGTGGTCTTGCATGGCGATCTCCTTTAGCTGAGGTTTGTGAAGAAGCAATCCTGGACCGTCGAAGTATCAGGGCTGATGCTGCAGAAGCATGTCGACACTGCGGTGCGGCGGGTTGTTGCCGACCGTGGCATCAGCGGTTTCGGCCCATTCTCCCTTGTCGGTGAGGTGCATGACGTTGGCAATGCGAGCGGGGCCGGCGGAAAATCCCCACGAGAAGCCCTTGGGGAGCAGGCTCAGTTCTGTGTCCAGGTAGTGGCCGTCGTTGTAGGCGCGGATGCGATAAGTGCCGGTGGCATCGTCGAACGAGACGGTGGCGAGAGCGCTGAAGAGCGATTTCCCATTGGAATCGCGGCTTGCGCCCTCGATGAGAAGGACGAGGCCGTCGAGCTTGAAGGCGATGTCTTCGGTCTGCGTGAGATGCAGGGGCTCGCCCGGTCCGCGAACTACGGTGACGGGGCCGGACCAGTGACCGGTGAGGAATGCGACCTTCTGCATCGCTTCGCGCTGCGTGGCGGCTGGATTGGGCGGCTGCTGTTGACCGTAGAGCGCGGGGCTGCATGAGATGAGAAGGGCGGCCAGCGGGTACGTGAGGGCGATTTTCATAAGCTACCTCCTGCCGGCATTGAAGCCCGGCTGATTTCCCCGAAATATTCAGAGAAATCTTTTATATAGAGTACTCTATTTTGTAGAGTGACGAGTGTCAAGCTTATTTTTCATCTTTTTTGGAGGAAGATGGAATCGTGATGGTTTGGAACTAGTCGCGGAAGTCTGGGTCGCCGTCCTGGTCGCCTTCAGCGAGCTCAGCCTGGAGGGGCGGCATGGGTCCGGCGAGGACGGGTTCACCGTCAGCGGCAACATTGGTCGGAGCGCCTGGGTCATCTCGCCAGAGGCAGATGATCCACCAGATCAGGACGAGGAACCAGAGGGTGAGGACGACGTTTCCAAGCCGTGTCAGCAGATGGAGCGTGTGGTCGTATTCCTGCTGCGTAACGCGATGGCCGGGGGTTCGCATTGTGGCTTTGAAGGCATCGATGAAGAAGGTCTGGATGCGATCGACGGTCAGGTAGCCAATGGAATAGGTCGAGAGTCCCACGGCGATTTGCCAGGGGTGGCTTCGCCATCCGGAGCCGAAGCGCTTGCCGAAGATCATGAGCAGCAGAGTGACTTCAATGGTGAGCAGGCTGCTGAACACTACGCTGCGGGTTCCGACCAGTCCCAGCAGGGTTAAGTAGAGGCCGGCAGGCTGTGACTGAATCTGCTGCCACGCCGGCCAGGGACCCCAGAACCAGCTGGCAGTACCGGCGATTGCGATCGTGATGAAGGCCCAGCCAAGCCAGCCCTTCGCGTTAAGGATGACGCCTTCTTTCCCGCTGGAAAAGACGCGGCGCGCGAGTTCGATAAGTACGAGCACGCCAATAATCGAGCCGAGCAACAGAGTTGAGTAGCTTTGCCAGTAGAAGGCGATGCCGGTGAGTTTGCCGTTGAGCAGGTGATCGGCGATGAGGCGAACAGCCGAAAGGATGATGCTGGCGGTGAACCACGGAAAGCGCTTGATTCTGTCGCGGCCCATCAGGACGATCAGCAGGACAAGGTGCGCGGCCAGGACGAAGGCCCAGAGAATCTGTTCAATATTCCAGTGCATAGAGATCCTTTAATGGGAGGCAGGATGCGAAGACTATAGCTACTTCCGGTTTGTTATTCCAGTGTAGCGGGTGGGGTTGAGACTACGAATTGATTCGATGGATTGGAAGGGAATTTACTTTGTCTCGGGAGGCGGGTTGCGCAGCATTGCGTTCCAATCGTCGTCTGAAGCCATGCTCACCGCGCCTTTTTTCTTAGCGAATGCTATGAATTCGTCGGAGGCATTTTTTGTGCCGAAGATGTTGGCGAGTTGCATGGAGCGAATGTCTTTCCAGGCTATTCCGCGGACATCGGCGAAGCGCAGGTCGGCACGATTCAGATTCGCATCGGCCAGATTTGCGGTTTGCAGGTTTGACTGGTTGAGGTCGACATCTTCCAGTTCGACGGATTGCAGATCGGCGCCGGAGAGGTTCGCTCCACGCAGATTGGCGTCGCGGAGATTTCCGTAAGCGAGGCTGGCGGATTGAAGGCTGGCATTGCGCAGATCGGCTGCGTGCAGGTCGCAGCGCTCAAGCTGGGCATGGTCGAGATGGATGCCGCTGAGGAATGCTCCTCCGACATCGACGCCAATCAGTGAGACTCCATCGGCGTTGAGTTCCTGTAGAGCCTCAATGCGGCCGCCACTGCCTCCCTTGCCTTGAGCGGTATTGATAACCTGCCAGGCCTGGTAGTGCTTTTGCTTGATGCGATTGCCGCTGTCGGCGAAGTAAAAGATGACGGCAATGAGTACGGAGAACCGCCCGAAGTGATCGAGCACGTCGAGCAGCGTCCAGTTGCCGAGCGCCCAGGAAACCCAGGCGAACAGCCAGTTGATTGCGTGAAAGGGGACGGTCCAGGCAGCGGAAATGGTTTGCCGTTCTTCGCGCCATGGTCTGGGTCGGTCTCTGTGAGTGGGGTTAAGCATGGAGGCTGAAGGGTGAAGCGGATTCGGATAAGACGCACTGTAGCACTGGCAGGTTACGACTGGCAGCCGCACCGGGGTCGACCTGCGCTCTTTACAGAGCCCGTGCAGTGCTGTACAAAGCCGTCATGAGAAAAATCCTTCTATTCACAGCGCTGATCGCGCTGAGCCTTTCTCCGCTTCATGCTCAGACAGGTAAACCAGTCTCAGCTGCGGTTGACATGACGGTAACGAAGCCAGAGAGCGTCGGTTTCTCGTCGGAGAGGCTGGAGCATTTGCACGCGCTAATGCAGGAGGCCGTCGATAAAAAGTACCAAGCGGGTATTGTGACCATTCTGGCACGGCATGGTAAGGTGGTGGATTACCGCACCTATGGGGAACGCGATATGGCGAGTCATGCGCCGATGACGAAGGATACGATCTTTCGTGATTACTCAATGACCAAGCCGGTGACCGCCGTGGCGATGATGTTGTTGTACGAGCAGGGCAAGTGGCTGCCGTCTGATCCTATTGCGAAATACATTCCGGAGTTTGCGCACCTGAAGGTCTACAAGGGCGCGGACGGATCGGGGACGCCGATCCTTGTTGATCCGGACCATGCGCCGACGATGCGCGAATTGATGACGCATACGGCGGGTTTCACTTATGGCTTCTTCGGCGACTCGCCGGTCGACGTAATGTACCGCGAGCAGAAGATATTTCAGTCTGCGAATCTGCACGAAATGATGGAAAAGCTGGCGAAGCTGCCGCTGGTGTATCAGCCGGGCACGCAGTGGCGATACAGCGTATCGATGGATATTCAGGGATACATTGTGGAGAAGCTCTCCGGGCAGTCGCTGCCGGACTTCATGCGCGACCACATCTACCAGCCGCTGGGGATGAAGGATGCCGGGTTTTTTGTGCCTGAGGACAAGCGCGGGCGGTTTATGACGCAGTACAAGAGCGGTCCGAACGGGGAGCTGGTGGCGGATGCGCAGGCTGGACCGAATCCGCGGGACTATGATCACCAGCCGGCCTTGGCTTCGGGCGGCGGGGGCATGGTTTCGACGGCAGAGGACTACTACCGGTTTGCTTCAATGCTGGCGCGTGGCGGGGAACTGGATGGAGCGCGGGTGCTGGCGCCGTCATCAGTCACGCTGATGAGTTCCAACCATCTGCCGCCCAGCCTGTTGACGGGGGAGTTTGGTATCGGTTCTCAGCAAATGCGACCGGGCTTTGGCTATGGCTACAACTGCGCCGTGGTCTACGATCCGCCGGCGGCTAATCTGCCGGAGGGCAAGGGAACATTCTTCTGGGATGGCGCGGCGGGCACATGGTTCTGGATCGATCCGACGAACGACATTGTCTTTATCGGGATGATCCAGCGCATGGGCGGCAACGGCGGCATGAACCTGCAGTACCTGAGCCGCGCGGCTGTCTACGGAGCGATGGTTGATCCGGCCAAGTAAAGGGCTGGATTGTTTGGAGTTTGAAGGGAGGCAGGCAGAATTCCACTTCGACAGGGCATTGCGGCAATTTTCGAAAAAAAGCGCAAATACCTAGGGATTCTGATAGTTGTAAAGATTATTTGAGCCGTGATTCACTGGTCAGGATTTCCGAGTTTACCTTGGGGGCGCTTGATGAAGCCTGATCGGTTGCACTGGTGGCCATACCTCTTTCTCCTTGTCTCTTTTTCCCAAGCGCTCCCGCAGGCCATCACGGCCGTAGACAGCGGTGGCCCGACAGATAATCTGGAGGTCGCGCACTCTAGCCCAGGGTTCGCGCCCTTTACGGTTGCTCCGCTTGAAGACGCAACCGATGGTGCAGTGTCTTCTGCGGCTGCGCAGGCGACGGCCAAGCCCGCAGACCGGCCATATGGATGGCACACGACTATCTATCCGGCACTGGCGTGGGTGCCAATATTCGGCACCAGCGTTGATCTTCCGCCGCTTCCGAGCCACCCTACCGCTCCCGGTCCGTCGGGAAGCACGAGCAGTTCCCTCAATGGCGCGTACTTCGGCGGTGCGCGTTTCGAAATGGGGAAGTGGTCTGCCGACGCTCTATTCATGTGGACCGCTCTCTCCGCCGAGCGCAAAACCCCGTTAACCAGCGTCAGCCTCGATTTTGTCTTCGGGGATGCGCATATAGGTCGCGAGGTGCTTCCCAACCTTTATCTGGAAGGCGGATTTAGGCGGATTGCCCTGGATCTTCATGCCACGGTCGGCTCGGACAGCGGAAGCGGTGCGCCCGGGTACTGGGACCCTCTCGTCGGCCTGACTTACCGCCGGGTTCTTGGCAAGAAGTGGCGGGTTGCACTCCATGGCGATGGCGGAGGATTCGGCGTGGGTTCTGACGTCGACGTGTCCGCGTCGGGGAAGGCGGACTGGCAGTTTGCCCGTCATTTCGGGTTGGCGATGGGATACGGGGGAATGCACTTCAGCGACAGCTTCAGCACTCCGGTGGGAAAGGTGTCAATCGGTCCCACAATGCACGGACCGATATTTGGATTCGGCCTGTACTTCTAACCCTTCCAAACACTGCCGATCTGCTTCAATCTGGTTGAGGGGAGGTCTTGTGGTTCTAAGCGAGACCAAGGTTCGCGTTCTGGCGCCAAGAGACTCTCAACTCGATCAGATAGTTTGAAAAGTTCTGTGGCCAAACTGAGGAATGGTGCGCCCGAGAAGATTCGAACTTCTGGCCTAACGCTTCGGAGGCGTTCGCTCTATCCAGCTGAGCTACGGGCGCGCTTGATTAGGATACCGCATTTTGGGTAATTATTCGCAATTCATGTAGGCGGACGCGCCGCCCAGATCAGGTAACGAGAGCGCGGCGCTTCCAGACAGGGAGCAGGTCGCTGGCAGCCAGATGAACCGCGACCCAGAGCGTAAACCACTCCAGGCCGATAAGTGGCGAGAGCCAGCGAAGATAGGTTAGCCACGCAGCGCCGCAGCAGATCCCTATGATTGCCGCGTTTACGCCAACAATCGACAGGATACGCAGCCAGCGATCCCCGCGGCTGTGAGACTGACCGTAGGCATAGCTGCCAAGGTAGTGAAAGAAGCTGGCTCCCGCGACGTGGAAGACGTAAACGCCGACACGAAAAGCAGGGTGCATGTACTGTCCGTAGGTTCCCCAGACAAAGGCTTCACCGTCGAAAAAGAGCGCGAGAGCCGGCAGAAAAGAGAGCCCTGCGGCCAGGGTTCGCCAACCGCCGGTGGTCAGGATAAAGACCCCTATTGCGAGGCAACCGAGAAAGAGCAGCCAGTGCCGGTTCTGAATTTCCGCAACGTTAAAAAGCACCAAGCTCAGCCACGCGAATGCAATTACAGGTTGTACTGAGACAAATCTGGAGGTTTGTAACGGCCTAGAGGAGTGCTCCCCCGCGACAGGTTGTCGGGCGAAGACGCGTTCTGCCTTCACGAAGTGCGAAATAAACCAAATCCAAACTAACGCGCTGAAGAGGGCGACTCCAATAAACGACCTGAGTAGAACCAGGAGTGCTATGGAACTGGCAACGGCGATCCAATAGCCAGTACGCCAGTGCCAGGGCAGGCGTGTTGTGCGCTTAAACTGACCGCGCCATGCGTAGAAGAAATGACCCCAGCCGGCAAACACCGTGAAGGCATAGAGATTCAGCACTTCTGGCGCAATAGAGCCTTGCCAGAGACCTGCTGGCGGCGAAGGCGTGAGGGGAAACGGCAATGCATATCCGATTCCAAGCAGCAGGAACGTGAGCGCCAATGCGAGCCAGGGGCGGCTGCCAGCCTCAGTCGGATTATCGGGAGTGTTCAGCCTGGGTGCCTGAGTTGACTGGGTAAAACTCATCTATGGGGGGATTGTATCGGAGTCTGCGAGACCGCTTCCGGTTTGCTACACTCTGGCGTGAGGTGCCTCATGCGTTTTTCGCGTTTGCCGTTGATTGTTGTTGTGTTGTGTTGTTGTGTCGCTGGGATTGCGGCGACGGGATCGCTTGCTGCCCAGCCTGCGCCCAAGTTTGTCAGTCCGCCCGCCAAGGCGGAGGTGAAGCTGGGCGATGCTGATGTCACGATCGATTATTGCGCGCCTTCGATACATGGCCGAACCATCTTCGGAGGGCTGGTGCCTTATGGCGAGGTGTGGCGGACGGGCGCCAACGCTGCTACCACGCTCAAGACCGGCACCAATCTGCAGATTGGAACGCTGGCGGTTCCGGCGGGGACGTACACGCTTTACTCGCTGCCGACAGCCGACGGCTGGACGCTGATCGTGAACAAGCAGACCGGACAGTGGGGCACGGTTTACGACAAGGCGCAGGATCTGGGCCGGGTACCGATGTCGACGGGAAGCAATTCGGTGCCGGTGGAGACGTTTGTCATCGACTTTGAGAAGACAATGGGTTCGGCGACGGAACTACATCTGAAGTGGGCCGGTGTCGATGCTTCGGTGCAGGTGAATGCGGTGAAGTAGCCCTACTTCTCTGCGGCCGCGCTGGAGGCTGCGGCAGGTTTGTTGCGCGCGGCTTCCAGGCTGGCCATGACGGACTGGATCAGTTCCTTGGCGCCATTGATGCCGGCTAATACGGCCTGCAGGTCGAGGCGTGGCTGCGAGGGATTGCGGTTAGAGACGCAGTAGACGCCGTGCTGTCCGGTGAGGATGAGCGAGTCGGTGAGCAGATCGAGCGCGACAGCAAGACGGCCGCGCTCGACGCCCATCATGAATTCAAATTTTTCGAGCTCGGCGCGGCGTTCGTCGAAGATGGTCATCTATTCAGTTTAATTGACCGTTGGTGTCATAAAGCTGTGCAGGAAGCCCTGCAGGAGCGGCGATGCAGCGATATCGAAATCCGAGTGGCACATCGGGTATTACGGGCTATGAAAGCGGGCCGGATTTTATCTGCATCGAGTATGAGCGTGGTGGAGTGTATGTCTACACAGAAAAGGCAGTAGGGCGCGAGAACCTCGAACAGATGAAGCGATTGGCGATCAGAGGCAGTTATTTGAACGCATTTATCAATCGCACACCCGCGATTCGGCGTGGAGGCGTAAAAGTAGATTCGGAGATGAGCTCAAGACATGACAAAGGGGCGGATATTCAAAATCCGCCCCTTCATTTTGAGAGTTAGATAGAACTATTTATCGGCTGGCTTCCAGCGCAGGACAGGCTTTCTCGCTGCGGTTGTTTCGTCGAGGCGCGAGACTCGGGTGGAGTGGGGGGCGTTCTTGACCAGTTCGGGGGAGTCTTCTACTTCCTGGGCGATGGAGCGCATGGCGGCGATGAAGAGGTCCAGCTCTTCGCGGGATTCGCTTTCGGTGGGCTCGATCATCAGTGCGCCGGAGACGATCATCGGGAACGACACGGTGTAGGGGTGGAAACCGTAGTCGATGAGGCGCTTGGCGATGTCGCCGGTGCGGACGCCTTTCGCCGCCTGGCGCTTGTCGCTGAAGACGACTTCGTGCATGGAGGCGGTCTTGTAGGGCAGTTCGTAGAGATCTTCGAGGCCCTTGCGGATGTAGTTGGCGTTGAGGACGGCGTCTTCCGTGGTCTGGCGCAGGCCGTCTGGTCCGTTGGCCATGATGTAGGCCAGGGCGCGGATGAACATGCCGTAGTTTCCGTAGCTGGCGCGGACACGGCCTACGGATTTGGGACGATCGAAACTCCAGCCCAGTTTTTCTTCCTTGCGGACAAGAATAGGCGTCGGAAGAAAAGGTTCGAGGATAGCTTTGCAAGCTACCGGGCCTGAGCCGGGGCCGCCGCCACCGTGAGGCGTGGAGAAGGTCTTGTGCAGGTTAAGGTGCATCACGTCGACGCCGAAGTCACCGGGGCGAGCTTTGCCGACGAGGGCGTTCATGTTGGCTCCGTCCATATAGAGCAGGGCGCCTTTGGCGTGGAGGATGTCGGCGATCTTGTGGATCTCGCTTTCGAAGACGCCGATGGTCGAGGGGTTGGTGAGCATGAGCGCGGCGGTGTCTTCATCGACGGCTTTTTCGAGCTCTTCGAGGTCGACCATGCCTAAGGCATTGGACTTTAGGTTTTGCACCGAGTAGCCGCATAGGGCAGCGGTAGCGGGGTTGGTGCCGTGAGCGGAGTCGGGGACCAGCACCTTCTTACGCGCATTGCCTTTGGACTCGTGGTAGGCGCGGACGAGGAGGATGCCGGTGAATTCGCCGTGGGCGCCGGCGGCTGGCTGCAGGGTGATGGCGTCCATGCCGGTGATGTCGAGGAGGCATTTCTGCAGCAGCGCGACGATTTCGAGTGAGCCTTGGGAGAGAGCTTCGGGCTGCGAGGGGTGCGCGTCGGCGAGGCCTTCGATGCGTGCGACCAGTTCGTTGACGCGCGGGTTGTACTTCATGGTGCAGGAGCCAAGCGGGTACATGCCGAGGTCGATGGCGTAGTTCCACGTAGAGAGGCGCGTGAAGTGGCGGATGATCTCGATCTCGCTCAGCTCGGGGAGGTTGCCGGTGCTCTCGCGATGAAGGTCGCCGAGCAAGGCGACTGGATCGATCTCAGGCACGTCGAGTGGAGGCAGTTTGTAAGCGCGCTTGCCGGGCGAGGACTTGTCGAAGATGAGTCCTTCGTTCTGTGACTGGTGGGCGCGGACTTTGCCGGTGGTAGTGCGGGGTGTTGTGAATGTGCTCATCTTTCCTCAGTCAAAAATCAAGCTCGGGTCAACGATGTTGCGTTGGGGCGGGTCGTAGTTGAGAGTGACGCATATACGCGCTCTTTCAATTCGGGCTTCTTGCGAATTTTGGTCCAATACTCCTCGCGAACATCATCGTCGATTTCGACAGGTAGGTCGCTCTTATATAAGCGATCAGTTCCGTCGCGCCTTGGACCTGAAATCCAATATTCCTCGCCAGTTTCCAGGCAGCGGTAGTTCGCCTTATAGTCGGCTCCTCCGAGACGTCCGAAGGATAGATCGCGGTAGCGAAGAGTTGCGCCTGTGCGTGTGAAGGTGACTCGTCCGATTCGAGGCAGGTCCATGCAGACCGTCGCCTTTGTTTTCGATGTACATGATGCGTGGCGGATATTTCTGTTTAACCATTTCCGCACCTTACGCCTTTACCAGTTCCGTCGCGAGGACACCAGCAGCAACTTCGATTTGTTCGCGGGTGTTGAGTTCTGTGGCGCACCATAGGGTGGCGTTGCCTAACTCTGGGTACCAATTGCTTAGGTCGAGACCGCCGATGATCTTCTTTTCGAGCAGGCGATCGTTCAGTGCTGATGGGGATTCGCTGGTCTGGAGGACGAATTCGTGGAAACGCGGGCTGTTTGCGAAAAGCTGTTTTACGCCCGGCTGGCTGCTTAATGTTTTGCTGGCGAAGTCGGCTTTGGCGAGGTTGTGTACGGCGAGGTCGCGGATGCCTTCCTTGCCGTAGACGGTGAGGAAAATGGTGGCCATCAGTGCTACCAGAGCCTGGTTGGTGCAGATGTTGCTGGTGGCCTTTTCGCGGCGGATGTGCTGCTCTCGCGTTGATAGGGTCAGCACGTAGCCTACGTTGCCGTCGGCGTCTTTGGTTTGTCCGGCTAGGCGGCCGGGCATTTGGCGTAGATACTTTTCTTTCGTTGCGATGACGCCGCAGAATGGGCCGCCGTAGCTGATGGCGACGCCGAAGGACTGGGCTTCCATGGAGACGATGTCGGCTTCGACGGGCGGCTTGACTACGCCGAGTGAGATGGCTTCGGCGATTGAGACGATGAGCAACGCGCCCTTGGCGTGAGCGAGGTCGGCGATGGCTGGGATGTCTTCGATGACTCCGAAGAAGTTGGGCGACTGGACGAGGACGCAGGCTGTTTCTTCGGTGATCGCGGCGGCCAGAGCGTTCATGTCGATGCGGCCCGTTTCGGCGTCGTAGCGGACGACTTCAGTGGGCAGGCCCTGATGCTGGGCGTATGTCGCCATGACTTCGCGGTATTCGGGATGGACTGTTGCGGCGACGATCGACTTGTGGCGGCCTGTGATGCGGGTGGCCATCATTACGGCTTCTGCTGCTCCGGTGGAGCCGTCATACATGCTGGCGTTGGCTACGTCCATGCCGGTGAGTTCGCAGATCATGGTCTGGAACTCGAAGATGGCCTGCAGAGTGCCTTGCGTGATCTCGGCTTGATAGGGCGTGTAGCTGGTGAGGAATTCACCGCGCTGGACGAGCGAGTCGATGATGACGGGACGGTAGTGGCGGTAGCATCCGGCGCCGAGGAAGCTGGTGTAGCCCACGGCGTTTTTGGCGCCCGCTGCCTTGAAGTAGTCGATGATCTCGCTCTCGGCCATTTGGCGCGGCACGTCGACGTCGCGCGTGAGGCGGTACTCGGCGGGGATGACGGAGAAGAGATCGTCGATGGAGCTGGCGCCGATATGCGCGAGCATTTCGACGCGTTCGGCGGGAGATTTAGGGAGATAACGCATGTTCGGTTCTAGCCTCTGGTCTGATGGGTCTTAGATTCGTCTGGACTCCTCAGGGTTCATTTGGTCGGACATCCTTTAAAGCAGATCCTTCGCTGCGCTCAGGATGACATTCATTTGAAAGAGATGTCTCAGTGTCCGGTTTCTTCTGCGATGAACGCCTCGTAGGCGGCGGCATCGAGCAGCTTGTCCACCTGTGACGGGTCGGAGAGCTCTACCTTGATCATCCAGGCATTGTGGGCGTCTTCGTTGACCTTGTCGGGTGAGGTGGCGAGTTCTTCGTTGATAGCGGTTACGGTGCCGCTTACGGGTGAGTAGAGATCGCTGACTGCCTTTACGCTTTCGACGGAGCCGAAGGTCGCGCCGCCGGTGACCTTGTCGCCGACTTTGGGCAGTTCGACGAAAACGATGTCGCCGAGGGTGGACTGCGCGTAGTCGGTAATGCCAACGGTGCCGACGTTTCCTGCTACATCTAGCCATTCGTGCTCTTTGGTGTATTTGTAGGCGGCTGGGTAGGGCATGGCGGGATCCTTTCGGGTTTGGGTAGGGCAAGCGAAGAATCGTGTGTTGACTCTCCAGTGTAAGACCTTGGGTGCTTTTGCAAGAAATGGCGCGTGAATTGATCAGGCCGGGGGGCAGAAGCCCGGGTAAGGTTCGAGGGGGATGATGGCCACGATTTCGAGCAGGCCGGCCTGGTAGATGGGCAGGCTGTCGATGGCGGCTTCGACGTCAGCCCTTGAGGCTGCTTCCCAGACAATACTGGCGCCGGGCAGGTCGCCGCGCTTCCATATCTGGCGGAGCGTACCGGCGGCGTAGAGTTCGCGGACGCGAGCGGTTTCGCGGCCCATCAGGTCAGGAGTGAAGGATTCAGGCGGAAATTTGTCGACGAGGCGGCGGCTCAGCGAGAGAAATTGCATGGAGATATTGTAGTGGCCGAAGCGTTGTGCCACGGTATTTCATTCTGTGCAGGCGGGAAGGCGCAAAGGAAGTTGGATCAGTTTGGATCAGTGATGATGGCCTCCACCGCCATGACTGCTGGAGTGGCCGCCTCCGCCAGAGTGGTGACTGCTGAAGCCTTTGCTGCTAAAACCTGTGCTGCTGCCAAAGCCTTTGGGCTCGCGCTCATGGCCTCCGCCAAAGAGGTGGAAGCCGCCTGACTTTTGCGGCTTGGGTGCATAACTTTCCATTCCCCTGCTTCCGTTTCCGTAGAATCCGGAGGCGGGACCTGGGGATCCCGCGTGCGGATAGTTGCTTTGGGGTACTCGATACGATTGCGACGGAGGTGCATAAGAGATTCCGGGCCGTGTGTCGTAACGCTCGCCTCCTGGCCGATTGTAAAAACCGGAGCCGTATGTCGGAGCGGGACGGCCATAGGGTTGTGGGGTGTTTCTTTGCGCCAACGAACGGTTATAGGCTTCCATGGGCGGCCGTGCGTAACCCGCTCCGGGGTAGCTGCTTCCCGGGTAGCCGCGGGGATCGCCAGGTGCGGGACGGTTTTCGGCGAATCGCTGTGGCTGCTGCTGGAATTCCTGGCTGCGGGAGTGGTTGTAACCGTCATATCCTCCGCCATGTCCGGCACCATATCCGGCGCCGGGCCGACCGTAGTTCTCCTGCTGCCGGTAGGTGTTGCCGTATCCGTGACCGTTGAGGCCATTGATGGACGCGTGCTGGTAGCCTCCGCCGTATCGGGCGCGGGGGCCGCCATATGGGAAACCCCGGTCTGTGACTGTGGTGCTGTGCGAGTAGTAGTTCGAATTGTTGAAGAGTAGTGAGTGGCTGAGCCAATCCAGACCCCAGCCGAGCCATCCCCAGGGAGTGTGGCTAAAGGCGGACATTGCGATTCCCAGCCCGTAGCGAACGGCTCCGGAATTGTACAGAGAACTGAAAGCCGATCCCAGAGTGCCGACCCAGGAAAAGCCGCGATAGGGCTCTACTGGCTGCCCGTAAGCGCTCCACGGGTTATAGACGGGCAGATAGACTACCTGCGGATTGGTCGGAGCTACCTGGATGTAGCCCTGATCGTAGCTCACTGCTTCCTGAGGCGTGCTCTGGAGATTTCCTGCAGCCTGCGCGCGCCGGCGCATCACTTGGACGACATCCAGGACGTCCTGAGGCTGGTTGTAATAGGCGTTGCCGAGGGCGATGGTCCAGCGCAAATTCTGGTCCATTTCGCTGAGTACCTGAGGGAAGGCCGCCAGGGCCTTGAGGCTGGGGTCCCAGGCCTGCGCATTCGCGCCTGCGACGATTTCTTCCGGGGAGACATTTCCCTGTGCCTGCCGCCAATGATCGGCGTCCACGACCTGAGCGGGGTAGGTGGCTGCGGCCAGTATCTGAGCCACCAGCGTATCGGGATAGAGCGCGATCGGAGCGACCAGTTGCTCTAACTGCTCAGCGTTGAGAGGTTGCGCATTGGGCTGCTGGGGTTGGACTGAGTTGTAGTCCTGCTGCGGGTCGGGGTCGATGTATGTCTGCTGAGGATCGTAGGGTTGCGGCTGCGCATATCCAGGCTGTGGGGCTGGCGTGCATTGGGCGTTGTTGGAGTAACCCGGTGACCACGCCTGTTGTGCGGTCAGTGATTGCTGGCTCAGGGCGAGAAGAAGCAAGAGAATTGCCGGTGCCGCGAGGCGACTGAGAAGACGCAATTTTCTTCGGAGAACATTACGTGCGGAGATCGATGTCGAACGGCGAGACAAGGCCAGAAGAGCTGCGTACAGGCAGGGTTGGGAATTCATCTTTCCTCACTTGGGCACAAACGGGACACGGGCACAAACTGGCTTGCATAGGCGAAGCCATGTCGCATGCCGCCAAAAACTACCGTTGCGGCCATCGGGAAATACCGAAAGTGCTTGCCGGACTCCGGTCCCCCTGGTTCCAGAGCAAACCTGTGCGGAGCGAAGCACGGCTGACTGACGTAGACCCGGAGTTGCGGCGTTAGTTCCGGTGGAAATGGGTAATTTTCGACTTTTTGGCGATTTTGAGATTCTGGCGACGTAGAGTTCGCGTACGCGGGTGTTTCGCGGACAAGTCGACATTGAGGACATGCGAGGGTGCGATGAAATATTTACCCCGCAGGAGCGTGGCCGAACTATGATGGGTGCCTTCGCGAAAACAAGGCGCTGACACGCGGAGAAATTTTATTTGGAGATAAATTGCGATGAAGTTTCTTTCAACATGGAGTATCCGTCCGGGATGCGTTCCGGAGGCAGTGGCGAGATTCCTGAGTGGGCAAGCTAACCCAGGGGCTGGCATAACCTTGCTGGGACGCTGGCACAAGGCGGATGGCAGCGGAGGATTTTCCCTGTCGGAGTCGGACGATCCGGCAGCTCTCTATGCGTTTTCAGTCGCCTGGGCGGACGTGCTGGAGATACATTCCTCACTGGTAGTGGAAGATGCCGAGGCTGGCCCCGTATTAGCCAAGGCCTTTAAGCAATAATCTTTAAAATCCTCCCCCATTTGAATATCTCGCCGCTGCTGGTGGTCTATTTAAACGCAATCCTGGATCACAATCATGGATAGTTCTGAGCAGAGTCACTTATGCGCCGAATCGAGCAGGTTGCCCTGCTATCAGGACCTTATTGCGCCTATCTCTCTCTGGGCCGCGTCTAAATCTCTATAGGCGAGGAGTGATTTGAGCAGGCGAGGAGTTTTGCCGAGCTTCGCGTCTCGAATGGAGCGATTTGGATGAGAAGAATTAGAACCGCAGTTTTTGTCACAGCCGGGGCGTTGCTGCTCACGGCTTCGGCATTTGCACAGAGTGAGAACCAGGGGCAAGGGCAGGTGATTGTGACGGTGTTGCCCAAGCATGATGGCGATGCAGTGGGGAATGTCTCGGCGCAGAGTGCGAAGCTCAAGGTCAATGGGAAAGAGTCGAGCGTGACGAAGTTCGTCCCGCTCACCGGCGAGCGGGACAGCCTGGAGTTGGTGGTGCTAATCGATAGTGCTTCGCGGACGAGCCTGGGATCGCAGTTGGAGGACATCGCGCGTTTTATCAAGAGCCTGCCACCGAATGCGCGTGCAGCGATTGCGTACATGCAGAATGGCGGTGCTGCAATGGCCGGTCCACTTTCGGCGGATCATGCTGAGGTATTGAAGGGGTTGCATATGACGGCGGGTTCGGCGGGGTCGAATGGCAGTCCTTATTTCTGCCTTTCTGATCTGGCGAAGCGCTGGCCTTCTGAGGACGCTAACGCCCGGCGCGAGGTGTTGATGGTGACGGACGGAGTCGATCAGTACAACCTGCGCTTCGATCCCGCCGACCAGTATGTGCAGGCGGCTATTGCGGACTCGGTGCGGGCGCGGCTGGTGGTGTATTCGATCTATTGGCGCGGTCAGGGACGCATCGACAGCACGCAGTATGAGAACAATGCCGGACAGAATCTGTTGCTTACGGTTACTGACGCGACGGGAGGCAAGAGTTTCTGGGAGGGGACGGGGAATCCAGTTTCGTTTGAGCCTTATCTGGATGAGTTGAGCCGACGTTTGCGGAACCAGTATGAGCTGAGCTTTGTCACGCCGCTGAAGGGCAAGTCCGAGGTCGAAACGATGAAGCTGAAGTTCAGCGTGCCGGGGTGCGAGGTGAATGCTCCGCAGCAGGTGTTTGTCGGACGAGTTGGGGCGGCGCAAGAGTAGGGAACGGAGAACAGGGACTAGGGAACAGGGACCAGGAATAGGAAAAGGGTCATCCCCGCTCTGACACGAACGATCGTGGCTGGAGCGGGGATTTTTTCGTTCAGGACAACTCGTATCGTCAGTCGATGAAGGGCAGGACGGCTGCCAGAAATTCTTTGGGCTTTTCGATGGAGGGGCCGTGGCCGCACTCGGGGATGATGGCCAGCTTTGCGCCGGGGATGCCGGCGGCGTAGGCTTTGCCTGCTTCGAGCGGGACGAGTTCGTCATTGCCGCCCCAGACTACGAGTGTGGGAATGGTGATCTTTGCGAGGCGGTCTTTGACCACTTCAGTGGCCAGTTTGGGGTTACCCCAGACTGAACGCTGGGTGAACCCGTCGTTGGCTGCAAGCTTGATGGCGAAGTTTTCGCGGACGAAATCTTCAGTGATCAGCGACTTGTTGTGGAAGACGATGGCTACGCCGTGGGCGTCGGCGACGGTGCCGGTGACGGGGTAGCTGGCGCCGGTGGAGGGAAGCGCAGCCATGCCGGCGGCGTCTTCGAGGATCAGCCGTTTGGGTTTGGGCAGAGCGTATGGGCCTGTGTTAGCTGGGTCGAGAGATTCGATGGTGTAGAGGGCTGAGATCCAACCGCCGAGGGATTCACCGGCGAGGGTGAAGTCGGACACTTTTTGAGTGCGCAGGAATTCTCCGAGGAAGTCGACGAAGGTCTGGATGGAGTAGTCGATGAAGGGCTTGTCTGATTGCCCGAAGCCGATCTGATCGAGGGCGATGACGTGGTGATGTTCGGCGAGGGGCAGGATGACGTTACCCCAGTCGAATCGAGCCTGGCTGGCGAAGCCGTGGACGAGGATGATGGTGGGGCCAGTGCCTGCTTCGTAGTAGGCGATCCGCTGGCTGAAGACCAGCGCAGTCTTTTGTGGCGGCAGGCTTGAGGCGGGCATGAGCAGCGGAGTGGCAGGTTGTGCTGCTGCTAGATGGATGCCTGCGGTGCAAAAAAGAAACAGGACGGCGAGAACACGCTGCATGGATTGGCTCTCCTGATGAGGGATTGCGATGTCGCATCGTAGCATGCGGCTGTTTTTCCTATTTCATCTCAGGGTTAGTTCAGGGTATTTTTGGGCGAAGAAAAGGAGAATTACCTGCTCCGAGGGGAGGGGGTACCTGAATTGTGCGGGTAAGTCACTGATAAATTGTTGATTAGGGGAAATATCAGGTGCGTTTTATGCTGTTTTTTGGTGCTTTTTTCGCACTCGAATTCGTTGTTTGCGTGAAGGTGATTTTTTCTTCCGCGCTGCGGGTAGCTCTATGCTTTGGTTAGTATGCGCTGTTGTCGTGGAATTGTGCGCAACACCCGCCGCTCAGAACAGGAGCCCACACCGTGACACTGCCAGCGAAACAAAGCATCGCTCAGCCGACGCTCTGTTCGGTTGCTGCGCAACTGTTCGTGAGAGATATCAAGACCTCTTGTGACTTCTTCGATAGCAAGCTTGGCTTTACGGTGGATTTTGTTTATGGCGATCCGCCGTTCTATGGGCAGGTGAGTCGAGACAACGCGCGGCTTGCGTTGCGCCATATGGATGAGCCCGTGTTTGCAGGAGATATCAGGGAACGCGAGGATTTACTTTCGGCTTCGATCACGGTAGCCAGTGCAGAGGAGATCAGGGACCTCTTCCTCACGTATCAGGCTGTGGGCGTACCGTTCCATCAGGCCTTGAAGAAGGAGCCGTGGGGAGCTGAGACGTTTGTCGTAAAAGACCCGGACGGTAATCTCATTCTTTTCGCAGGGCCCGCAAACTGAGAAAACGAAATATATAAGCGCCCGCTGCGTTAAAGTTCATCGTCTCACTCGTCTTGAAAACGAGACCTCGGCTACCCAGATTCAATGATCAGAAATGGATGATACGTTCTCATCCAAAAGCTTTTTCTTTATGGCGGGATCATCGACGACATAGAAGTACGGGAGATCAATACCATGTTCGTTGATTTGGTGCGTGAATCCAATAATTTCAGGTGTCTCGTTTACAACGACAATAATGTAACGTCCGGACAAATTTCTCGACTTTCCGCTTGCTTCTGCCAATTTTTTGGATTTTTTATTTCTCAATACAAATTTTACGTTAAGACCTCTAGGCGCTGGGTCCATGGATTCCTCGTCGACTTCAACGTCTGCGCGTGTGAGGCCAGGCGGAAGTGTGATCCATTTTGGCAGTCTGGAATCACTTGCTAAATACGACATGGCCTCGATACATCCGGTTATCGCCCAAGTGGACATACAAAATGCAACGATAAGGAGGTACCCTTTTGTGCGTAGAAAGCATTGCAACATTGTTGTCGCCTCCACCTTAGCTAAGAGCAGGCCGAAGGTGCGGCGCGGGGTTTTCCAGCACAGAATGGAGTTCAATTCGTCGGAGTGAATGGGATTCAGTTTTAGTCTGTCCATCGAAGAATTCTGCACGCAGCCGATGCGTTATAACCGCCGCATTGTGACAGTTCTCAGATTGTCCTATCGTGGTTGGGCGTATTTTGGACGTGTTACCGCAGACGCGGAAATCTCGATGAGCCTCTCTACCTGTTTGCGCTGGGTGAAAACGTTGAAGTCATAATAACGCGTCTACGTTGGTTTGATGTGAAGTGAAAGACAAATGCGGGTCCTTCGACTGCGCTGCGCTTCGCTCAGGGATGACGAATTTTCTTGAGTTTTGAGATGAAAGACAAATGCGGGTCCCCATTCGACTTCGCTCAGGGCAGGCTTTCGATTGCGCTGCGCTTCGCTCAGGATGACGGCATCTTTGGGGTCTTGAAATGAAGAGCCGATTCGTTGGGGATCCGGCAGCGAGATGCGGGGTGCCCTTATTTGTTACTTTCTCAGATACGGGCTACCCGCCTATAAATCCAATGTGATCGGCTTCGGGTGGACGAATGGCGTGTGTCTGAAGATGGGAGAGCTGGCCGGGGTGAAGTCGACAGGCTTATCTGGAGGGTGACGGTTGAAGATATTCGAGCGGAAGTTTTGGCGCTGGGTTGTATTGGCCTGCGGTGTATTGGTCTTTATAGGTTATACCTGTGCTGCGCATGCGGCTGTGCCGGTGCCGGACAAGACGGTGGTGCTGACCTTTGACGATGCGGTGAAGACGCAGTACACCTATGTCGCTCCGCTGCTGGAGAAGCTGGGGTTTAAAGCCACGTTCTATATCACGCATAACTGGATGGAGGACAAGGCGAACTTCATGAGCTGGGAGGAAGTGGCCGACCTCAACCGGCGCGGATTCGAGATTGGGAATCATACCTGGACGCACTCGGGCTTCGAAACGGCTGAGAAGGGAGCGACGCTGGGCGCTGAGCTCAAGCAGGTGGAGGAGGCGCTGGCGAAGGTTGGCGTGCCAAAGCCGGTGAGCTTCGGGTGGCCGGGGGACAACTTTGGTCCGGAGGCGATTGCGCAATTACAGGAGCGTGGCTACAAACTGGCGCGGCGAGGCATGCAGCCGGAGGTTGCTTATGGCGAGATCCAGGTTGGTCCGGTGCTGGATGTGACGAAGAACCATCCGCTGCTGATTCCGACGACGGGGGATTCGTATCCTGGGTGGACGCTGGAGCACTTCAAGAAGGTGGTGGCGCAGGCCAGGGACGGCAAGATCGCAGTGCTGCAGTTTCATGGCGTGCCGGATGTGGCGCATCCCTGGGTGAATACGCCGCCGGAGCTCCTTCTCAGCTGCATGATGTATCTCAAGCAGAACGGATATCACACGATAGCGATGCGTGATCTGGCTGCTTATTACGACTGGGCGCATTTGCCTGACGATCCGCTGTTGAAGGAGCGCGTCGTGGCGGTGCAGCGTAAGTAAATCCCATGTCTCAGAAGCAAGATGTGGGGCAGCCTCACGCTCGCTAATTCAGAGCTGGGTCACCAACTCCAAGTGTAGACTTGGATCAAATGACACGAATACAACCCAGCTTATGGCATTGCCTGTGGGGATTACCCTTCCTTTTGATCGGCGGAGGCTTCTTCATCTACACAATCTTCCATGGACTCGGGCACGTCACCGATTCGCTCACGCAAGTAGTAGTTCCCGGCAGGGCGGAACTGAACCTGCAACGGGGGCAAAGGTATACCGTGTTCCTCGAAGAACAATCGGTCATGAATGGCATGATCTATTCCACAACGCAATCCGTTCAAGGGCTGCAATGTCGTGTCCATTCCATTCCGAAAGGCGCCGCTATAGCGATGGAGAGATCAAGCACGAGTACCTCGTACACGCTCAATGGAAGGTCTGGACATTCGGTGCTCGAGTTTCCTATCCAAGAGGATGGAAAATACGAGTTTGCATGTGACTATGGCGAGAATTTCAAGGGCTCTGAGGTGGTTGTGGCGGTTGGTTCCGGAGTTGGTGAAGCCATTGTTCGTACCGTTGCGGGAACGCTCGGAGCGTTCTTCGGAGGTGTCGGCGGATGCGTGATCGTGGTTCTCGTCGTTGTGATGAGGCGCGAGCGCGAAAAGAAGAAAATCGCACAATCGGGGTGGGTGTAGCCGCTGATGTCATGGTATTTTGCGGCTGGATGGGACGCTGCCTGAGTATCCATTGCTTGTTGTTGTCTGAGGTTGAAGGGCGCATGAATCGATACCTCAAGCAACCGCACTGACCAGCACTGGATGTACGTCTCGTCAGTTTGTTTTGCTCATGGCTGGGAGTGTCGGCTCCGCTTTCAACGGCAGTGGTAGTTCCAGTGTGCCGGTGCGGTTGTTGAGCTTGTCGCGGACGGCCAGTCTCAGCCACGCGGCTCCGGGAGGAACTTCGAGTTCCTGTTCGGCGTGGAACAGCGCGCCTGATTTTGCGCCCGGATCGGACTGCGGCGAGGCCATGCCCTCATTCAACATACTGTTGAGCAAGCGGCCATCGGCGTCGTAGGCGGCAACGGCAAACTCCAGCACTGCTGGAACTCCGTTGTGCTGCGCGGAGGACTTCAACTGCGAATCGATGACTCCGTAACCGATCACGTACTTTTGCAGCTTTACCGGAGCGAGGGGTTTCTGTGGCTTGTCTCTTTGGCGCGTGCGGAAGTAGGCTGGCGAGTCTTCGAGCTGCAGCATCTGCTCGGGTGTCGCCATTGCGGGCGCGCCCTCAGCCGCTACGTGGGCGCTGAAGAGCAGGTCGTGGAGCAGGGGCGCGCCGTGCTCGATGTTCGCGAAGAGATTGTCTGCGGCTTTGGCTGCGAGAAAGCGCGTCTGCAGGACGTCAGACTTGTGAGTAGTAGACTTGGGCTCGTCATCCGGAACGCCATAGTAGAGAGTCCGGTAACTTAGGGTATAGGTGGTCTTGTTGGCGAGCGAGACTTCGATATGGCGCTCGGAGCCGTCGTATTTCGTATTCGTCGGTGAGTATGTCAGCGCGTAGTAGCTCGCGCCGTTTTCGACAGCTTTGTCGAGCAGTTCGGCGACTCTGTCGTTGCCGTGATAGGCATGACCACCGGTAGCCGCGGCGATTTCATTCTCGTAATCGTAGTTGGCGAGAGCGTCGCCTCCACCTACCACTCCGTTCAGGTTCACTGGATACAGGGCCACCTGGCTGGTCACCAGGGCTGAGTAGGTTTCCTTGATTCTCTGGCTTTCGAGATAGGAGAGGTCGTTCAACTGCAGGGTTGAGCTTGAGAAGCCTCCGCTGACACCGGTGTTGGAGTTGTGGCCTGTGACTGTGGGGCCAACGGGAATGGGGAATTCGCTTGAGAGCCAGAGCAGGTTTTTTCTGCCCGGTATTCCGTTCAGATAGTCGGCAAGAAACTTGAGGTTGGAAAGCACCGCGCCGGCGTCTTCGTATCCGTAGACGTTGCCATCAAGGAAGACATTGGGGATGTGCGGGCCGGGCCCTTTCGACAGAATTGCGTTGCGAAGCAGTGCGTGGTCGCTGGTAAATCCCTGGATCAGATGCAATCCGGCCATGTTGGCAAAGAGGGCGAAGCGGGTTCCCGGCTGGGTATGGTCCACAAAGTCAAGCAACTGTTTGCGAGTTTCCATCTGGTTGGTCTGGGGGGTGTTCACCATGTCGTAATAGAGGACGTAGAGCGGTCCCCGCTCGGGCTGGGTGGGCAGGTCGACGAAGGTATTCGAAGGCAGCGGCGCGAGCTTTGGAGGGACAAAGGCGCCTGAAGAGCCGTCGAAATAATCGAAGCTGAGAGCCTTCTGCGTCTTCTTATCTTGATGATGAAGTCTTCTTGCTTCAGGCCGCGCACCGGGTTTCCGTTCTTGTCAGTCACCACGATGTCGAGGGGTATGCGGCGCACTTCGATGTGCAACACTGTGTCCTGCGGCGCCGATGATTGCGCGCCGGATGATGCCGGCGGTACGGCGAGAAGCAGAGCAGAGAAAGCCAGACATGCGTAGCGCTTGAACTGGCCTGCGGCTGGGTCAGTTTGGATGAGGTTGTTTGCCATTGGTAGATCGTAAATCCAGCGGCAGCCTTATGATTGAGAATTTGGCTGCTTGCGGAAGATGTGCTGATGGGAGGGCCCAAATCTCAGAAGCGAGATGAGGGGCACCCAAATTTGAGATATGCGCTACCGTCTGGGTGTGCTGAGGATGCCCACGGAGCAGCAGGCAAGCCGTCCCGGAAGGCGGCTTGCGGGAGAACAGAGAGTGCTTTATGGAACCTGATAGACAGTCAACTGCGAGTCCAGCAAAACGGCGAGCCGCTTCCCATCCCGAGACAGCGCGTAGGAATATACCTGTGTGCTCAAGGGCACCTTCACTGTCAGCAGAGCCGTGCCGGTATGCATGTCCAAAAGCACGATGTCCCGGCCCACTAACTTTCCAGACATATCAAGCGATGGATGTCTGCCTTTCGCCTCGATTAGTTCCTCGACGACGCGCAGGGACTGAGGGGATACTACTGGACTGTTACCGTCCACGATACCTTGATCGATATAGGAATCTTTAGGCGGTTTATACGCCGCTGAGGAAACGTTGCCTTCGCCGGTTATCTCCAATGGGCCGTCGCCCTTCCGACTCGTATAAATAATGTGCCCGTCTCCAAGCAAGTTGTATCGCGTGCATTCCAGCGTCGTCCACGGCTCATTC
>Ga0206896_1052_pt1 | contig 27598 bp, 23 predicted proteins | sample Alteio_BWOrgHeat_52_FD_152969 | JGI IMG/M metagenome (GOLD analysis project Ga0206896, IMG submission 152969) | Enriched cells from forest soil in Barre Woods Harvard Forest LTER site, Petersham, Massachusetts, United States -... | ecosystem: Environmental > Terrestrial > Soil > Temperate forest >... | reverse complement strand
TTGTACCAGGCGGAATCGATCGTAACCGCGCTGTCGACGGCCGGCGTGTTGACCACCGTACTGGAATCGACCACGGAGGCTGCGGTATCGGTGGAAGGGGCCGCTACGGTATCCTGGGCCCGGGCGGCCGGGGGTGATAACCATGCGAAGGCTGCCACACACAGCAGGCAGGGCCGGCACTTACGCATGCACCCTTCCTCCTTTCTTTTCAAGCCATATGGGATAAACGACGAAGTACCCGATGATAAAGGACAGGGAACCCAGCAGGATGATCAGCTTTCCCCAGACCGGCATACCGGCATGCCGGGTCACAAATCCTTCGAAAAAGGCGGCGGTAATAAACACCGGCACCAGCCCCACGACGATCTTGCTGGCGTCCTTGACACCCCGCTTAAACGCCTCCAGCCGACTCAGGGTACCGGGAAAGAGAAAACTCTTCCCGATAATGATGCCGGCGGCGCCCGATATGATCAGGGCGGATATCTCCAGGGTTCCATGTATAAAAACGGTCAGCACGAAGTCCCCTGCCAGGCCCTTTTGGGCAAAAAGGGTTTCAAAAGCGCCCAGACGGACCCCTTCGGTGACCAATTGATTGAGGGGCCACAGACCGATCAACACACCCCCGGCCACCATTAAAAAGGATACTTGTATGTTGTTCTTGAGGATGGCCAGCCACATCAACACCGGGTTACCGTCCTGGTAAACGCCAAACGGGTTGCCCTGGGCTATATTATCCTCTGTCATATTCACATATTCGTCTCCAAACATACCTCGGATAAACGACTCGTCCCTCCTGGCGGAAAAAATGCCCACGGCGAAAAAAACCATAAAGAGGATAAATGCCAGCAGCAACACAGAATGATAGCGTCTGATGGTCCTGGGAAGGTCATAGCGGCAGAAACGTCCCAGGCGGTTGGAGTCTTCCTTCCTGTTTCGGTATATCCCCAGGTAGATTCGCGCGGCGGCCACGTTCAGGTAGCGGGTGGTGCGGCTGGTAGGATAAAAAGTCTTTGCATAGGACAGGTCGTCCACCAGTTGAATGAACTCCGTAGCCATTTCGTCAGGGTCGGAGGCAGGCTGTTGTTCGATCTGCGTCCAGCGGTCTTTGTTCTTCTTGATAAATAATGCTTCCCGCAAGCAGAAAAAATTTCCTGAAATTTACGGAAATTGTGGATATGAGCAGTATTCGTATTCCAACGAGTTTCAACATCGACCTGGAATTTGACATACCGGAATTCCACCGGCGTTTTTTTGCCTGGATCATCGACTACGGCATCATCTATATCTATTTGAGGGTGGCGCAGCGGTTGCTGCTGGCCTTCCTTTCCGGCCCCGGGGGAATGGCCTATTACGACGCCGTAGCCATTGCCTGGGAGATCGCCGGTATACCCGTCCTCTTTTACTTCCTTTCCTCCGAAATTTGGATGAACGGCCAGAGCCTGGGAAAAAAAGCCATGCGCATCCGGGTGGTCAATATGAACGGGGGCAAACCCAGCCTGGGCCAGTTTATCATCCGCTGGTTGCTTCGGCCGGTCGACTTTCTGATGACCCTTTGTCTCGGCGGCCTGCTGTCGGTGGTCTTCTCCAAGTATTCACAGCGCCTCGGAGACCTGGCCGCGGGCACCATCCTGATCGCGACGAATGCCAAGGCGGGTCTGGAAGAAACGGTGTTTATGGAAACCGCCCAGGACTACGTTCCCCAATTCCCGCAGGTGATGCGCCTCAGCGACCGGGACCTCAATACCGTCCGTTCGCTGCTGGAAAGGGCTAAGGGTAGCGACAACTTCCACATCGCCGCTACCGCGGCCGAGAAGATCAAGACCGTGTTAAAGATCGAAACGTCCCTTCCCCCTTTCGAGTTTCTGGAAACCCTGCTAAAGGACTATAACTACATTTCGGTTCAGTAGTCACGAGGTTAAAACGTCTTTCCGGTTATGCCGGTCATAATTCCGAGTACCAGAATAATGAGGCAACCGGCAATGCCGACGATCATCAGTATGCCCATGTATTTAAAGAGCAATTTCAACTGCGAGAACCCTTTGCCCATGACCTCCTGGTCCGAGGCGGCAATAGCCTCCTTGATCTTTCGGGAATAGTTATACAAAAATAGGCAGGGAAAGAAGTAGAGCGCCCCCAGTACGAAGTAGACCAACGCAACGCCCACTCCATAACCGATGCCTTCGGCGCCGGCCGCGATATCCGTGGCCTTGAACCCAGCAATGAGGGCCAGTAGCACGAACAGCCCGCAGCCGCAAAAGCCCGCGATGGACAAGAATTTTGCCCATCTGGCCCCATCGGCCAGGGCTTCCTGGCTGGCAGGATCCAATTGGAGATCGAACAGTTGAAGCGTCTCTTCCATGTAGGTTTATTTTAGAGGGTTAATACGCTCTGGCAAACAGCACCCTTTCCCGGGACGGTTTTCCTGTCAATACGCACTTCCCCTCCTCCGGAGGGTTGTTCAGGGGTATGCAGCGGATAGTCGCCTTTGTCAACTCCTTTATCCTCTCCTCGGTTTCGGCCGTGCCGTCCCAATGCGCGGACACAAAGCCCCCCTCCCCATCCAGCACTTTCTGGAAGGCGTCGAAATCATCCACACGGGTTGTATGCTGGTCGCGGTAGGCTTTGGCCTTGTCAAAAAGGTTTTGCTGGATCTCTTCCAAGAGCGCGGTTATCCGCGAAGGAAGGCCTTCCAGGGGAAGGCTCGTCTTTTGCTTGGTGTCCCGGCGGGCGACCTCGGCCACCCCATTCTCCAGGTCCCGGGCGCCGATGGCGATCCTTACCGGAACCCCCTTCAACTCGTATTCGGCAAACTTCCAACCGGGGCGGTTGTAGTCAGAGTCGTCGTATTTCACACTGATCCCCGCCTCGCGGAGCGCCTTGACCAGGACGGCCACGCGGGCGTCGATCGCGGCTTTTTGGTCGTCGCCCTTATAGATAGGCACGATGACGACCTGCAGCGGTGCAACCCGGGGCGGCATGACCAGTCCGTCGTCGTCGCTGTGCGCCATTACCAGGGCCCCGACCATGCGGGTGCTGGTGCCCCAGCTCGTCGCCCATACAAAGTCCAATTTGTTCTCTTTCGAGAGGAACTGGACCTCAAAAGCTTTGGCAAAGTTCTGTCCGAGGAAATGCGAGGTTCCAGCCTGCAGGGCCTTGCCGTCCTGCATCAGGGCCTCCACGCAATACGTGTCCACGGCCCCCGCGAAGCGTTCGCTGGCGGTTTTGGTCCCCTTGATGACCGGTATCGCCATATAGTTCTCCAGGAAATCCGCGTAAACGTCCAGCATTTGCCTGGCTTCGGCCACCGCCTCCTGTTCCGTGGCGTGGGCGGTGTGACCCTCCTGCCAAAGAAATTCGCTTGTCCTCAGAAACAGACGGGTCCGCATCTCCCAGCGCACCACGTTACACCATTGATTGATCAGCAGGGGCAGGTCACGATAAGATTGTATCCAAGTCTTGTAGGTATTCCAGATAATGGTTTCGGAGGTAGGGCGGATGATCAGCTCTTCCTCCAGTTTTGCTTCCGGATCCACCACCACCCCTGCCCCGCCGGGGTCGTTTTTGAGCCGGTAGTGGGTTACGACCGCGCATTCCTTGGCAAACCCCTCCACGTGGGCCGCCTCCTTACTCAGAAAGCTTTTGGGGATAAGCAGTGGAAAATAGGCGTTTTGGTGCCCGGTTTCCTTGAATTTCCCGTCCAAAACCCCCTGCATCCGCTCCCAAAGCGCAAATCCATAGGGCTTGATCACCATACAGCCCCGAACGGCGGAATAATCCGCCAGCCCCCCCTTGATCACGAGATCATTGTACCACTGTGAATAGTCCTGGGCCCTTGCCGTAATTTCTTTACTCATAGCCGTGCAAACGTACATAAATTGTCGTAACTTTAAATGGGATACCTAAACCCTTAGACCATGAAATTGCGTTTGCTAGCGCTCGCCTTGACGATTGGTTGCCTTTACAGTTGCTCTTCCGCCAGAAAAGCCCAGACCACTGACGACGTATACTATTCCTCCGGTAACCAGGAGGACAACAGCTCCGGTGGCTATGTAGCCAATGACGGCAGCGATGACCGCGTGCAACCGAGCAGCACCGGCGACAGCTACGGGCAATATGCATACGGTGACGACTATGCGCCCTTTTCTACGTGTATCTCTCCCTTTTGGGGAGCGGGTTTTGGCATGGGTTCCTACTATAACCCATACTATGCTTATTCCCCCTTTGGTTTCGGCTTGGGCATGGGCTTCGGCTGGTCATCGTTTTACTCGGTCTACCCCTCCTATTACGGCGGCTTTTATAATCCCTACTATCCCGCTTACGGATATTACACAAAACCTTTTGCCGGGGGCTCTCCTTATTTCCCCGGCAGGATCGCCGCGGTGACCTACAACAACCGGCACTTCAACAACATCAATACGACCGTTCCGACCTTAAGGGGCATAACCCCGGGGCGCCCGATCACCAATACGGTTTCCGGACGCGCGCCCATCTCCCTGGCGAGCAACAAGGTGGTCACCAGCCAGTGGCAGCCCTACCGGACAGCCACCGATAACGGCCGGATCAATGGCCGCCAACAGTCTACGTCAAGGACCTTTGTCCGCCAGGGTTCCGGTAACAACGGCAATGTTCGCACCACCAGCAACCCACAGCCTACCTACCGGCCCGCTCCGAGCAACTCGAGCTTCGGCAGGTCTTCAGGCGGCGGCTTTGGAGGAGGGGGCGGAGGAGGCCGCGTCGGCGGTGGTGGCATGGGCAGGGTCGGCCGGGGATAAGACACCGTCCTCGCTCTGACTTGCCATGAAGACCCGACTTACCTTTCTTTTGCTGACAGCGATGACCTGCGCACAGGCACAGGAAACGGGGGATGTTCTCCGGTATGCTTTTTATCCCCAGACAGGAACGGCGCGTAACCTAGCCATCGGAGGAGCCATGGGCTCCCTGGGCGGAGACATCAGCAGCCTCTTTATAAACCCCGCCGGTCTCGGTCTCTACAAGTCCAGGGAACTGGTCATCACGCCCGGGATGGGATTTAATAACAACCACAACGACTTTAGGGGAACCGAAGCCGGGTCGGGGCTGACCCGTTTCCAGTTGGGTACTTGTGGGTTTGTATGGGGAAAGCCCGGCCAGACGCCCAGTTCCGCCTGGAAGGGGGGCGCCTGGAGCCTCGCCGTGACCAAACTGGCGGACTATAACAACCATAGCTACTACCAGGGGCTCAACAACTATAGCTCCTATTCCGAACAATATGCCGAAGAGGCCTCCCAAAGCGGTAAATCGATAGACGATATACTGAACGACCCCAACTATGCCTTCGGCACTTCGCTGGCCCTGGACACCTACCTCGTGGATACTTTCTCGACGGCGGGCGGTCTTCAGTTTATGGGGTTGCCGGAACTTCTGCTGGCAAAGAACATTTCCCTCCTTCAGCAAAAGACGGTCGACTCCAAGGGTGGTCTGTCTGAGGTGGCCCTGGGCTACGGCGCCGCGTATAAAGAGAAACTGTATATAGGCGGCAACCTGGGTTTCCCGATCATCTACGCCAACTCGACCACCACCTTTACAGAATCGGCCTCCAGCCCCGACCCGGCCGGCCAATTTGCGAGCAGTCAACTGGTCGAAAACCGTATCACCAAGGGGTACGGTGTGTACCTTCGCCTGGGCGCCATATACAAACCGGATAACAATATCCGGTTGGGTCTGGCCCTTACCAGCCCATCCCTCATCGGCATCACCGACTCCCGCTCCGATACCATGGTGACCAACACCGGCAGCTACGCCGGACTAAGGACCGCAGGGTCCACCACCTTCCTCGGAGGGCAAGACGCTTCGGTTAACTACAATGTCCATACACCCTGGAAGGCCCTGGTCAGCGCTTCCTATATGTTCAACGCCGTAGAGGACGTCCGTCAGCAGCGGGGCTTTGTCACCGCGGACCTGGAGTATATACGCTACCCCGGCACCTCCTTCCATGCCGCCTCCGGCGAGGGCGACAACAGTGCCGAGAACGCTTATCATGCCGCCCTGAACGGAGCCATCAAGCAGTTGTACAAGGGCGCCCTGAATGTAAAAGTCGGCGGTGAATTAAAGCTCAATACCTTCCTGGCCAGAGCCGGGGTCGGCCTCTACGGCAATCCCTACCAAGCCTCCACCGACCTGAAGGCCGGTAAAACCGTGTTAAGCGCCGGGCTGGGTTACCGGAACTTCGGACTGTTTGTGGACCTGACCTATGCCTATTCCATCCAAAAAGACGTGGATTTCCCCTATCTCCTTGCAGACAAGGACAATACCTACGCCAATCTGGACAACCGCCGGGGTAGCCTGCTCCTGACTTTTGGCCTTAAGTTTTGAAAAATATGTAATATATTTAGGGACAATCCAATCTTATGAATACCCGTCTCGCTGGTTTCATGGGTCTATGCGCCCTTATAGTCCGCCTCGGGGCAAACGCGCAAGCTACTACCGACAAAGTGCGGGATATCCGCCTCGTTTCCCAACAAATCGAAACGGACAGCAGTCTCTACAAGGTGACCATGCACCGGGAGGAATTTTTGGGCGAAGAGGCCCCTGACAAGGGCGCCTCCCTCAATGGTTTTTTTAAAGGCGATACCCTGTGCAAGATGAATGTATGGATAGGGCTGTCCTATGGCGTCATGGAGGAACACTACTATTTCTCCAACGGGAAGCTGGTGTATGTCTATGAGACCGAGGACGATTACCCGGCCAAGGACAAATCGACCCATACCTTTGAGGCCCACTATTATTTTGACAAGGACAACGCCATCGAAAAGCTGACCAGCGGAAAAAGGAAAATGGGCGCCGACGACCCCCACCACTACCTGGAACTTTACCACAACGCCCATTATTATGCAGGGCTGCTCATCAAGAAGCGGAGAGTCGCTGCTGCACATCAGCCAGCACCGCCTCCGCCTGCTCCGGCCCGAACCACCTGATATCCCGGTCCTTTTTGAACCAGGTCAGCTGACGCTTGGCATAGTTCCGGGTGTGCTGTTTGATCCTTGCGACCGCCTCCTCCAGTGACACCAGCCCATCCAGGTGCTCAAACAACTCCCGATACCCCACCGTGTCCAGGGCCTTTTCCCCCCTATAGGGCCACAGGCCCCTGACCTCCTCCAGCAAACCTGCCTCCAGCATCCGGTCTACCCGGGCGTCGATCCGCTCATAAAGGAGTGGTCTGGGCAATTCAAGGCCGATCTTGATTACTTTGTACGCCTGCCGGACGTTTCCTTGAAATGTCTTTATAGACCGACCCGTCGCCTCCCAGACCTCCAGTGCCCGCATCAGCCGGCGCGGATTTTGCCCTTCACCGCCCTCCAGCCAAGCCGGGTCCTTCAACCGGACCCGTTCCTGAAGCCAACCCAAGCCCCCTTGCCTATAGCCCTCCTGTACCGCCTTCCGGACCCCCTCAGGGACCGGGGGTATCGCGTCGATCCCTTCTGTAAAAGCCTTGATATACAGCCCCGTCCCACCCGCCAGGACCACCAGATCCGCCCGTCCCGCCGCCCGGTTCCTCGCCGAAACCTCTTCCGCCGCATCCCTTGCGATACCTGCAAAGGTCGCCGCGTTCACGGGTTCCGTGACCGAATGGGTTGCGATGAAATAGTGGGGGATACGCGCCAGTTCCTCCCGGGATGGTCTGGCCACGCCAATATTCAATTCCCGGTAGCATTGTCTGGAGTCTGCTGAAATAATCGACGTTCCGTATTGTTCCGCCAGGTTCAGGGCAAGCGCCGTCTTGCCTGCAGCCGTGGGACCGGCGATGACCAGGATGGTAGGAAGCGCGGACACTTATATTTCCTCTCCGAAGGTTTCTCCCGCCTGTTCTTCCTCCGAGTCCGTGGCCTCTCCGTCAGTTGTCGTCCCTTCCCCCTCTTCCCCAAACCCTTCTTCCCCCTTGCTTAGGTCATACTTTTCCTCCACTTCCACAAACTTGTCCCCCAGCAGGCTGCGCGTGCCGTACTGGCTGGGCGCCAGGCCCTCCGTGCGGATGACGCCCGGATAGACCTGCTTCTGGTTCTCCTCTTTGCTGACACTGATCAGTTCTATCAGGAAGGTCCAGTTCCGGTTAAAATCGTAGATAAAGACAAACTTCTGGTTGGGGTCCTTGATCTCCGAACCGATCTGGGTCTGGTCCATGAGCAGCGGCTCCTTCACATAGGCCTTGTCGTATTTCTCCAGCGTGATCTCCCGGCCCCGCTGCCAGTGGTCGTTGCTGCGATGGAAAGTGGCCTTGTGCTTATTGTCGAATTCAAAGGACTTCAACACCACATCGTTCAAATCCTTAAAGCTCTGATTATGCTTGATCACCACGTCCCTATATACCGCATCATCCTCTTCCCAATAAACTCGAAATTTAAGTACCGCCATTAGCCCTGCAATTTGAATAGTTCCTACAAATTTAAAATAATTAGTCAAAGATTTTACGAACCTTTTGATGGCCCCGTTTCTTTCTGAGGGGCCGTCCCGGCGCCTTGTACCGGCTCCAACCGATAGTTTCCGGCTATCGTCAGCATCAAATCGTATGCCGCCTCGTATGTATTATCGATCACCCCGTCCAGGATCGCCTCCCGGATCGCCGTTTTGATGTCTCCCACCAGTCGGCCGGGAGCCAGCGCAAACGTTTCCATGATGACCTCTCCCGTGATGGGAGGCTGCCAGTTCCGGATCTTATCCTTCTCCTCAACCGCCCTAAGGCGCTCCTGCACCATGTTAAAGTTCTCCAAGTAGCGTTTTACCTTTTGCCGGTTCTTGGACGTGATATCCGCCTTACACAACAGCATCAGGTCCTCCAGGTCTTCCCCCGCGTCAAAGAGGAGCCGCCGGATGGCCGAGTCCGTTATATTCTCTTTGGTTAGGCTGATCGGACGCAGGTGCAGTTCCACCAGTTTGCGCACATAGCGCATTTCTTCGTGCTGGGGCAGCTTTAAGCGCGCAAAAATGCGGGGGACCATTTTTCCACCCAACACCTCATGCCCGTGAAAGGTCCATCCGTGTCCCGGTTCAAAACGTTTGGTAGCCGGTTTGGCAATGTCGTGCAGGATCGCGGCCCAGCGCAACCAGAGGTTATCGGTGTGCGCCGATGCGTTGTCCAACACCTGCAGCGTGTGGTAAAAATTATCCTTATGCCCCTTTCCGTCAATATACTCCGCCCCCGCCAATTCCACCATTTGCGGGAATATCCTCTCCAGCAGCCCGCTCCGGTATAAGTATTCAAAACCCACCGAGGGACGCGGGCTCAGGATGATCTTGTTCAGCTCGTCCGTGATCCGCTCCTGAGAGATGATCCCGATCCGATCCCGGTGCTCCGCCATACCCTTAAAGGTTCCCTCCTCGATGTTGTACTGCAATTGCGCCGCAAACCGCACCGCCCGCATCATCCTCAACGGGTCATCGCTAAATGTTTTGCCCGGTTCCCGCGGTGTTTTTATCACCTGTAGCTCTATATCCCTCAACCCCCCAAAAGGGTCGATCAACTTCCCATAGTCCCCTTCGTTCAGGCTGACCGCCATGGCGTTGATCGTAAAATCCCGGCGTAACTGGTCATCCTCCAGCGTCCCGGGTTCCACCTCCGGGTTCCGGGAGTCGGACTGGTAACTCTCCTTACGGGCGCCCACAAATTCCAGGTCCATATCCTCCAGCTTTACCTGCGCCGTCCCAAAATGCTTAAAGAAGTTTACCGCAGGCTGGGGTCGGAACCGTTCTGCCACCTTATGCGCCAGCGCAATCCCGTCGCCCACGCAGACGATGTCGGCGTCCTTTGTCTGTCGGCCGATCAGTTTATCCCGGACAAATCCCCCCACTAGGTAACAAGGCACCCCCAGCTCGGCCGCTGCGTGCGCCACCTTCTTGAAAACAAACAATTCCCTATCGTTGCAATGAATCTCCATGTTATCAGCGGCAAAAGTAAGATAAAAGAGTGCCTTTACGGCCGGATCACCTCGACCTGCCCGTCCCGGCCCCATTTGATGACCGCCGACGCCTCTGCCCTGCGGGTATCGTCCTGTCGGAATCGTACCACATAATCCACCCCTTTTATGATCGCCGGGTCGATCTCTCCAAACCATCCCGGCGCCGCTTGCCCCGATATGTTTGCCGAAGTCGACACCAGTGGCTTTCTTAGCCGCTTGACCAGGTGCCGGCAAAAAGCATCCTGTACGATCCGCATCCCCACCGACCCATCCTCCCCCAATAAGTTCGGCGCCAGCCCGATGGCCCCTCCGTAGATCACCGTCGTCGGCTTGACCACCGTTTTCAGGTAGGCAAACAGCCCCAGGTCCACCCCCGCCGTATAACGCAGTACATCCCGCTCTCCACCCACCAGCACAATCATGCTTTTTGTCTCTGCACGCCGTTTCAGTCCGTATATCCGCGCCACCGCCTCCCCGTTTGTCGCGTCACAGCCTATGCCCCAGATCGTGTCCGTGGGGTAGAGGATCAACCCTCCCCGGGCCAGCACCACGAGGCTTTGTTCCAAGTCTTCCTGAAAGTCCATCCTGCAAACATATTTTGATTTAGGTTTGCAAAAAAATTACCCTCCACATGGATGTAAAAGGACTGATCCAGGCAGCCTGGGCCAACCGCGAACTACTAAAGGAAACGACCTATGCCGATGCCGTCCGGACCGTCATCGAGGACCTGGACAAAGGTCGCGTCCGCGTGGCCGAGCCTGCCGGTGGCTCCTGGAGCGTTAATGAATGGGTGAAATCAGCCATTCTCTTATACTTCGCCATCCAGCCCATGGAGACCCATACCCTCCCGCCCTTTGAGTTTTATGACAAAATGAAGCTCAAAAGCGACTACAAATCCCTCGGCGTCCGCGCTGTCCCCCACGCCGTCGCCCGTTATGGAGCCTACCTTGCCAAAAACGTCGTCCTTATGCCCTCCTATGTCAACATCGGGGCCTATGTAGACGAAGGCACCATGGTCGACACCTGGGCCACCGTCGGCAGTTGCGCCCAGATCGGCCGCCACGTCCACCTCAGCGGAGGCGTAGGCATAGGCGGCGTCCTCGAACCCCTCCAGGCAAACCCCGTCATCATCGAAGACCATTGTTTCCTGGGCTCCCGCGCCATCGTCGTCGAAGGCGTTATCGTCGAAACCGAAGCCGTCCTCGGCGCCGGCGTCGTCCTCACCAAATCCACCAAGATCATCGACGTCAGCGGCCCCAGCCCCACCGAATACAAAGGCCGCGTTCCCGCCCGTAGTGTCGTCATCCCCGGCACCTACCCCAAAAAATTCCCCGCAGGCGAGTACCAGGTCCCCTGCGCCCTCATCATCGGACAGCGCAAGTCCTCTACCGACACCAAGACCAGCTTAAACGACGCCCTCAGGGATTTTAATGTGAGTGTGTAGCATCTCCCCGTAACAATTCCACCGGGATCGTGTGGGCACACTTAAAGTGCCCGAGCGGACACGCTTTGTACCCATGCAGCCCGCAAGGCCTGCACTCCAGCTGCACCGGCGTTTCCACCACCCTCGATACATCCGAAAGCGGCCCGAACCCGAAATAAGGCACCGTGGAACAATAGATCGCCGTCACCGGCGCATTCATCGCCGAAGCCAGGTGCATCGGCGCCGAGTCATTTACATAGTTCATCAGCGCCCCTTCCATGAGTGCCGCCGATTGCAGCAGGGTTAATTGGCCCGCCAGGGATTGGACCCCAGGGTTTATCAGTAGCCCCTCACACAATTCCCTGTCCCCCGGCGCCCCCAGCAAGTAGACGGTTTTTTCCCGCCCGACCGACTCGATCAGCTCGACCCACTTCTCCCGCGCCAATTGTTTGGTGAACCATACGGACGCCGGGCTCATGGTGATGTAAGGCTGCTCCTTATACGGCGCCACCTTATAATAGTCCGCCTGAGAAGGGTAAAGCTTGGGACGTACAAAATTGGTATCCGTTAATCTATTGATCAAGGATAGGTTCCGCTCCACCTCATGCAGATAATGTTTTGGATCCGTCCCGATCACGTGGGGCCAACTCTCCTCAAAGTACCTCGATAGCGGGTTCTTATCAAAACCGATTGTATATGCCCCCGAGCAGACGGTAATCAATCCCGAACTTGCAAAACGTTGTACATTGATCACATAGTCATACTTCCTCCGCCGTACCTCCCACATCATCTTCAGCAAATTCCTTGTTTTGTTCTTCTGCTTATCCCAAACCAAGACGGCGTCGATCAATGGGTGACTCTTTAGCAACGATTCGTTACCCTTCCGCAGCAGGAAGTCGATCCGGTCATCCGGATAAAACGCCCGCAACTTCTCCACCAAAGGCGTTGCCAGCACCACATCCCCCAGAAAAGCCGTCTGAATGATCAGGAATCGCATCGCGCAAAAATAGCCCAAACCCTTCCAAAAAATAATTTCCCAAATCTCAAAATGCTTTATATTTGCACCCCGATCTGACATTCCCCCTGCCCAGGTGGCGAAATTGGTAGACGCACTGTGTTCAGGTCGCAGCGCCGCGAGGTGTGCTGGTTCGAATCCAGTCCTGGGCACGAAAAGAGCATACAACCCATTGATTTTCAATGGGTTTCTTTTTTTGGTGAGTCATTTATCCCCCCTTTTTCACCCTCTTTACCACCTTTGGTGACTCACCAATGACTCACGAGATTTGTAATTTTGACTCACCAAAATTGCAAATACTATGAGTGTAAATATTGTCGAAAGACTGTCGCGCGGGAAGGGTGAAACCAAAGTGTTTTATACGCTGGAATGGGGACGTGGTGGGGGACAACGCTCCGCTACCGGGATATTCACCTATCACGATCCGAAAACTCAACTACAGAAAAATCACAACAAGGAAGCCCTCGCCATCCTCGAAGCGAAAAGGTCGCAATTGATCCTTGACCAGCAAACCATTGCTGCCGGTTATATCCCCAGCCATAAGTATAAGGCGAATTTCCTGGACTATTTCGCTGAGTTCGCGGAGAACAATAAACAACCGAATAACCGTCATGTGGAGGGTGCCTATAACCATTTTAAGGTTTTCCTGGACAAAAAATTCCTGGCCCCTATCGAGGTCACCGAAAACCTCTGCCAACGTTTCCGGAAATACCTCCTTGATAATTTTAACGGGGGTACGCCGGCCAATTATTTCTCCCGCTTTAAAAGGATGATGAAAGCGGCCACTAAGGAGGGCTATTTTAAGATCAATCCTGCCGAGGACGTTGCCGCAAAAGGCAATAAGAACTTTCAACGAAAAGCGCACCTGGAAGTAGAGGAATACCTGGCCCTTTTAAGAACGCCATGCCTCAACGCAACCCTGCGTGAAGCATTTATCCTGTGTTGCTACACTGGGCTGCGGTGGTGTGATGTGAAACAACTTAAATGGGTCCACTTCCGAGGCGAAGAATTGGTCTTTTTAATTAATCAGGAAAAAACGACGGTGGAGCAACGCGTATTCCTCCACGCTATTGCCAAGGAAATTCTGCTCGCTCGACGGAGCCGGACAGAAAAGATTGACGGAAAAACACTGGTATTCAAACTTCCCTCCCAGGACATGGCCTTACGCACCCTCGACGACTGGTGTACTGCTGCCGGAATTACCAAGCACATTACCTGGCACAGCGCCCGTCTGAGTTTTTCGATCCTTCTCCAAGACGCAAATGTAGACGGCGCGACGATTGCATTGTTATTGGGTCAGACAAGCACGCAATATGTCAATAAGACATATAAACGGTTCCGGCCAAAGGATCAATCTAGTGTAATTGCAAAATTACCGAGCCCGGTAAATAATTGAATAAATATCGATAGTAATCGATGCCCCAGATCCTCCTTGCGACTAACCCTGCAAGGTCCCACAAAAGTCCATAACCGGCTCAAATTTACCAATCCCTCCCTCTTTTATTGGTTCCTGCCGGTGCAGTGCTGCATGGCGAGAAGGCAGAATCCGTAACTTCGGTGAGTGTCAGTAAGAATACCACATCGATTTATTGACCGGCTGGTATATACCGGTCTCCCCGGGGCAATTCGGATTATTGTTTTGGGGTCGTTTAATCCCGGAGAACCGGACATGGCCTCCCTGCGAAAAGAATACGCAGAAGAACTCCACCAGCTTTACTCTACCGTCAAATATCAGCGGTTTAACCAAGTCAGAAATTTCTATGACCGCCCACAGAACCGCTTTTGGGGTGTAATGGACCGTATCCATGCGCCGGCCATATATGAAGGAAATGGACAAAACTACAGAAATCTCAATGGCCTCAAGTTCTTTAAGGGATGTGATCGCGAAACGGTCTTTCTACGTCAGCAAAAGTTTTGCCGCGATCATGGTGTTTTCATATCGGATGTCGTTAGGGCAATTGCAACAACCGACTTTAGGAGTGTTTATGACAACTTCTCCGACAAGGTTGTGGACAGATCGGCCGTTGAATTTAATACAGACCACCTGATTGAAATCATCCGCGCTTATCCAAACGCCCGTGTTGTCTTTAATGTGAAGGAATCTGGTATGACACCATCCATTAACCGAGAGCTTGGATTGCTAAAGTCGGAGGCTGGCGTCGTGAGAAGCCATTGGCCACCTTCCACATCTGGAGCGGCGGGAAATAATTATCCGGCTTTGATACCCCATTGGGGGAAAGCCCTTCGATCTGAGTCCTAGTTCATTTCTCGGGTGTGTCTCCTGACACCCGATTACCGATAACGGCGAAAGGCTCTTTATTTTTACGGTTAATTCTTATTAAATTTGTTCCTTTTGGATTCCCGCGACAACTATATCTTGGGCAGTCATCCCGAGCAAACCCTGAACTATAAATGAATAAAGACACGATCTTCATAAGCCATTGTACGCCAGACGACAACTATTTCACAATTTTTCTTACCACAAAGCTCAAACAACTAGGCTATAAGGTTTGGGTTGAACTGGATGAATTGCGTCTTGGGGATGCATTTTGGCCGGAAATAGAAAAGGCGATCCGAACAAAGGCGGCCAAGGCCCTGATGTTAGTTTCCAAGAAATACCTTGAAAGGGTGAATGAGCCAACGTCAGGAATATTTAAGGAATTATCATGTGCAGACGCGATAAAAGACATTCCGAATTTCAAGTGTCCCATCCGACTGGATGACGTAAATTTTAATGATTTTCCGGCTACCCTCATGGGCCTGCATGCTATCGATTTCCACGCAAATTGGCAGACAGGGCTCGAAAGTTTGTTGGAAACGCTCACGAAAGAAAATTTCCCTTTCGATAAACACCAGCAACAAGATCCTATTAATTTCTGGTTGAATAGCTTTAAGGTTCCGAATATTCTAAACAATGAACCGGAAAAAATACATACCAACTGGTTCCCATTACAACTGCCTGAAAAGCTTTACGTCAATCGGGCAATGGCCAGAGCAAAGCTCGATTTATTCGATATTGCTTATCCATATGTTGAGGAAGGCGACCGTCACGTTTGTTTTTTCGGCGCAGATGGCTACCCAGATGCAATAGAGTGTGTATCCAGTGTTGAAATTGCCATATCAGATGTCCTAGAAAACCGCTCTATCCCCATTGACAGTTTTTTTACGTTAATTGAGCCGAGGAAAAAACTGGTACGGTTGTTAAACAAGACATTTTCCGACTTCCTTTTTGAATCCGGACTTTTGAAGTACCAGCAGTCAAACACAGAAGTCTTCTATTTCTCCAATTCACAGGAAAATAAGAAACGCATTTCGTTGAAGGCGATAGATAGAACCTCGGTTTCCGTTACTGGCAACACGGGCGAGAACCGGTGGTGTTTCGGAATTAGTGCTTCTGCCACACTTTTCCCGTTGGCGTTTTTCCGAGTTAACAGCCACATCATTTTCCAGACAAAGGACTTGGTATTGTTAGATCAGGATGAGCAACATTCTATGAGAAGGACGTACGCGTTCGACTGGTATAATAAGGACTGGATGGATACTCTACTGGGCATGATGATTAAAATCAGCAACTTCCATCCGGAGCAAAAGATAGTAATACCAATAGGAAAAAACAACGTCCTGGAGATCGCTGCAATTCCTATGTCATATACAACTGATTTTGGGTATATTGAACCAGCAAAGACGGAAAAGGATGAGCAGTAGAATAATACACATAAAAGAGCCCGAACTTCAATTCGGATTTGATCAAAAAACGGTTGATCCCCGTGATGGCCTGGTGCTGTTTGGGCCTCACCAGCCACTTTACCCGCACACGTTGCGGGCAGGAGTGATCGGGCCCAAGAAACTGATTGAAGAATATCCTGACTATGTAGTGCAGATGAATAAGCCGATAATTTCTACAAAAAAATACTATAAATTAATAGTGTCGATGGAAGTAGGACGGCCAAGTTTTCCCGGATTCGAGACCATATTCAAAGTAAGGTGGCCTAAAACCCCCGAAGTTCAGCTTGAAATTAGTCCCTTATCCATTGCGACAAGTTTAAAGAATACGAATAGGACGATCCGCACTAACGAACTTGTTGATCTCTATTTGTCCAAGATAGTCGAATTCAGTAAGAAGGAGGACAGCCAATTAGATATTTGGTTCCTGCTGATACCATTCTCCATTTATCTTGCCTGCAAACCCCAATCCTGGGGTCGTGATATTGGTACTGCCACGAAGAAATACATGGAGATGGCGAAAGCCGGACAGTTAAACATGGGTTTTGCCGAATATCAGAACTATGACGATACATTATCCAGAATACTCGATACCACGTCCGATTTCCATCACCTCCTAAAAGCACGCCTGATCCAGGAGAATATAAAAGTACCAGTGCAACTCGTCCTGGATCGCACCCTTCAATTTAGAAATAAGGAGACAAATATTAGATACGATGAATATCTAAAGGCCAACGTTGCGTGGACACAAAGCACCACGCTTTATTACAAACTAGGGAAATTGCCTTGGAAACTCGGTGATATCAGGGAGGGTGTATGTTATATTGGGCTAGTATTTAAAAATGTGACGAGGGATAAAACAAAGAACAATGTTTGCAGCGCTGCCCAAATGTTCCTAAAGGACGGTGATGGGTCGGTATTCCGCGGAAATATCGGCCTATGGCAAAGCGATAAGCCATACGAATACCACTTGGATGCAACATCCGCAGAAGAGCTTATTGGAATGGCGGTCGATGACTATATAGAGAAATGGGGGACATACCCGAAGGAATTGTTCATTCATTCCCGAACCTATTTTAATGATACCGAATGGGGCGGATTTCAGCAAGCGGTAGAGAAAAGAAATGCTGATACCCAGCTTTCCGGCATAATGATCAAAGACCTAAACGAACTGAAACTATATCGTGAGGCGAGGAATCAGGAAAGCAATTACGGTGTATTGCGAGGAACAGCCCTTATCCTCGATGAGAAAGAAGCATATCTTTGCACTAAGGGGTTCGTCCCCAGACTAAATACAAGTAATAGTATTGAAATGCCGCGTAATCTACGAATCAAAATAATTCGAGGGAACGCTGATATTGAGGTGGTCCTGCGCGATATCCTGGCGCTGACGAAGCTGAATTATAATTCTTGTATTTACGGGGATGGCATCCCCGTGACACTCAAATTCTCAAATAAAATAGGAAGCATTCTTACGTCAACGACTGAATGGAAAGTGGATACCAGGCAGTTTATGTATTACATATAGGGCAATTAACGCGATGCTTATTTCTCCTTAAAGGACCTGGCATTGAGCTGGTATTGGCATTTAACATATCGAATATTACCAGACTCTAATATCAATTAGTGGATGGTAAATACCGGCCGAATCCATGTATTGCATTACGGAAAAGAAGTCAGTGGGAATAGGAAATTGCCCGATCTCTGCCCGTACTATCATCCTCGCATGAATTCTTTGAAATGCCTCTTCCAAGGAATCAAAGTTCAAATCAGGCTGATTTCGCCTTTCAGGAGGAAATGTTATCCTGGAATGAGGAACTGGTACGCCGTTGTTCATTCCCCAACATTTTTCTAATACGCAATGTGCCCTGGAAATGCGAGGGATGCCGGTGGATGAGTTAATAAGCAAAACGTTCTCTTTCATACGCAATTCGTTAAAACTGAAGTGACCGGTAACAGCATTTATTGTATAGGTTAAGAGTACCTTGCTCTCCCTTTGAAGAATACTGCATTTGAAATTTGTCGCAATATTTAGTTGTTGAAGTTCAGACTTGAGGTTTGGTAAATTTTCTTCAATGATCTTTAATTCACTTCTATATACAGGTGAGCTAATATTGTGATGCGAAAGAGGGTGTAGCAAAGCCGGGATTAAGGCTGAAATTTCGCCGATAGTCGCAATACTGTTGTTTGTTTTTTGCAAAAAACGAAATGTTCTGTCAATGTAAATGTTCAATTTATACCCCGGGATTTGAACTAACTCGGAGTCTGTTAGCTCGTAGGCAGGCACAAGTTCAGAAATTATTTCTTCGGTTGCCTTTCTAAAGTAATTAGCGGCAGCGGGATAATCAGGAGCAGAACGATGATGAAGGAACTTAACCGCCTTTTCATAGTTTGTCTCGTGTGATACCATTAAGGGCTTTTCAAAATTCGAATTATTAAAGGCCATGCTTTGCGCATAAAATTCATAGTATATCCAAAGTTCTGGCGCGTGGACTTGAAAGTGCTTCTGAGCGAGCTCAAACCACTGTCTGTCGTATGTAGTAATGAATATCTGATAATCGGAGAACTCTCCCTTTAATATTTTCAGAATCGGGATGCGATTACCAGTATCCAGCCCAATGAATATATCGTCAAGAAAAAGGATTTTATAGTCTAAAGCTTGTGGATTCTCCTTTAATGCAGCAAGGTATAGGCAAATAGAAAGGGCGGCCAAACGGGCCTCATTTAGGAACTCACCGGGATCGGTTATCAGGGTGCCATTTAAGGTTATTGTCAGCCTTAGATCGGCTACCGGGTACCATTTAAAATAGTCATATGGTAGAAATGGTAAAAGACTGTATTGAATTTCCAGCCCCATTTCAAAATAGGTCGCCAGGAATATGTTTAGCCTAACAAATATCAAGTTCAGGTTTTCCCGAACAACGTGTTCGTAGGCAGGTAGTTGATCATAGGCGTTGCGGTGTTTCAACTCATTTCGATTATAGACATTTTTCATGTCCTCGGTAAGCTGAACCCATTTTGTTCCCAACGCGTAAGTACCGGCGACTGGAATAAAATGAAAAAGAAGCTCTTTAATGATCAGATCAAATAGATTGGGATTGGCCTCTGTATGATTATACACCTTCAGCAGACTACGGTAATCAAGAAAACCCTTATTTAGCTCTGCATCGCGTATATAATTTCTTGTATCTGTATCGGTAATTGTGTCCCCGAAAGTAGCAGTTTCGTTTGTTTGTGGTACAACTTGAAGGTTTGTATTGTCATAATCGCTAAATGTAAGAAGAATCTGCCCGGGTGTGGTAGGCTGGTGTGCATTTCTGGTGAAGAAAAAGTTAGGCGTTCGGGAACTAGAAAGAAAATTGCTGATTGCTTTGAAAAAGGAGCTTTTGCCGCTACCGTTTTCGCCGTAGATAAGGAGATTTTGACCATTGGGCAACGATATTGGATCATAGTTGCCGAAGTAGGCTCTAAAATTTTGGATTTCAATAGAAGTTACCCTTTTCATTAAGATCTGCCCTCTATTTTGTTGATTTCCGCGATGTTTAGAAGTTTTAAGAGCGACGCTGTTATCGGATGGCTTGGGGAAGACAAGGCCTTCTGTTCATTTTGGATTAATATGAGGTTTTTCTTCGGATCTTTCTTGTCCAGTTCTGGAAGATTAAGAAGAAATGGGGAAACCTTACAATTCGCCTGCTTTATAATAGAGGGGAGAAATAGTTCGTATACCAATGCATCTGCCACACGATCAAAAAATGAGGTACTTTCTCCGAGTGAGGCAAGGACTAGGAGGTAGTCCGCAAGAATTATAAAAGGTCGCTGCTTTTCTTTTGACAAGATTGGCATAGGTAGTTCCCGCAGTTCTCCGAGAGTAGTCTGCCTGAAATCATCCTTTTTTGCAATAGTTGAAATTTCCAGGTAGACGTAGGAGATCAGCCTGGAAGCCATTAATGTTAATAAATACTTTGGGTGGAACCTATTGTCGGACGGAACAAATGGGTTTATGTCTTTTTTGAAGACCATTTTATTTTCAGTATAGCCAACAGAAAGTCGATCCTGCCGATTTATTATCCGGCGGATAAGGAGTTTTGGCCCGGATTCGTAGAAAGGCTTCAAAGATGCCTTATCGTCCAGACTCACCAAATAAGTTTCTTCAATCTGTAATTGGTAATTGTAGACATTCCCTTTAACCAGGAAAGGAAAATCTCGATTGGGGTCTGCCTTTTTTGATGGCTTGAACATACTCCCTGATAACCCTTGCGTCGATATCGTTATATCACCCAAAGGAGCATATTCTACGTCTAACTCCTTAAGGAATTTGGCAACAAAGGGATTAAGGATTATTTTGTATTTTGGAGGGATCAATAATGATGCGTCAATGATGTCAAATTTAATGCCCTCAAAAGAACTGACGACATCCTTTTTGTCATAGCTATAAATACAATACGTTGGTAACTGATGATTGGAGAAAAGGTATATAGCTGTCTCAACATAAGCGTCAGCAAATATATCGAAAGGTAGATTGATAATTTTGTCTACGCCTTTGCTTTCCGAGAGGTATTTCCTAAATGCAGAATAGTTTTCACCCGTTTGCCAGGTAACGGGAGCAATATAGGACAAGTAGCCTTCTGGACGCAAAATTTTGAAACCCTCTGTCATAAATAGAACGGAAGTCTCAAATTTTCTCCCGAATTGGGGGTATTTATTTCGGTAGAAGTCTCTTTCCTCTGGTGTGAGATCTTCTAACGGAATGTAGGGAGGGTTTCCAATAACGGCATCAAACCCTATAAAATTCTGATTTTCATCCAATACTTCCGGAAATTCAAATCGCCACTCAAAACTATCTTTGTAAATCGCATTGCTGAGTATGTCATCCTTGACTTTTTCTGCAATTTCCAGACTTTTTTTCGCCTTTCTTAAACGTTCAGCCATTTTATCTGTAATAGCCTCTTGCCACTCCTTTTTTCGGTTGATTTCTGAACTGACGTTTGTTAATTTTCCTCGTGCTTTGGCTATCAATTTTTTAAACTTTTCGTTTAGGGAACTACTGAATGAACTTTTCACGTCTTCAAGGATGGTTGTGATCGCCTTTTTTGTTTCCTTGTCGCGGGTATGTTTGTACGCCTGAACGGCTTCTTTATATTGATGGAATGAGTATTTAGTGCCCTCAAAGCTGGAATGTAAGTCATCCTCGAGGCTGAATCTGCTTATAAGTGAGTTGCCACATTTTATGTTTATATCTATATTGGGGAGTGTTTCAAGTTCGGAAAAACCGCTTTCATCGGTGTAGTAGGCACTTTTCAATAGCTCGATCCAAAGGCGAAGCCGACAGATTTTAACCGAGTTGGGGTTCAAGTCTACGCCAAACAGGCTATTTTCAATTATTGTTTCTTTTTCATGGAAAATAGTCTTTTGGACTCGCTGAATATCTTTACTGACAACGTTATTTTTTATTGTGTATTCAAATATCTCGCTGTTCTCATTATAGGTAATAATCAATTCGTCGCTTTCTATTCGAACATCATATCCATTCAATCGATATCCATCTATATCGATAAGAATGCCCAGTTCACTTTTAATAGAGATGATTTCATTGAGTGCCGAAACCAAATAATGGCCTGAACCTACGGCGGGGTCACATAGTTTGAGATCGTTAACAATATTGTTATATTCGAATAGATCCTTCGCTTTGAAATGGGGTGCAAGATAATTCTTCAAATCCTGGAATGTATTACAGTCTAAGTCATATCGAGTATTGAATTTTTGAACAACGGATTTCCTTATGGTTTCTTTACACATATACATCGTGACAAAGCCTGGCGTAAAAAATGCACCATCCTTATAGCCGTTTATTTTTTCAAAGATGAGTCCCAATACCGCAGCGTTAATTAAGTTTTTATTTTCCTCTTGAATCTCTTCAGAACCTTCTGAGGAGAAATCATAAGAATCTAAAAATTCAAAAAGGTATTGCAAAGTAGGTAAATCTCCAGTTTTCTTTTTGCCTTTGATATCCTTCAATACTGAATCATGATATAACGGGAGTTCCACCCTGTTATCAAGATTTCCGATGTCCAGCGCTTGCTTTTCTAACGCAGTCCTTTCAAATAAAGAGCTGTTGAGATATGGTACTTTTTCGAACTTACCTTTTAGTTGCGATAATCTTTCAGACGGCTTCTCTGCGAGCACATCAAAAAAGACGTTACTAAGTTCCCCGAAGTCGAAAATCTTTCCAATATTTAAGAATAGGAAAGAAGAATCATTATGATGATATCGGAATAATTGGGCTTCCAGAAGTTTAATGAAAATTATTCGATTAATCCAGGTAATGCATAATTCTAATCCGATGTGATATAGCTGGTCTTTTTGAACAGTACCATATGCGGTAAGGTTCGTGACATTTCCTAAACTATCTCGACTTTTTAGCTTGTTGATAGTGTTCTCAAGTAATGACGCCTCATCTGGATTGTCTTTTCTTTGAATTAAAGTTTTGCTTTTTTGTTTTACTTCATCTAGCCCAAGAATATGAAGCAGTTCACGATAAAACTTTTTATCAAGAGTATTATTGTCATTTTTAAAGGACTGTTTGAATAAATGAGCCGGGGAGAATATCTTGTATAATGGTATCAGTTTGTTGTCATTCTCTCTCTCCCCTGCCGTTATATATTGGCGATAGTCCCGAAGATCGAAATAGGTAAATGAGAACGATTCATTCAATTGCGATAGGTAAGGTTGGGCAATACTTTCATAGAAGAATTTTGTATCTTTGCCACTTAGTTTCCAATTCTCATAGTCTTTTCTTAGCTTGGGATTCCGGTAGACGTTAGTTTCAAACCAGTTTTCATCTACTATGCACCACTCGTAAACATTAGTAATTATTAAATGCGTGATATTGATATTGGCGTGATCGATTCTTTCTCTCAGATAATACAAAACAAGTTCGTGCATCGCCTTTGTGTTAGGCTTTGCTTCACTGATCATTTCCGATTTATTAGAAGGTTTTTTGGTTTCGATTATGACCCCTACAGGGTCCTTGGATGTTTTTCCAGTGTGAATGACCAGATCGCTCCTGCCCTTAGTGTTTATTTCATTTAGATCTTTGTACCAGGTATCTTTTAAGAATTCGGTGATGAGGTTTTTGTGATGCTCTTCGCTTTCATGTTCATTTATTTTGCTCAATAATGTAGCAAGATTTTTTTTGAGCAGTTCTATGTTGCTTCTGGAGACCTTTTCTTTCAGATAGGCCTTATTTAGAGATCGCTTAGGATTAACAACGTCTATATTCATTCAAACAGATTGAGAACGAACCCATTCCAGTATTGGAGGTCTTAGCGGGTGGTTTCAAAAGTAGGTAAAATACTAGTTATATGATCCCTTTCGGGAGGTCAAGTTTAGGGATTTTGACTGATATTCACGGTCTTATCGTGTTAGAATCGAAGTTTGGTGGATTTTTTTGTCTGCCCCGGATAGCAGATAAGATATTATTACAGGCACAAGCATCACGTATTGGCGAAAATGCAGCTAATGTATTGATATTTACACCTTAATAAGAGAGATAGCTATTTTAGTGGAATAAGTTATTTGACGTTGCTCAATTCGGGAAAGATCTTGGCTTATTATCATCAGGACCATTGAGGCGCTCGACGACTTCTTCGAGCATCGCCCTTTTTGTCGACATTGAGGGGGATACGAGAGGCAGGGTATCGCCGGGTTGGGGTCAGCGGCGTGATCGCAATATCGGGGCTTTGGATGAATCCGCAGACGCATTCGGTGCCGCCGACGGGAATTTTTGGTCCGTCAACCGGGTGCTGTCTATTTCGACTTCTTTTCTCAAGAGTCGGTTGGTAACATCAATTTGGGTCGCGGTAATGGTTTGGGAGGCATAGTACGCCGAAAAGCCTATGGCTACTAACGAAAGGAGTGTCAGGAATACGGCAAAATATGTCAGGTTAGTTTGAGTTTGGTAAATTTTTGGCAGTTGGTCATTTAGAGCCTTAATAGAGTTGTTGGTACCGAGGATAGATGCTTGTTGTTCGTTTTCACGAAGGAAATTCCTGATGTAGTCCCAGCCCTTTATGTTGTATTCCATATTAACATCAGTATTGTCAAGCGTGCAGAGCTGGCCGTTGACTGGTTGATTCAGCACATGGTTTTCTGGGCTGCAATTGAAAGACGCGTAGCCTGTCTCTTTGATCCTTTCGAGAGCCATAACAATCCGGTTGAAATTGTTAGTTCGGTCGTCATTTTCGTTTTGGATGCCTTTTAGAAATGCAGTTATATTTATTTGCTTTTGGTTGATAATGTCCTCATGGTACAAGTGAAGGAGAATTTCGTGTATAAGGGATGGTTGCATATACTATGTTAGTTCAGTTTTAAGTTCGTTAAAGATCATATCTGCTCCCCAACCTTGTGCCGCCGTGAAAGCGATTTTTCGTTTTTGATCTTTCGTCAAAACGATGGATGGTTTGTAGGCCAGATCATGGCTGGCTTCGGAGAAGGCATGCTGGAAAAGGGTCTTTATTTGCAGCTCAAAAAACTTTGGTATGAGTTTTTTGTCGACACCTGGGGGATGCAATTCAGGATGTAAGACCAATATGAAATGCTTGCCAAAGTAGCCAAACTCTTTCTCAGATTCTGGAATAATTGCCTTTTCTTCGATACGGCGGTAGTATTTCATAATCCCAGCCGTTATTGGTTCAATATCATCCAAATAGAAGGTAATGATTCTCGCTCCAATTTGATCTTGGATCTGATTGATCGGATCTGTATATTTTTGCGTTCCGTCTTCTATTTTTGCAGCTTTGTTTAAAAAACTCGTCATTGACTTTGGTCGGGCGGCTATCCTATCAATGTGGGAAAGAGATGACAATGAGTTTTTCAAGTCATCTTCTATCAGCCGGGCGATCGGCGCAAGTGCAACGTCGAGCCTTTCGGCATATATCTTCCTCAACTCGTCCATAATTATTTTCTTTTTCTGATTCTTTCATCGACAACTTTTCCAGTAGTGGAAAAGCGTATTTTTCCATCATCGACGTTGATTTTTGAAAATACATCGTCAAATTTGTTGGCGAGCGCAGACATGAAGGCGCCGGTATCTAGTTCTACCGTTCTAAATGTTATCAAGCGGTCTAGTTCCTCTATGCTTAGGCGGAATTGTTCATCGTGAAGTTCAGGTTTGATTTTGGAAAGTATTGCATTTTGGGCGTCCTGACTTAGATTCATTTGTCGTCCGAATCCTTTTGGGCTAATCAATTTTTTGTTCAACGCGCGCGACAACCGAACGGCGGAACTTATTTCTTCCTTTATTTCAATAGCTATGGCTTTGTCATTGATAGCGTCCCTTAGTGCGGATGCCAGTGTCCGGGTGCCGCGTTCGGCAGTCGTGGAAAAATCGGATAGAAGGAAATCTTTGATCCAATATTCCGATATATCTAAGTCGTTGTTGACTTGGCGGTCGATTGCCCTTCCATCCCAAAAATCGGCGTGCGCCGTCGTTCCCTCGTACATGACACTTTTGTAAGCCTTTGCGTTTTTCATGAATATCCGTTCTACAAACTTTACATCCAAAGACGACTTACCCTCTTCAGCTAGAATGCCATTGTCGGCGGGAAAGCGAGAGACAACAATTCGTTTACGTTTACCTGCACTCCCAAGTATAAGAAACATAAGGCCCATGCCGGATCTGTTGGTAGTGACTTCTTGAAGGCGGGCTGCAAGATTCCGTCCATTTGGAAGAGTTGGTTTCTCGATGTACTTTATCACCAAATCGCGGCAATCATTTTGTTGTGTTCCGTCAGGCGCAGGTCCGAAGACTATGTCGTGCTTACACTCATTTGGAGCATCGTCGAATATTTTTTTTAGCATGGTATACATATCGCCGGAATTTTGTACTTCGGTACCTTTTACCAGTGTTTGAGGATCATTTCCTTTTTCAGCATGTACCAGATAACTGTGGATTTTTTGAATGTTCATCGCAATAGTTCAGGGTTAGTTTGAGGTAATGTATAAATGGCGGCGATAAGATAGGTATCAGCATTTAGATAAACAACGGTGTTTTAACGGTATTTGGCATTGTTTGATATATAGGGCTTCCGAAAAATATTTGTTTGCTTCAATCGTTGGATCTGGCCAAGTTTGATCGTCCAAAGTGATATAGCAAATACTTGGTTCTGGTACGGTACATCAGCACTTTGGCCGAATCGGTGCGGCGACGAGCTTTCAATTTTATTTTTTTCCTTCGTGTCGTTGAATATCAAGCAATTGCAATTTACGGCCTTTTAAATTGAATTTGCTAAAAAATTTAGCATTTATATTTGAGGGACCTTAACGTGTCCTTTATGCTCCCACAACAATTGATCCCGGTCTTGCAGGGCAAGATCCCGGCTGGATTTCCGTCGCCGGCCGCTGATTACCAGGAAGAACGCATTGACCTGACCGAGAAACTGATCCGCCACCCGGCTGCCACCTTTATCGTGGAAAGCGAGGGCGACAGTATGCTGAACGTCTTTATCCCACCCAAGGCGCTGTTGCTGGTGGACAGGTCGCTCACCCCCAAGAACAATGACATTGTGGTGGCCGTGCTGAACGGAGAATTCACGGTGAAGATCCTGCGGAAGAACGATATTAAGTGCTGGCTCTACCCCGCCAACCGGAAATACAAGGAAATTGAGATCACCCCGGAAATGAATCTGGTGATCTGGGGCGTGGTAACCTACGTAATCTCAAACCCCAAAGACCTGAACTCTGTATGCTTGCCTTAGTCGATTGCAATAACTTCTACTGCTCCTGCGAACGGGTGTTCGCGCCACGGCTGGAGGGGCGCCCGGTGGTGGTGCTGTCCAACAACGACGGCTGCGTGATCGCCCGTAGCGAGGAATCGAAGGCCCTGGGCATCGAAATGGGAACGCCGGCCTTCATGATGCAGGACTTTATGAAAGAATGCCAGGTATCGGTATTCAGCTCGAACTATGTGCTGTACGCCGATATGAGCGACCGGGTGATGGAAATCCTATCCTCCTTTGTTCCACAATTGGAGGTCTATAGCATCGACGAGGCTTTTCTTGACCTGGGCGGGATGGCCTACCAGGACCTGTCAGCCCTGGGCCATTCGATCCGTTCGACGCTTCAGCAGCACTTGGGCATTCCCGTGAGCATCGGGATCGCTCCCACCAAGACCCTGGCAAAAATGGCTAATCGCTACGCCAAGAAAACCCGTATTGCTGTTCACTTGGTGGAGGGCGACGAGGCCCGGGAGGCGCTTCTTCAGTTTACCGAGGCTGGTGATATTTGGGGCATCGGCGGCCAATACAAAAAAGTCCTGACCCGAAATGGCATCCGGACGGCCTTCGACCTCTCCCGGGTTCCCGAGGAATGGATGCGAAAGAACATGACGGTGGTGGGCCAGCGCCTGGTGAACGAACTGAATGGCCGTCCCTCCATCGAATGGGAACTGAACGCGCCCGCAAAGAAGAATATCTGCGTTGCCCGGGGATTCGGGAAGGTGCTCACCCACAA
>Ga0206896_1051_pt1 | contig 27633 bp, 21 predicted proteins | sample Alteio_BWOrgHeat_52_FD_152969 | JGI IMG/M metagenome (GOLD analysis project Ga0206896, IMG submission 152969) | Enriched cells from forest soil in Barre Woods Harvard Forest LTER site, Petersham, Massachusetts, United States -... | ecosystem: Environmental > Terrestrial > Soil > Temperate forest >... | reverse complement strand
ATCGCTCGACGGCTTGGAATTGTTTCAGTACTGAAGACGACGGGCCTGATTGCATTCCTTGTGGCCCTGGCGTCTCTATGGATGCTGGGCAGGAACCTCTATCGCCAGACAGCGCTGGGAGAGGCGCGAGGTTTCTCCAAGCCTACGGAAGCGGATGACGAGAGCTCCATAGACAGAAGCGTGACGCGGAAGCTGCTGAACAATACGGCCGTGCTCTGGTGGGTGATTCTGCCCTGGCTGGGATGCGCGGTCTGGTTGAGTTTCTGGTCTCAGATGTCGCTAGCTGCCAACCGCGAAATGCATTGGCTGCCGGTCGTGATTCCCTGCCTGCTGGTACTGGCGGTGACTCAGATTGTGGCCTTTGCCGGCGGGGCAATCGGGGAATTTGATCGCCTGCACTTCAAGCGGCGCCACGAGAATGGTCCAACACAGGCAGTGCATGCCGTCCGGAAGATCGTGGCGGGATTGCTGTTCGTGATCGCAGGTGTGGCGACAAGCGCTATCGCATGCGGAATCGGCTACGCCTGCGTAAAGGGAAGCTGGTGGATTTCGGAATCCTTCAGCCACTGGGTCGGCGTGATAAAGAGCGTCCACGAGATAGATCCGTGGCGGATTCGTCTGGCGATTCTGCCGCCGTCGCTGCTGTCTGTGCCCTATATCGCGATTGAACTGTCGGTTGGGCTGCTGGGCAGGGATTTTTCAGACACGCGGCGCGAGTGGCTGGCTCGGCTGAGGGCGTGGTCTCTCCTGTATGGATTGCTGTGGTTCACGATGGTGAGCTTTTCGCTGCTTGGGCCATACCTGGTTTATTTCGTGATTGGCAAAGGGCCGGGCTGGGCCTATTCGACGGCGGCTGGTGTATTGGCCGCACATGGAACCACGATCTTTGCCGGTTGGAGCAGCAAGGGAGACGGCAAACCATCGGACAAAGGGGTACTGGGTTTTAAGCCTGTAGATTTGCTGGCGTTGCTTGCTGCCCCGGTGACGATCACGGGAATGCTTGTCTCGCTGTCCTTCGCGGTGTCAATTACGCTCGACTGGCTGTCGGACTATATGAAGGATCACGGCTCAGCGTGGGGTCATCTCTGGGGCACCGATCTTGTATGCCTGGCTGTAGCGATGTTCGTCGCACTGGTGTTTGGCTGGCGCGTGGACATTAACGAGTTTTCAATGCAGTCGTTTTATCGGAACAGGGTGACGCGTTGCTATCTGGGGGCTTCGCTGCCCAACAGGCAGCCTGATCCATTTACCGGTTTTGAAGACCGAACCAAGGTTCGGATGCTCAACGTGCGGGCACAGACCATGGCGCCGCTGGTGTGCGACCTGCTGCCGGAACGATTCTCTCACCATGGCAAGCCACCGGGCGACTATCACGGTCCCTTTCCAATTTTCTGCACGACCCTCAACCTCACGACCGGCGAAGATTTGGCGACGCAGGAGCGCAAAGGCGCGAGCTTCTCGTTCACGCCCCTGTATTCCGGATACAGCGTTTCATGGACAGATGCCGGAGAGAACAGCAACGTGAGTTTGAACGGATTTGTCCCGACAGAGGGCTACGCATACCGAAGCCGGGGAATTTCCGTCGATTCAGCCGTGGCTATCTCCGGAGCGGCGCTGAGCCCCAATCAGGGCTACAACAGCAATCCGGCACTGGCGTTTCTGATGACGTTCTTCAACGTGCGTCTGGGCTGGTGGATTACCAATCCGCGCAAAAGGAATCGGTGGCGCGCGACGGAGTGCCGGCCGACGCCGGTGGTGGCAGCCTGGTATCTCTTCAAAGAACTTTTCGGGGCGGTGAATGACGCCTCGAACTATGTGAATCTCAGCGACGGCGGCCACTTCGACAATATGGGGCTGTATGAGCTGGTGCGGCGGCGTTGCACCTACATCGTGGTGTGTGATGCGGAAGCCGATCCGAAGATGACTTTTGAGGGGATGGGTTCGGCGATTACCAAGTGCAGGGCAGATTTTGGCGCGGAAATCGATCTCGATCTGCGGCCATTGCAGCTCGATTCGGAGACGGGATTGAGCAAGACACACTGCGTTGTCGGGACCATCCGGTATCCTCCGCCGCCTGAAGAGAACGAAGCCAGCGCGGCGCGCGGCGGCGGGCGCGGCGCCCCAACCGCCTCGGCCTGCGAGTGCCTGGGTGAGGCGGGCGACGACCCCTATACCGGAATCATCGTGTATCTGAAATCGTCGCTGGTAGGCGATGAGCCCGCTGACCTGTTGGCCTACAAGCTGCGGCACCCGGTCTTTCCTCACGATATGACGGGCAACCAGTGGTTTGCAGAGACGCAGTTTGAGAGCTATCGCAGGCTGGGCCATCACGTGGCGATGACAGCGATCCAACCTGCCTTACCGCCTGAAGAGCTGGCCGTCCGAACGCAGGATGAGATCAAGCTATTGTTCAACCGGCTTTATGAGATCTGGTATCCGCGCACGCCTGAGATGGAGAAGCATCTCGGTGACCACCTGAAGCGGTATGAAGCCATATTGGCCGAGTTGAGAGAGCGCAAAGAGCTGACCGGCCTTGAGGCGCGGCTCAATGATCCACGGACCTGGGCAGAGGCCGAGACGGTGGACTGGGAAGCTCCGCTGGACCCACCCAACAGCGAGGTCTATGCGCTGCAGTTCGCCAATTCCGTTCTGGAGTTCATGTATACGGTTTACACGAATCTGCAGATGGCATTTCCAGACAACAGGGTTTCGCCGCGGGCGGATTGGTGGATGTGCCTGTTCCGCCGCTGGGGTCGCGTGAAGCTGATGCAGCGGGCGTGGCTGGAGCACGTGCCGCTATTTCCGGAGGAGTTCCGGCTGTTTGCGCGGCGGGAGCTGAAGCTGCCGCCTTGTCCGCCGTGGGTGGAGTGATGGCTGTTGAGTGGGTTTGATGAAACTCGAAGTCCGCCCAAAAGCGAACAAAAGGAGAATTCAGGGGAGGGGGGTACATGATTTATGCCCCTAAGTTGTTGATTGGTTGTTGGTTAGGGCGAATTTCAGGTGCATTTTAACGCCGTTTTATGCGTGTTTTGGTGCGTTTTTTGCATCTTTATTTCTCGTCTGGCGTGATTCGGATTACTCCTTTTCGCCTCTTCGGAGCGTGCTCTTCATTGGTCAGTATGCCCTCTTCAGTGGAAATTGCATGCAAATTTGGCGGGACTTGAGTGAGGTCGATAAGAACCGATGAAAACCCGAACACCGGTCGACGCCGCTCCTGTAGTGATTTTCTCAAGGGTGGCTGTGTGCGCTCTGATGTTCTGCTCGGGGTGCCTGCAACACAAGGTCTCAGTTGTGGACGGGTACCGCATTGATGATAAAAGCGTCATCCCCATGCTTGTACCTAATGCCGTGCAAGACATCCATTCCGGTGAGTTTCAGACAGCGACCCTCACTCTTCCTGCCGGCCCGTCTGCTGCGAAGATTCAAGTGAGCAAGGATTGTTCAATCGAAGGCGCCGTGTTTTCGTTGCAATCGGGCTCCGGTTCAACTGACAGGTCATGGGTTGTTAAAAGCCCCAGTGCGTCAGGATGGGATACGGTCGGCGAGAAAGCTGATCTTGATGCACAGTGGAAACTATTTATCGGCGAACTCGGTCGCATGCATGGCCAGGGATGTTTCCCCGCCGGTCTCAGCATCCAATCCTTACGATCTGCAATTGCCGAGAGAATTCCACTACCCGCCAATCTCGTACCGATCTTTATGTACACCGATAAAGGGGAACGCTTTGTCGACCTCGCGCCCGGTATGGAGATCAGAATTCAAACAGTCTTATCAACAGGAAATTCGATCAATGCAGGACCCTCAACCTCTGTTCGCATATTGACTGTTAACTATGACGTTGTCTTACGTCACGGTGGAGGAATCGGGTTGAAGCTAACCCACCACGAGGACGGTGGGCAGAGGGCCTCGCCTGGGGCAGAAGATCGCCAATTGCTAACGCTGGATCAGCGATTTGCGGCGACATCGGTGTTGCGGCTTTTCTTAGGAGGAGTTTCAGAGGAGAGACAGGGAAAGCCAGAGTCTGCTCCGATTCTGCTTGGCGCTTCAGACGTGACGCGACTGGATTCGCTGACTGATCTTATTCGGAAAAGAGATTCAATCGCGTGCGTTAGCGATGCTGGCGCTGTCTGCGCTGATCTTCCAAGCGGTTCGGTCAGTCTCTCTTCTGTCATTTGGATAAATGGCCGCCGGACCGCCATTGCGTTCGGGACGTCCCTTGCTTCTCAGCTCTTTCGTCTTCCTGAGCCGAAACAGGCCGGAGCGCTGGAATCGGTTCAGGTGCTTCGTAAGCTTAGTCTTGGCCGTTACGCGAACATTCAAATCACGCGGACCGTAGATGGCGCACAACAGCTATTCCTTCTTCCCGGAGACAGGATTGTTTGGAAAGACTGAATACTGCGTCGTGGTTACAGCGGACGGGTGCGGCGCCCTCATTTGTGGTTGGGATGGGAGGGGCGAAATCAGGGTGCTTCGCGTGCCCACCTGCCCGCCGTGGGCGGAGTGATGGTCAGCTCGCAGCTGAGTGTTGTTTCTTCTCGGCTTCGCGCAGGGCTTCGTGGATGATCATCTTCAGGTATGTCTGGTAGCGCAGGCCGCGCTCGGCAGCCTGAACGCGGGCCTTCGAAATGTCTTCTGGGTCAAGACGGATGGTGGTACTGGGTAAGGGTGCTCGCTTGACTACGGTTCCGAAGCCGAGGCGGCCTTCAGCCCCTGCCTTTTCAAACTCGCCGGCGAGTTCATCCTCGTGGGATTCCCACCATTGCGCTTCTTCGGCTTCAGTCGCGAATGTCTTGGTCTTCAGTTCTTCCAGCATTACCGGCCTCCTTATGGGATCCGAAATAGCGTTGTAGCCGTTTCTTGGCCGGCCAGGCTGTCACCACACGAACCATGCCATCATTCGGGTGCATTGTGATGACAATCAGGATTCGACCACTGTTAGTTTCCCCTACCTGTGCGAATCGTTCCTCGCCATTGCGCAATTCAGTGCCGAGATCGATTGGGCGATTCAGCATGACCTGCTCAGCTTCGGATGGAATGATGCTGTGCCGGGCAAGATGAGCAATGTTGAGTTCATCCCATTCGAAGCGAAGATGGGTCATGTATCCCTTGTCATTGTAGCTGCTTTGTAGCTACGATATCAATATCTCTTACTGCCTTAGGTCTACTGTGGTGGCGCCGGCGCCGCCTTCCTGGTGGGTGGGCTCTTCGATTTTTGCCACGTGGGGGTGGGTGCGGAGGTATTCGCGGAGGGCACGGCGGAGGATGCCCATGCCTGTGCCGTGGATGACTCTTACTCTGGGAAGGCCAGCGAGAAAGGCCTGGTCGAGGTACTTTTCGAGGTCGTTGGTGGCTTCGTCTACGGTGCGGCCGATGAGGTTGATTTCTGATTTCATGCTGTCTGAGCCGCTGCTGGTGACTGTTACCCGCACGCCCTTCTGGCGGGCTACTGCGTCCAGAGGTTTCTCTGAGACGAGCGGTTTGCCTGCGGGTGCGACGACTTCGGCGATGTCGTCGCGCTTGATACGCATTTTGAGTGTGCCGAGGCTAACTTCGTAGAGGTCCTTTTCCAGTTCGCGGGTGATCGTGGCGAGTTTGTTCATGCTCTTGATGCGTACCTGGTCGCCTATCGAGACATGCTTTACCAGATGCGGCTGGGCATTGGGATCACCTACGTCGGCGCCGGATTTGTGGGCTACCACGGTCGAGTTGAATTGCTGTTCGAAGTCGCGGCGGAGGCGCTGGATGCGTCGTTCCGATTCCTTCGACAACTTGAGCTGGCCCGCGCGGTCTTCGATGGCGTTGACCGTCTGACGCATCTGGAATTCGAAGTCCTTGAGCAGTGAGGCGAGTTTCAGTTCGAGCTCGCGCGTGCGCTTTTTGAGTTCGACATCACCTTGGCGCGCAAGACGGGCGCGTTCCTGGTTGAGAGAGTACTTCTCTTCGCGGGCAGCCTTGCGCTCGGCTTCGAGGTCGGTGAGCTGCTGATGCAGATTCTGGAGGAAGCGGGCAATATCGGCCTGTTGCGTACCCATGCGTTCACGTGCACCTGCGACGATGGCCGGGTTCAGGCCGAGACGCTCGGCGGTCTGTATGCCTGCGCTCGCTCCGGGAATGCCGAGACGGAGCTGGTAGTTGGGGATGAGGGTCGTCTCGTCCACACCCGCGGCCGCGTTGAGTACGCCCGGGGTATTCGCCGCGTAGATTTTGAGGCTGGTGTGATGAGTGCTGATGAGCGACCAGGCCTGGGATTGCAGAAAATAGTTGGCCACGGCTACTGCAAGGGCCGAGCCTTCGTCGGGATCGGTGGCAGAGCCGAGTTCATCGAGCAGAATGAGCGACGCGGGGCCAGCGAGGTGGGAGATGCGGTCTAGATTGACGATGTGCGCGCTGAAGGTCGAAAGCGCCTGTTCGATGGATTGCGCGTCGCCGATGTCGGCGAGAAATGCGTTGAAGATGGGCAGCGTTGCGCCGGCTGCCGGAACAGGGATACCGGATTGCGCCATGAGGGTGCAAAGGGCCGTGGTCTTGAGCGTGACTGTCTTGCCGCCGGTGTTGGGTCCGCTGATGATGAGCTGGCGGGCGCTGGATTGCAGTTCGAGGGTAAAGGGGACGATGCGGCCGCCTGAATTGCGCAGCCGCTTTTCGAGCAGCGGATGGCGGGCAGATTCGAGACGGAACAGGTCGGGTGAGAAGGTTGGCCGCGTGCAGTCGTAGGCGATCGAGAAGCGGGCGCGAGCCTGAAGCGTGTCGACCACGGCGAGGACGCGAGCGCCGGCTACAAGAGCTTCGGCATGCGTTCCGACGAGACGCGTGAGGGCGACAAAGATGCGATGGATTTCGGCTTGCTCTTCTTCGAGCAGGCGAACGAGCTCGTTGTTCTGCTCAATGGTTTCGAGGGGTTCAACGTAGACCGTCTGACCGGACGAGCTGGCCCCATGGACAACACCCGAAACTTTGCGCTTCTGTTCGGCTTTGACCGGGATGACGAAGCGATCGCCGCGTATCGTGATCAGGTCATCCTGAGTCTGGTTATCGCTGGAGAGGCGTCGAAGGGCTGAACGCAGGGACTCTTCAATGACGCGCTGTTGCCGCTGCTGCTCGTGACGTATGCGGGAAAGTTCAGGGCTCGCGTCATCGGCGAGCGAGCCGTCAGGCAGCAGCTTGCGTTGGATCGATTCGGCCAGCGTGCTCAAACTGCCCGCCGCAAGCGCAAAGGATAGCTCCTGCAACGCGGGGATGTTGTTGGCGGCGTTTGCCGGAGGATTGCGCAGCAGGGATTGCCAAGCCGCGATATCGTTGGCAAGATGCGCGATGGACTGGAGTTCTTCCGGCTCGAGCGCAGCTTCCGGGATCTGGGATTTGGCAGCCAACTGCGTAGGGTTAAAGAGTCCCCCGAGCGGAATGGAGACGGAAGCATTCAGCAGTAGACGAAGTTCGGTGACAAGCTGGTGCTGATGATCGATCCACTGCTGATCGGTGGAGGGATGAAGGGCTTCGATCGATTCGCGGCCTACACGCGAGATGGCGAAGCTCGCGACGAGGGCGAGCAGCGGCTGCCACTCCAAAGCGGCTGCGTCGAGGTGCGCGGCAGGAGCAGGGATGGGCGAGAGTAACGAGTTCGGATCAGATTCGACGTGAGACATACCTTGTTTATCGTATCTCCAACACGCAAAAGCGTGTTTGAGCGATACTCTTGTGAATGACCTCGCGCGGGCCGGAATCGCTGCCCAGAATGAGGCTGCCTCAGCTGAAGCTGATGGACCCTGAAAGTTAGCAAAAATTTTGCCTTGGGACGAGTTATATGAGCTATCGAAGGATACGACTCTTAATTACCATTGTGGGCCTGTGCCTCCTGGTGCCCGCATTCTTTCTGCCAGCCATCATCATGCAGCAGCACTCAGGGCCCGGGTCCGGCACTCAGCCTGGGTGGGTATGCGCGGTAATGGCCACGGCGTCACTGGCCGGAATCTTCAAGGGCTCGATCGCATCGGCGACTCCGGACATTCTTTGTCTTATGGTGAGCGGGCTGGTGAATCCCTTGATACTCATCTATTTCATATTCTGTTTATGGCCGAAACTTGTCTGGGTCCGACTGGGCCTAGCGATCGTAATTCTTGCCGGAATAGTTACGTCCTGGAGATTTTTCTACTACGCCCATCTCACCCCCACGATCGGCCATTTCCTGTGGGTCGCGGGGATCGTGGTGATTCTGGCGGGAGAGCTGGCCGGCCGTTTTGAGAAACGCACCGCGTGATCAGACGTGCTCTGCCTTGACGTAGAGGCGCGTGCCATCTTTTGAGCCTCCCGCTGGCTACTGTGATGACACTCATAAGACATACATTGTTTATCGTATCCCCAACACGCAAAAGGCTGTTTGAGCGATACTCTTGGAATGGCTTCGTGCGGGGTCCGGAATCGTTGTCCGGGATGAAGCTGTCTCACCTGACGCCGGGGGGCACCAGAGAGTTACTAAAAATTTACCTTTGAGACGAGTTCTAGGATGAGCTATCCAGGGATGCAGCGGATGCGACTCTTAATTACGATTGTGGGGCTGTGCCTTTTGGTGCCGGCATTTTTTCTGCCTGCAGTGCGGCACTCAGGGCCTCAGCCCGGGCCTGGGTGGGCCTGCGCGGTAATGGCCACAGGGTCACTGGTCGGAATCTTCAACGGCTCGATCGCATCGGCGACTCCGGACATTCTGTGTCTCATGGTGAGCGGCCTCGTGAATCCTTCGCTGCTTATCTATTTCATATTCTGTCTATGGCCGAAACTTGTGTGGGTTCGACTGGGCCTGGCGATCGTAATTCTTGCCGGAATAGCCACGTCCTGGCGATTTTTCTACTACGCCCATCTCACTCCCACGATAGGGCATTTCCTGTGGGTCGCGGGGATCGTGGTGATTTTAGCTGGAGAGTTGGTCGGCCGCTTTGAGAAACGCGCCAAGTGATCAGACGGCCGTGATCAGACGCGCTCTATCCTGGAGTAGAAGCGCGTGCCATCTTTTGAGCCTCGCGCTGTTTATTGTGATGGCGCTCTTACCGGGATGCCATCGAAACGGCCACACGCCTGTTGATCATCCCCAGCTCGCTGAAGGCGTCATCATGCGCGACGTGACGTTCCAGAGCGCAGCACTGAAGCAGGAGATGACCTACCGTGTGTTCCTTCCAGAAAAACGGAACGTAGGAGAGAAGTTCCCGGTCGTCTATTTGCTGCATGGCAACGGAGGCGGCTTTCGGGAGTGGTCCAATGATTCAAATGTGGCAACGTACGCTGCGCGCGGGGTCATTCTGGTGATGCCGGAGGGCAGGTCGTCGTACTACCTCAACGCAGTTGAGCGTCCGGCGGATAAGTACGAGGAATACCTGACACAGGATCTGATCACCGATATTGAGGGACGCTTTCCTGCGAGGACGGGGCGAAGCAATCGCGCGATTGTCGGAGTTTCAATGGGTGGCTTTGCTGCGATCAAGATGGCGCTTAGCCACCCGGAGTTATATGTCTTTGCGGGTGCGATAAGTCCGCCAATCGATGCGCCGCAACGGAAATTCAGTTGGAAGCGCGCAGGGCAGTGGTGGGGGTTTCGCGCAATCTTTGGGCCGATGGACAGCGATGAGCGCAAGGCTCGCAATCCGTTTGTGCTGGTGCAATCCGCCGTGCTGCAGGTTACTCCGTACATCTATCTGACTGCAGGCGAACAGGAGCCGCTGCTTGAGCCGATTCAGAGATTCGAAAGCCGATTGAAGCAGCGCGGCCTTGCCCACGAGTTTCACACAAGGCCCGGAGGACATGACTGGTACGAGTGGGATGCGCAGATTCCCGGGTGCTTTGCGAGCCTGTTTACGAACGTGGTCCTGAATCCCGGTAAGTGATGATTCAGCCGATGTTCCTGAGGCTCAGGAGACAGCGCCGGAGCATAACTTTTCAGGGCAGTGCGAACGGGGCTTCCATTTGCATAGGGACGCCCCTGACGATCAGCGGCTTGAACTTCAACGTGAGAGCGCGGGCGACAGTTGCGTCCTGCTGGTGAAACTGATCCGCGCTGTTGCGGTACGCTTCGCGCACTTTGCCAGTGCGATCCGTCCTGATGTAGATCGTGGTGGAGATACCAGCAGCGCTCGCCGATGAAGCAGTCTTGCCTGGAGGCAACTTCGAAAGCGGCGTCTCCAGCATCGATACGGCAGTGCTCAGCGAGACCAGCGCGGTCTGAATCTGCTTCGCTGGAAGCGTAAACTCCCGGGCCTTGAGAATCCGATAGTCAGATTGAGGGAGAGGCTCGAGTCGAGTAATGCTGCCGCGCAGCAGCATGTTGGCGGGCAGGTCATTGATCAGCGTGCGGGCGATTTGCTGCTGGCCAAATGGGGCGAAGTCATCAAACGCCACATAGCGTGTGAAATCCATGCCGCTGGCAATTCTAGGGTCCGAGTCGCGGAAGCAGACGCGCGCGACAGACTGTTCGTCCAAAGCGGCGTTCGAACTGGCAGCGTCGGCAGAAGCGCTGTTAGCCAGAGCGGAGGTGTCGAGACAGGCGTGGACATTTTCTCCGATGGGTATGGTGCCGGGAATCTTGCGCAGGATTGCGGCTTTTGGAGCAGGGTCGAGAATCGCATCCACGAAATTCTGAATCCATCGAGGATAGAAGTTGCCGATATCGTGCTCCTCTACGACGCGTCCGTTGACGATGCGAATCTGGCTGAAAGTCTTCGAGCGAATGACGATGCGATAAGTGACACGATTGAGCCAAAAGAGTTCGACCCGCGCACGCATATCAGATTCACCTGGAGCCTGCGGGAGAGGGTCAGTGATGCGATGCTCTGGAGGGCTGATTTCGAGGACCAGATGGAAGGGTTGCTCGCTCTCCGTCAGCGATGAGAGGCGCATGGCGCGGTCGATCGCGACATCGTCGGCAACTGTTTCGGGCTGGGGTTTGACTAACTCCTGCAGCGAGCAGCCACAGAGCGCGGAGATCGCGCAGCCCAAGCCGGCAATCATGGCGGCGCGGCGCATGCGTGGATGTTAGCACTCGTAATAGCTGCTTTGGAGGGGCACTTACTAATGATTGAGATAGTAACTGGCCTTGAGTGAGTGTCTTTTACGTGCCGGGAACATTAAGTGGAGACCATGCGTATTCTCAATGCAAACGATGCTGATCCCAGCTTGATGACTGGGAGGATTGGCGGCGCGTATGTATTGCAGCGATTGTGGTCAGGCGTTGGTGGCGGGGCAGGCGTACTGTCCTCGCTGTGGCCGGGCGAGTGCGATGGGTATTCCGCAAGGGATGCCGGCGGGTTCTGCGGATCCGATCATGCGGGGCTTGCCATATCTGGAGCGGCGCGTTAATTCACTGGCCGTTGGCTGGTTTATTTATGCGGGCCTCATCGCCCTTTTCGGTGTGATGGGAATGTTCTTTGCTCAGGCGGCCTTGAGCGGGCACCTCGGACCATGGATGACCGGGCCCTGGGCTCATGGACATTCGCGTTGGCATGAGTTTGGGCCATTCCAGGGGCCGGCATTACCGCTCTTTTTCATGAAGCTCGGCTGGCTGTTTCTGGGCCTGCGTGTCGGTCTGGCCGCAGCTGCGGGATACGGGCTGATGCACAAGACCACCTGGGGACGGTGGGTTGCAATCGTCGCCGGGATACTCGCAATCCTGCATGTGCCGCTTGGAACGGCGATAGGCATCTGGACGCTGCTGGTACTAGCCAATGCGCGCAATGCATTGGGGTATGACGCGATGGCCCGCTAGGAACATTCAAGGAAAATCGGAAATTAATTGAGAGGCCTACCCTCCGGAATATGGAGGCTGGCCTTTTTCCTTTTTGACGCCAGGCTTTGTAGCGAATTCTCTAAAATTGTCCTTGACGCCTTACGTCTACATATATAGAGTTCTACCATGAAGCTACGGATCTCTCCTCAAACACTGTTGGTTCTGGACGCTTTTCTGGCGGAATCGGCCGAATGGCGCTACGGATACAGGATCAGCCAGGAGACTGGACTGAAGTCCGGCACGTTGTATCCGATCCTGATGCGGATGGAAGAACGGCAGCTGCTCGAAACCAAGTGGGAGAGCAGCGAACCAGGCCGGCCTCCAAGGCATATGTACCGGCTTACGCCCGATGGAATGCAGTTTGCACGTGAAAGCCTGACTGCGAGTGAACCGGGCCGGTTGGGAAGCGCAGCGTTTGGCGAGGCGCAGGGCTAGTGGGCGCAGTACGCAAATTTGCCCGTGTAGTGGTGCGCTGTACGGCCCGGTTTGTTCCGCATCGGCATCAGGAATGGGCCGCAGCGTTGCTGGCGGAACTCGACTTTATCGAGAGCGACTGGGCGGCGCTCGGGTGGGCGCTGGGCGGCGTGACGGCTCTCGTGCGCCGTTCGTGGGCCGCAGTTGGGCACGGAGCGCTGGTGTGGTTAGGTATCGATTCTCAAAGCTGGAAGGAGCAGGCAATGGAGCAGAAAGCAAAGAAAGCTGGGCTATTGTTACTCGGGGCCCTTGGCGCGTTTGCAGTGGTGGCGGTCATGTTTGGCCTGCTGTTCGGGCTTGCGGTCACCTTTCCGAGCCTGGGTCTGGATCGGGCAGAGTGGACTCATTGGCTGATGGTGATCGTGATTCCGATGATGATATGCGCAGCCGCCGCGATCTGGTTGTGGCGGAGGAAGAAGCCGGTTGCCGTGGGAATTCTGCTGACGGCCGTGGCCTTCGGTACTCATATCGCACTGCATCTTGCGCATCACTGGAATGGGCAGTAAACGACGGGCAAGGCAGATCCATGGCCGCGTTTCGTGGCTCTTTCTGATCGCGGATTAGAATCGAAGGCATGGACTTTCCTTTGATTCGTATGAGGCGAACACGGCGCACCGAGGCGCTGCGCTCGCTGGTGCGGGAGACGCGACTGGAACCGGGTCAGTTGATCTATCCCCTCTTCCTGTGTCCCGGCGAAGGAGTGCGGCGCGAGATTGGATCGATGCCGGGGGTGTTTAACCTCTCAGTGGATGAGGCGCTCAAGGAAGCGGAAGAGGCGGCCCGGCTTGGACTGGGCGGCCTCTTGTTGTTTGGCCTGCCTGAGTCGAAGGATGAGCAGGGCTCCGGGGCCTGGGACGACGCCGGAATTGTGCAAACCGGGCTGCGGGCCTTGAAAGCCGGCGCGGCAGCGAAAAAGCTGGTGCTGATTGCCGACGTCTGCCTCTGCGAATACACCAGTCACGGGCATTGCGGAGTGGTGGTGGAATCGGGGGACGGATACGACGTCGAGAATGACTCATCCATCGAGATTCTGGGTCGCACAGCGGCCAGCCTGGCAGGGGCCGGCGCGGATATCGTCGCACCCAGCGACATGATGGATGGGCGCGTGGGTTTAATCCGCGAGGCGCTGGATGAAGCCGGGCATGAGCAGACGCCGATTCTCAGCTATGCATCGAAGTTTTCTTCGGCGTTCTACGGGCCGTTTCGCGAGGCGGCGGACTCGGCGCCTCAGTTTGGCGACCGGCGAAGCTACCAGATGGACGGCGCCAACGTTCGAGAAGCGATGCGCGAGATCGAGCAGGACCTGGCGGAAGGCGCGGATATGGTGCTGATGAAGCCGGCCATGCCCTATCTGGATGTGATTCGCGCTGCACGGGAGCGCTTTGACGTGCCGATGGGCGCGTATCAGGTTTCGGGCGAATACTCGATGCTGCACGCTGCCTTCGCAAAAGGATGGCTGGAACCCGAGCGGGCAATGCTGGAGTCGCTGGTGGGTATTCGACGGGCCGGAGCGGATTTCATTGTGACTTACTTTGCGAAGGATGCAGCGCGGGTGCTTTAGTCAAGATTGAGTTCCAGACTTATATACTTCGTGGCATAGCGGCTGCGCTCGCCGCGGGAGATACGATTTGGGCTGGTCTCGACGTGGGTTCCTGAAATCGCTGTCGCGGACGGCGATGGTGCTTTCGCTGGAAGATGTTCTGGGGCTTGCGAGACCAATGCTTAGCCAGGCGCCGCAGCCTGGCCAGCAACCTCCTCCGGGAATGGCGCGCCCGTCGTACGAAGCGCAGGCCAAGCCCGCTCCGGGCGGACTGCGGTCGCCGATCGCCGGCACGCCACTGGGGCTGAGTTTTGTTGATGTGGCCAAATCGGCCAGACTCACAACGAAGACCATTTATGGCGGCGAACATAAAAACAAATATCTACTGGAGACGACAGGCTGCGGCGTAGCTTTCTTTGACTACGATCAGGATGACTGGCTCGATATCTTCCTCGTCAATGGCTGGAGGCTGGAAGGTTTTCCAAAGGGACAGGAACCTGTCTGCCACTTATTCAAAAACAATCGTGACGGCACTTTTACCGATGTAACTGCCAAATCCGGGTTAGGACGTTCGGGTTGGGGGCAGGGTTGCTGTGTCGGTGACTATAACAATGACGGGTGGAATGACTTATTCGTCAGTTACTACGGCCAAAACGCACTGTATAGAAATAACGGCGACGGAACGTTTACCGAGGTCACCAAACAGGCTGGACTGTTGCAGGACAAGCTGCGCTGGAACTCAGGGTGCGCGTTTCTCGACTATGACAAAGACGGTCACCTTGATTTGTTCGTAGGCAACTATATCGACTTCGATGTGAAGACTGCTCCTCTACCCGAGGATGCCGGGTGCGCGTACAAAGGCATCCAGGTTGCTTGCGGGCCGCCGGGGTTGTTGGGCGGAAAGAACATTCTTTATCACAACAACGGCGACGGGACATTCAAGGATGTCAGCGAGAAGACGGGCATGTGGGGCACGATCGGAACCTATGCCCTCTCGGTCGCGGTCGGTGACATCGATAACGATGGATGGCCCGATATCTATGTAGCTAACGACTCGACCGCAGCGACCTATTACCAAAACCAGAAGGATGGAACCTTCAAGGACGTGGCGATTGAGGCCGGGATCGCATACTCTCCAGATGGCAAGCCTCAGGCCGGAATGGGTGTTTCGCTGGGAGATTTCAACCGTGATGGGCTGCTCGATATCGTCAAGACCAATTTCGCGGGAGATACAGATTCTCTCTATCTAAACTTAGGCGATGGTACGTTTGAAGATCATACCTACTTATCCGGACTGGGGGTCAACACGCGCTATCTGGGATGGGGCGTCGGCTTTCTGGATATGGATAACGACGGCTGGCTCGACATACTCGTCTGCAACGGCCATGTCTATCCCGAGGTAGACGGAACACAAATCGATGCGCCTTATGCCGAACATAAATATCTGTATCGCAATCTGCGCAATGGGCAGTTTGAAGAGGTTACAAAGGCTGGCGGCCCGGGCATTAACGATCCGGTGCCGGCGCGGGGTTGCGCTTTCGGCGATTTTGATAACGATGGCGACGTCGACGTGGTCGTCAACTGCATCAACAGTGGGCCGCAGCTTCTGAGATGCGATCTGACAAGCGACACTGTCCGTGGCCGCAACTGGATCAAGGTTCGCACCGTGGGTACGAAGAGCAACCGCTCAGGAATTGGCGCGCGGCTTACTGTGACTGCACGAGTCGATCCAAAAGCGCCTAAGCCGATGGTGCAGATCGAGGAGGTGCGGTCAGGCGGGAGTTATTACTCGCAGAACGATCTTCGCGTTCATTTTGGATTGGATCAGGCGAAGAAAGTGGATAGCCTGGAGATTCGTTGGCCGTCGGGCGCCGTAGATCTATTAAAAGACCTGGATGCGAATAAGTTATACGTAATTCAAGAAGGCGGAAAGATATTGAAGGCCGATAATTTCAGCCCGGCAAAAAAGAAAACATAACTAACTCAGGTTTATGTACAGACCGCAATGACCTCGGACAATTCATGCAGATGCGTCGCTGAATAAGAGTTTGTGCAGGATGAAATTTTGCGTTGACCGGTTCAACTCGCAGATGCGTTTAGTCGTCTCTTCTGGCAGCACGACGAGGACGACAGCGGGAGCTGGTGGGGCGTAGAGTCTGACTCGTTTTGGGGACTTGCTGGGAGTTTGCTGGTTCGGCAGTTTATTGGGGATGGCGAGTTTGTTGGTGATCGATCGGAAGACGCCCGCCGTTTTCGCAGGAACTCTTGCGTCCCAGGGCACGCCTGCCGTCTACATAGGCGGGGATCCGAATGCGGCCTGCGCCGCCTGCCATCGGGATATCTACGAACGATACCGGAAGACGCCAATGGCCAACGCCAGCGGCTTGGCTGCAGAGGGCTTTCTGCCGGGCCGGTTCGCCCGCGCCGCTTCGGGCGTCGAGTATCGTATCGACGAAGAGGGCGGCAGGGTGTATCTGGCCTTTGAACGCAAGCCGCCGGAACCCGGACTGGGCGTTGCCGTGGTGGGACCTGGCAGCGCTGGAACCATAACAGACTTGAAAGGCCGCCGGGAGCTCAAATATTTCCTGGGGTCGGGCAAGCGCGGAAGAACGTACCTCTTCGAACAAGAAGGGTATTGGTTCGAAAGCCCGATCAATTGGTACGCAAAAAAGCGAGTCTGGGATATGGCGCCCGGCTATCTGAAGGCGCGGGAGGTCCCTCTTACGCTGCCGGTCGACCCAGGGTGCCTCCGATGCCATAGCTCGGGCGCTCAACCATCGCTGCCTGAGGCCCGGAACCGGTATGCGGGCGCGCCCTTTCTTCAGGGCGGCATTACTTGTGCTTCCTGTCACGGAGATGCGTCGGCGCATCTGGCCAGCGGCGGTCGCACGGCGATGCTCAAACTCAGCCAGCTATCGCCTCAGCTATCTGCGGTTCAACGGGATTCGATCTGCCTGAACTGCCATCTGGAAGGACAGGAGGCAGTGGTCCACGAGGGTAAGCGGCTGGTGGATTTTCGCCCCGGGGAAAGCATCTTCGACTACGCCAGCTATTTTGTCTGGGAGAGCCAGCCGGGTGCTGCTGGAGCCGTTCCTTCCGATGCCAGGGCGACGAGCCAATGGGAGGCTCTTCTTGAGAGCGGTTGCCGGCGCGGCGCCGGGGACAAGCTGACCTGCACCAGTTGTCATGATCCCCACTCAACGGCCAGCGCGATGTCCGACGAGCAGCGAATCGCTTATTACCGGTCACGTTGCCTGGTGTGTCATGCCACGGATTCACCAGCGGCGAAAAGTGCGAGTGAGAATGAGCATGTGCGGGCCGGATTTGCGACCACGCACCACCCTGAGAATCCGGACTGCACGGCTTGCCACATGCCGCGAGCGGCAGCCGACGACATTGCGCACGAGCAGGTAACTGACCATCGCATCCCGCGAACTGCACCGGTTCACGCAGCGAAGAGCCAGAAACGAGCACCGGCATCCCCGATATCCGGGACACTGGCGGCCGTAGGGGGCGGAGCTGGCGTGTTGGGTGAAGCCAGGAGCAAAGTCCAAGCCCGCGACCTCGGGCTGGCCTACGCGATGGCCGCGGCCAAGGGGGATGCAAGGGCGGTAGAGCAAGCTCGGGCACTGCTCCAGGAAGCTGAGCAGCTTCCCGAGGCTGCCGGAGACCATGAACTTCACGCGCAGCTAGGGTTTCTGGAACAAGTTGCAGGGGAAAAGGCGGCTGCGGCTCAGGAATACGGCCTGGCCCTCGCTGCCGATTCCGACGACTCGTTTGCGGCCGGAAATCTTGCCTTGCTCAAGGCCGGTGATAGGCAGTACGGGGAGGCGATTGCACTTTGGGAGCGAGCTTTCGGACATGACCCGACACAAACAAGGGCCGGGATGAATCTAGCTGTGGTGCAATGCGGGTTGGGCAGTCGAGAGGCAGCCCTTGCGACGCTGGAGAGGATTCTGGAATTTTCGCCCGATGAAGCACAGGCCAGGGAGCTCGCCGGGGAGATTCGTGCTGGGCGCCATGCGTGCAGTGGACACTGAGGTTGCGTCCCTTGTCGCGTCCGGCAATCGCACCCTGCCCAATCGTTTATGCAGATGGAATGACCACTAAATGTCATGCTCTCAAACGCGTGAAGTGACGAGAGTGCACGAATCGGGGATAGATGCCTGATTCGATTGTGGCAGTTTCGATGTCCAGCGGCGGACAGGTGAAACGATGCAACTGTCCGCTAGTGGACGATACAGGCATGAGTCCGAGTAAAGGCATTTACTCCAACTTTCGATGGAGATGAAAATGGGCAGCTCCCGCCTGGTCGGCAAGTGGATGTGGGAAGGCTGGAGGTCCTATCGTGGTGCTGTCAGCTGGTTACTAAATGACATATCATTTTATTGGATATATAACTTAGTTTGTCATACTTTAAAGCTGGACAAAAGTGGTTCAAGTGGGACAATCCGTGAGCCAAACTGATCATATTTTGGTGACATTTATCTCCTTAAAATGGAAGTAAAGCTTATAACTTCTATGAGATGCCGGGAATTTGGATCCAGTTGAAGCTGAGGCCTGCGCGCTTGAAAACGCTTTCAGTCTTTGACATTACTTATCCTTGAACCTTGAGGCGCTTTTCTCGCGCCAAAGGATTGACAGCGGCTCCTCGTTTCCACTATCGTTCGGCGGTGTTCCGAAGCGCCTTTTTCTTGGCTCCGATTTGAGAATCTCTGAGAGCGGGTATGTCGGGCAGATCTATTTGCGGATCAAGACCATCCGCAAGTGGGTGTAAGAGAGCGGGCTTAGCCAACGTGGCAGGACTCGCCGGAATTGTTCACGGAGACGGGGAAGACTCCAAAAACCTTCAGTACAAACACGCAGGCGCCCGACTGAGCAGCGATTTGCTTTCAGGTGTGCGGGAACCACGATGCATTGATTGGAGCGGGAGTTTCAACCGGCCCGGCGGGCAAAAAGATCAAATCCAAAAACGGATTGAACGCTTTTAGGAGACCGCATGACTAAACATATGCGGGCGACATTCTACATGGCACTCCTCGCCATCGGATGTTTGCTCACTAACGCACCCGCGCGCGCCCAGGCAGTGTATGGATCTGTCTTTGGGACGGTGACGGATAAGACTGGGGCGGTTGTTCCAGGCGCCACGGTAACGGTGACTGACGAGGCCAAGGGCACTGTCGTTACAGTCACTTCCAACGAGTCGGGCGACTACACTGTCTCGCATCTCATTCCCGACACTTACGATCTAAAAGTCGATATCAAGGGATTCAAGAGCTATTTAAACAAGGGCGTCGTTGTGGCCGCCGATACGGCACCGCGCGTGGACGTCGCGCTTGAGATCGCCGGCGCCGGAGCGGAGACGGTTGAAGTCAATGCCGACACCGTTCCCCAGCTGAAGACCGACCGTGCGGATGTATCAACGGTTTTTGACTCGCAACAGGTTGCCGATCTCCCGGTAGGCGATCAGAACTTCACCAACCTGCAGCTCCTGCTGCCCGGCGCACAGTTGCTGGGCTGGTCACACGCCGCGGATGAAAATCCCCAGGGCTCGCGCCAGATTCAGGTCGACGGCCAGGCCTTCGGCGGTACGGCGTTTGAACTGGACGGCACTGATAACCAGGATCCAATTTTGGGAATCATCGTCATCAACCCGGCAATGGACGCGGTGACGGAAACCAAGATCACTACGCAGAACTTCGACGCTGAACTGGGCAAGGCCGTCTCCGCAGTCGTAACGGCGCAAACCAAGTCAGGATCCAACTCCTACCACGGTAGTGCTTACGACTTCCGTACCGGCAATGCCAACCTCGCGCGTGAGCCATTCTCACAACCGCCGGGTCCGAATGCTATTCCTGCGGGCCTCAAGAACCGCTTTGGCGGGTCGATCGGCGGACGTATTATTCGTGATCGACTGTTCTTCTTCGGTAACTATGAAGCACAACGCCAAAAAGTTGGCACCTCGGTCACCGACACCCTTCCTTCGAAACTCCTTGTTGACAGCTGCCTGAGCGGAACCGGCTGCGACTTCAGCGAATACGCAGCCAATCTTCCTACGGGTCAAGGCATCATCTATGACACATCGATGCCATATACCGGCGACGACGGCAAGACGCATTACAGGGCCTTTCCGGGCAACATCATCCCTAACGACCGCCTTTCGCAGCAGGCGCTCGGTCTTCTCAAGCTGCTGCAGCCTTACTCCGATAGCCTGACAGGCTCGGGTGGTGAAGGTGGCCTGGATGGCAACTACAACGCCAGCGGAACGGGCTTGTTCAACAGCGATGCCTGGACCGTTCGCGGAGACGCCACGATCAGCCAGAAGATGAATGCCTTCGCCCGCTTCTCCCGGTTTACCGATACTCTTTCGGGTACGGTAGCCTTTGGATCAGCCGGCGGACCGGGCTTTGGTATTGGCAACTACGGCGGCAACTCCAAAGGCGCGAACGACAGCCTTGCCATTGGCACGGACTACGTCTTCAATCCCAAGCTGGTTACGGATCTGCGCCTCGGCTACTACCGCTACAACGTGATCGATTCGAAGTATGACCAGGGCTCCCAATTCGCCACTGAGCTTGGAATCCCCGGCATCAACTTCGGCGATAACTTTACCTCCGGTGCGCCAGGCTTCTTCCTGGCTACGCTCAACGGCGGCAAGACCCAGCCGTTGTATGGCGCAGGCCTGAACGTCAACCGTTGCAACTGCCCGCTGACAGAGCGGGAGGACCAGTTCCAGATTGTGAACAACTGGACCGTGACCTGGCGTAATCACGCTTTCAAGATTGGAGCCGATCTTCGCTACGGCCGTAACCTGCGTGTTCCTTCTGACAATGATCGCGCTGGTCTGCTGAACTTCAGCAATGGACCGACCTCCGATCCGGCGTCTGCGCAGCAGGGCGGTATCGGCTTTGCCACCTTCCTCTTGGGTGATGTCACCAGCTTCAACCGGTACGTATCTACTTCAACCAACGCCAAGGAGTTCCAGAAGCGAACATTCTTCTATGCGCAGGATACGTGGCGCGCCAGCAGCAAGCTGACCTTGAATTTAGGTCTGCGCTGGGAGATTTATTTCCCTGAGACAGTCAACGCCGCCGGAAATGGAGCGTTGATGAATCTGAAGGACGGCTACCTGCATGTCGCCGGCATCGGCGGCATCCCCACCAACATGGGCTGGGGAATCAGCCTGGGCAAGCAGCTCGAGCCGCGTATCGGTATCGCGTATCAGTTGAACCCCAAGACCGTCATCCGGACGGGCTATGGACGCAGCTTCGACACCGGTGTGTTCGGTTCTATCTTTGGCCATACTGTTACGCAGAACCTGCCTGTTCTGGCCAACCAGAGCATCAGCAACGTTACCAACATCTCGCAGGCCTTCTGCCTGGGTTCGCCAACGGACAACCCGGGATGTAATCCAGGCAACAGTGCGCCGGGTCAGCCCATCACAGTAGGCGGACCGCTGCAATACACTCCTCCCGCCGTGCCAGCGAATGGTTTACTGCCGAACCCCGGTTATGCAGTAAACAGCAAGGCTCGTCAGAACCCTCTGACCTTCCCGACGCTGGACGCGTGGAATCTCAGCTTCCAGCGTGCGCTTACGCCTGCACTGAGCCTCACGATTGCCTACGTGGGCAACAAGGGCACGCATACTCTGGCTAACGGAGACGGCAACAGCACTAACCCCAACGAAGCGGCAATTGTATTCCCCGGCTCATCCACCGCGTTTGGTCAGCCCATCACCAGCGTGAATGGCCAAACTCTTCACTATGATCCGAAAGTGTCTGGGAACACCATCGCAGCGGATGGAGGCGTCTCCAACACTAATTATCTGAGCCGCTATTACGGCAGTTCAATTACAGCATGCAAGGACTCCAACTACGTCAGTCCAACAAGCGAGCCGGGCATCCAGCCAGGCATGTGCGGTTGGAACCAGGGCATCCAGTTCAACGGCGATGACCAGAACACCAACTACAACGCCATGCAGGTGTCCCTTACCCAGCAGCAGTGGAAAGGGCTGAGTGTCAACGTCAATTATTCGTGGCAAAGCTCCTTCAACCAGGCCGGAGGCTACTCTACCTGGAACAGGTCTGTGGGCTACGGCCGCGACGACAATGTGCGCGCCAATGTCTTTAACGCCTACGGAAGCTATCAACTGCCATTCGGCAGGGGGAAGATGTACGGCAGTAATGTCAACCGGGCGACCGACCTGATCATCGGCGGTTTCCAACTAAGCGGAACAATAAACATCTCCAGTGGATTGCCGTTCACCCTCTCAGCCAGTTGCGGACAGGATATTCCGAGCTCCGCACCTTGCTATCCGAACGTTAGTTCCGGCGCGCGTCTGGCGACGAATCTAACGAAATTCGACCCAGTGTCACGAAGCAGGACGTTCTACTCAAAGCAGGTCGATGCGGATGGCAATTTGTTGGCGCCGTTCAGCGATGCGGGGTTGGATAACATCGGCAACTCGGGACGCAACACATACTACGGGCCGAGCTTCTACAACACCGATCTTTCGTTGCTGAAGAAGTTCCAAATATGGGAGAGTGTCGAAGCGCAATTCCGATTTGACGCCTACAACGCCGTCAACCACATCAATCCGGGCAATCCGGGTGGAAACATCACCTCGGCCGGCACGATCAACGGAGAAGCACCTGGACCGGGACCTCGTCAGCTTGAGTTCGCGTTCCGCGTGCAGTTCTAGAAAACAGTCTGTCCTGATATCTTTCGCCTGTGACGAAGAGGCAAGGACGGACGCTGATACTACAAGTGGGGGGCTTCGGCTCCCCACTTCTTTTTGTGCCGTCGTACAGGTGCGCGAATCTAGCGACAAATAGACTGGATATTGGGATGACGGGAAGACTTACAGTTGCGGTGTTGGGGCTGCTGCTGGTCTCGTGGGCTGCAAGGGCACAGAGTGACGCGCAGGCCGGGGCAGTGACTGGCACGCTCGCCGAAGCCAAAGCTCTGGCGGCGAAAGGACAGCTCGATCAGGCGTTGGCCGAGTTGACGGAGCTGTCAAAGGTAGCACCCGAAGAAGCAGGCGTAGAGCGGCTGCGAGGCGTGATCCTGTATCAAAAAGAAATGCTGCCGGAGGCGGAAGCGGCTTTCTCACGCGCCGTCGATCAGGATGCCGCCGACCGGGAATCGCTGGAGATGCGTGGGATTACCTTGTACCGCCTGGGCCGTCCGGGGGATGCAATTCCGCTGCTGGAGAAGGCTCACGCAATGACACGCGAAACAGCAGGCGGAGTGACAGGCAATGCCGAATCTGGCGCCAACCAGAGCGTGAATGCCGATCCGCAGTATGTGTTGGGGCTTTGCTACACCGACGCCAAACGGTACGACGATGCGCGAAAAGCCTTCGCCGCGCAGTTTGGGTTTGGGCAGGATTCAGCGGAGGCGTACCTGGTTTCGGCGCGGCTCTTTCTGCGCCGCGAGTTTGCCGACCAGGCGGCCCTCTTTGCGGCGAAGGCTCTGGAACTGAATCCCTCGCTGCCATTGGCGCACCAGCTTCTGGGAGAGATTGCGCTGGCCAAGGCGGACCTGCCGCTGGCGGTCAAAGAGCTGGAGGCGGAACGGAAGTTGAATCCGCTGAACGGACCCATGTACGACCGGCTCGGCGATGCGTATGTGCGCAATGGCCAGTTCGAAGAGGCGCGGGTGGCGCTGAACAAGGCCGTACTGCTGGAACCGAATGCAACCGGCCCGTACATTCTGCTAGGCGAGGCGCTGATCAAGCTGGGCGAGCCGATCCAGGCGCTGCACTATTTGAATCGGGCAGTCACGATGGACCCCGGGAACTATGTGACCCACAACATTCTGGGCCAGGCGTACCGCGCGCTGGGCCGAACGGCGGACGCCAATCGCGAATACAAGCTGGCGGTGGAGATTCAGCATCGCAGCGATCCAAAGCCAGCGGGGGCGCGATAGATGTGGGATCTGTTCAGAACAAACAAGCCAATCCAACATCACAAATTCGAGATGCGATGCGCGCTCATTCTTTGCTGCCTATCGATTGCTCTGACATGTGCGTCTGCGGAAGGGCAGGTTGCGAGTCCTCAACCCGGAAGCGCCGCAGCGTTGCAGCGAGCAGACGCGGCCTTTCGCTCCGGATACGTAGCGATGCAGGCAGGGAGACTGGATGAAGCGCGCAGGGATTTTGCTGAAGCCGCCCGTCTGGCTCCCAACCTGACCGAGCCGCACCAGGCGCTTGGATCAGTACTGGGCCAAATGGACCGGCCCGACGAGGCCATTCCAGAGTTTGAAAAAGCTTTGAAGCTGAAGCCCGGCGATACCGTCACCATCGCGAATCTGTCGTCGGCGCATGAAGGTTTCGCGCTAAAACTGGCAGCGCACGGTAAGCTCGACGAAGCGAAGGGCCAGCTTCTAGCGGCCCTGAAGCCCCTGGATTCGATGCCGCCTGCGCCGGAAACAGACAAGCGCAAAGCTGAATTGCAGGACGAACTGGGCTCGATCCTGGCCCAGCAGAAGCATTGGCCAGAGGCTGAGGCGGCGTTTCGCGAGGCACTTCGCCTGAACCCTGAGATAGGCGCCGGTCCGCACATGCACCTTGGCGTAGTGCTGGTGGAGGAGAAGCAGTTTCAACCGGCCTTAGCGGAGCTTGGCAAGGCCGTGGAGTTGGCTCCGAAAAGTGCTGCGACGCAGTTTCAAATGGGGCGGGGTTTGGCTGCGGCAGGCAACGACGAAGAAGCTGTGCCACACCTCGAAGAAGCCCTCAGGCTGAGCCCGAGTCTGCAAGGCGGTTCGCTCGAATTAGCCATGGCTTTGCAAAGGCTGGGCAGGCAGGAGGAGTCGATTCCGCTGTTTCATCGAGCCATTGAGGCGGAGCCACGCAATGCCATGGCGCTGACCAATCTGGGGCTGGCGCTGACGCAGACGGGCAAAGCAAGCGAGGCCGTTCCTTTCCTCCAACGGGCATTGGCCGAGGCCCCGAACGACCCTGTCGCTCGTGAAAATCTGGGCGTGGCTGAACTGCAGCAGTCGCACTTCGACGAGGCGATCGCACAGTTTCAGAAGGCGCTGGAACTGGACGCGGAGAATCCGCAGCTGCACTATGATCTCGGGCTTGCCTACAAGCTCAAAGACCGCATGGACGATGCCGTTCGGGAGCTATCGAAGGCGGCCAGTCTGGGTCCAAATCTGCCTGATCCACCCTACACGCTGGGAATCTTATACATGCAGATGGGCAAGCAGGAAGAAGCAGTGACACAACTGCGAGCTTCGCTTGCCTTGCGTCCGGCAAACGGCGATGGCTGGGCGGTGCTGGGGTCCGTTCTCAAACAACTCGACAGGCGCGAAGAGGCGGAAGCCGCTCTGCGCAAGGCGATAGAGCTGCTTCCCAATCAGCCCGGTGCACACATCACGCTGGCCGCAGTGCTGGCAGAAGAAGGCAAGACACAGGATGCCGCAGCGGAACGAAAGATCGCCGCAGGGCTAAGCCGCACCGCGGTAAATCACCAGCGAGCGCAACTCAGCACGAATGCCGGAAATCAGTCGCTGCAGCGGGGCGAGATTGCCGAGGCAGTGGGCCGGTATCTTGAAGCAATCACCGCCGACCCAAGCTACGCGGAGGCGCACAGCCAGCTTGCCGTGGCCTATGAAAGACAGGGCCGCGTAGAGGACGCCAAAACGGAGCGTGCGAAGGCGGAGGCAATCGCGAAGGGCAATTAAGTGCCGCAATTAAGCAGCGAGATCAGCTTGCGACGGATATGACCCAATCGGCGAAGTGATGCCATGGAGCGGTAAACCCGATGGGAACACGGATCTGCTGGACAATGATGAGGAAAGCGCCGGCCCAGATCGTAGCCCGATGGACCCTTCGCGTTGACCAGAAGTCGTAAATTGCCAGGGCAACCAGGAATACATAGGTAACGGGCATCGACGCTATCACGTTCCCCTGGATGCCGGGGATGGGCCAGCGGGCGACCGCAGCGAGAAGCAGTCCTGTTGTGGCAATGAATATAAGTCTCTTGTGAGCGGGGCTGTTTTTACGAAGACGAAACGCGAAGAAGATCAGGGTTGCAAAGATCAGCATGTCCGTAACCTGGACGATGTAGAACGTCTTCGCATCCAGACCCGGCGGAGTGAAGCCACGCACCAGGGCATTTGCTCCGGCGAGGGTGCCGAGGATGACCATGAGGCAGGCGAGGCAGAATCCCGCGATCCCCAGTTTACGATGAATGTCCGTGCGACCGGCCGAGACCAGCGTGGTTTGCGCGATCAGCAGGAGAATCCAGCTGGAGAAAACTGCTCCATGAACATGGATTATCAAGCTGGGCAATGGCGCGTGAAAAACTCCGGCGAGGTAGTAAGTGTGTGCGAAGCCGAGGAAGACTGTCCCCAGCATGAGCCATGCCGTTATCGAAAAGAACCAGTGGTCGTAACGGCGGCCAGGGAGTTTAACTGTAGTGCTGGGTTGGGTTGCGGTTGCGTGCATCGCGCCTCTCCTGTCTTAGCATTGACGGCGGATTTCAGGTGCCTGAGATAGGCCTCGACTGTACAGGAACGGCCTGATAATAGCCAGAGCTAAGCGGCGGGGCGATTCAATTGTTGCGTGACTCGCGATAAGTAGATCTCCGCAAATGGATGTCTGGGCTGGATTCAGCGCCAGACGGAAAGTATGCCGCCTGCGATCAACAAGCCGATGAGCCAATAGCAGTTGTTGATAAGGAAGAGGCTCAGCGGACGGCGTTCGTAGATGCCCTGCGGTAAGTTTGGCGCGGCGAAGAATCCCAGCCAGCAGAGGAAGCCGATAAAGGCGCCCCCGGCCCAGGTCGTAGCTCCGGCCCAGGTCACCAAGTGCCACAGGACAAAGGAGAGAATCAGGTCGCCGATCAGTGACGAGATCATGCCGGCGGCGAGGCCCTTCTTCTCACCGTCTGGAGTGACACCGAGCGCCTTCATCCACGGCTTGACGAAGAGAGCGGGCGAGTACCAGGCAGCGCCAAGACACCACAGGATGAGCGCTGAAACAATGAGAGCCCAGTGGTTGAGGTGGTGCAGTTCGTGTATGTTCAGGAACTCCATGCAGGGCCTCCGAATGGCGAGAGATTTGCGGGGAGCCTCAGAGTGCGGTAGCTATGATGGGCGTGTCAAGGAAATTGAGTTCTGGCATGTGGGCCAGTTTGAATCCATGCTTTCTTGATGGCCGACAATCCGGAAGTTGACTTATCAGACAATAAGCTGCGCTTCTAAGTACTAATCTGCCCTTCGGCGCATAAATCACTCTCAATAAGTGCTATGACCTATTACCGTCATTTCAGAGAATTCATCCTCCCCGAGGCGGATGGCTCTGATTTACGCGCATTTTATGTATATCGAAACTTATGCATGAAAGCCGTCGATAAAAAATTCACACAATATAACGACAAAAGCGAGACAACTTCCTTCATAGGGCGCGGCTATTTTGTAACTGAACAGGCCGAGAATCAGAACCACCTCACCTGAGCCATGCACAACAAAGCAGGCAAACGTAGGCCGTAATTTATTGGGTCACGGGAATTTGAACCGGCATCGCCCCCAACCAAAAGAAACTGGAGAAGTGAAGTAATGAGTAAGTCATGGCTATTAGTGTTTCGAGCAGTATTTACCCTTACCCTCTTACCCCCGCTCCTGACGGGTTGCGGTAGCAGTGGACGAATGACGATTTCACAGCCCACCCTTGTGCCTCGATTCGCGATCGTCGCGAACCAGGACGATACTGTTTCGACTTACACCATAGACCCTTCCACGGGTAAGCTACACAGCACCGGCAGTGTCACGAGTGGAGGCTCTTCACCTATCTCGCTTGCCGTGGACCCCACCGGCCATTTCGCCTATGTTGCCCACTTCACGG
>Ga0206896_1050_pt1 | contig 27640 bp, 22 predicted proteins | sample Alteio_BWOrgHeat_52_FD_152969 | JGI IMG/M metagenome (GOLD analysis project Ga0206896, IMG submission 152969) | Enriched cells from forest soil in Barre Woods Harvard Forest LTER site, Petersham, Massachusetts, United States -... | ecosystem: Environmental > Terrestrial > Soil > Temperate forest >... | reverse complement strand
TTGAATTACCAAACGAAGGGGAATTAAAAGCGAAGTGCTTCCTGGAAAGAAGGGAATTGGGCATTGTCAATATCGGTGGTAAGGGGACCGTCACCGCGGACAAAACGGCCTACGACGTTGAAAAATTGGAAGGCGTTTACCTCGGCAAGGGTACCCGGGACGTTCGATTCAGCAGCTATAGCGAAACGGACCCAGCAAGGTTTTATTTCATTTCGGTCCCCGCCCACCACAGTTATCCCAACCGGAAAATGACAAAAGCCGAAGCGGCTCCGGTCAATTTGGGTGAATCGTCGACATCCAATAAAAGAACGATCTACAAGTATATTCACCAGGGTGGTATCCAAAGTTGTCAGTTGGTGATGGGGTTGACCGTCTTAGAAGCAGGCAGCGTTTGGAATTCCGTACCGCCGCATACGCATACAAGGCGGGCGGAGGCCTATTTCTATTTTGAGGTACCGGAGGCCCACAGGGTGATGCACTTTATGGGCGAACCACAGGAGACCAGGCATTTGGTCATGGGCAACCAGGAAGCGGTGATTTCACCCCCCTGGAGCATGCATTTTGGGGTCGGTACCGCCAATTATGGTTTTATCTGGGGCATGGCCGGGGAAAATAAGGAATTTACAGACATGGATCCCGTGGCTGTGGCAGACATACAGTAAACGGCATATGCAACACTTCAAAATACACCAATTGGTGTATTGACCGGTACCCGGGTTGTTTAGACCTTTGTCTATTCAACAACCTAATGTATGCCTACACTCAATCGTTTATGGGTCGGACCAGCTATGGTTATCCTGCTTGCGACCGGACTCAATTCCTGCCAAAAAGAGGCGCTGCCATCCTCTACAGCGCTTGGTGCAACGACCTCCGATCCTACCGTCGGGCTCCCCCCGGGGTATTTTTGGTGGTCAACCCTCACGCCCATCCCGTATGTGGCTTACACAAAAAAAGACCCGGTGACAGACGCCATCTATGCCCTCGGATTCGCCATCAACGACACGGGCTATGTGCTGGGCGGCATGTTGGAGACGGAGGAAGGAGAAACCGACCACGTCCCGGACCTTTGGAAATACGATCAGACAACCTCGAAGTGGTCCAAGAAAGCACCCTTCCCCGGCGAACCCAATTCGCTTGTCTTTGCCTCGCAGTTCGTTATCGGGCAGAATGTCTTTGTGATTACCAACAACCTGGTGTGGCAATACAACCAGCCTACGAACAAATGGACGCAGAAGGCAAATTTTCCCGGCGCGTCCCGTTTCGCCGCCACAGCCATGACCATCAATGGCAAAGGGTATCTGGGTCTCGGCACCGATGAAATTGAATTAGGTTTTTTAAAGGATTGGTGGCAATATGATCCTACCACCGATCATTGGATACAGATGCGTGATTATGGCGGAGAGGCCAGAGAGGGGGCGGGTGGATTTTCCCTTAACGGGAAAGGCTATGTCGTCCTGGGCTTAATGGGTACCGTTTTTATCAGCACCGTCTGGCAGTACGATCCGGTAGCCAACACCTGGACGCAGAAACGCAATTTTCCCGGATCGGCCCGACGCGCCGAGGTGACGGGAAGCGCAATCATTGGCGGCGCAGCAACGGGCATACTTGCCGGCGGCGACAATAATGATGTCATGATGAGTGACTTCTGGGAATATAACCCGGTTACCGATGTCTGGTCGGAGGGATCGCCTATCCCGGGGGGGGCGCGCGACTGTTCGGCGTCATTCGTCCTGGATCACAGCTTTGTCATCGCCAATCAAACCGTCGTCTCCTACAACTGGACAAAATAAACCCTTCAAACAGCTTCCTATGCGCATTGTAAAATTATTTTGGCTGGCGCTGGCTGCCAGTGTGCTGGCCGCAATCGGTCTTACTTCCTGCCAAAAGGAAGCCTTACCGGCGGCCCAGGTATCTCCCCTTGCTCAACCCGACCCTACGGTAGGGCTTCCATCGGATACTCCTGATGAGCAACACTAGGGGTCATCCCCCATACGGACGATATTCCGGGAGATAAGCCCATGGAAAACCAATATTCTCAGGGATTTGCCGTCAACGGCGTGGGGTTCTCGTGACCGGTCGCTGGCCGGTCACACTTTTTTTATACCAACTTCTCGTTGATGGCTTTGGAGACGGCTTCGGTCTGGGTATGCACCTGTAGCTTCTCGTAGATGTTCTTTGTGTGCGTGCGAACGGTATCAATGCTGATGGAAAGGTCAGCCGCCATCTGCTTGATGCTTTTCCCCTTTGAGAGCTGGGTGAGGATCTCGATTTCGCGTGTAGAGAGCTTATAGTCATTGGGCGTTGGGGTCGTCTGAGACTGATGCATACCCGAAATGATCATCCGGGCGATGCCGGGGGACATCGGCGGTTCGCCCGCGATTACCTGGTGGATGGCATCGGGCAGACGGTCGGAGATGTGTTTCTTGAGCAGGTAGCCGGAGGCGCCAGCACAGATGGCGTCGAGGACGTGTTGGTTGTCATCGAAAACGGTAAGCATGATGATATGCACCTTTTTGTCAACCCGCCGGACACGCTTGACCGCCTCTATGCCGTTGATCCCTGGCATTTCAATGTCCATCAGGATCACGTCCGGCTGGAAATGGGCAAACTGGTCGGCGATCTGGTCGGCGCGGGGGAAAGCGCCAAGCAGCAAGAGGTCTTTCGACAGCGTGACGAGGTTGGACACGCTGTCGCGCAGGCTATCGTTGTCTTCGTATATAAGAAGTCCGATCATGGGCAGATATTGGCAAATTAGGTGTTTTTACCGGGCGCGGAATACCGCAATCAGGTGATGGGCAGGTCGAGGTCGATCCGGGTCCCCCGCCCTATCGCTGAGTCGATCTTTAATCCGGCCGGCATCGAGGCGGCGCGTTCGCGCATGTTGTTCAGGCCGTTGCCTCCTTTTATGGTATCCGCCGCGAAGCCGTTTCCGTCGTCCGTGATCTCTAGCTGTAAGGAGTCTTCGTCCCGGCGGAGGCAGATGTGGACGTTGCTGCACTGGCTGTATTTGGCGGCGTTGTTGACAGCCTCTTTGAATATCAGGTAAAGGTCCTTTCGCTGCCGGATGTCGAGCTTCAGCCCGGAGAAGTCCTCATTTGCCTCGAAGGCATAGTTGACATTCAGGGGCTCCAGGATTTCGGCGGTGAACTCCTTCATACGGTAGAGCAGTTGTTCCATCGTATCGTTCTGCGGGTTAATGGTCCAGACGATGTCATCCATTTTTTCCATGATCGCGGCGGAGCGGGACCTGATCTTTTCCAGGTTGCCCCTGGCGCCGTCTACAGCCGGGGACTGGAGCGCCATCTTGCTCAGGATATGGATACTGGATAAGGTCGATCCTATATCGTCGTGCAGGTCACGGGCTATATGGTTGCGCATTTTTTCCAGTTCGATCGCGCGGCGTGCCTGATGGACAATCCGGTAGCGGTTGATGACCAGGAAACCGATGAGGAGCAGGAGGGCAAGCAGGACGAATGCGCCGTATTCGTACAATCGCTGTTTCGCCAGTATGGCGTTTTGAGCCGTAAGGACAGCCGTTTGCTTTTCAAAATTGACGTGGCTGAGCTGCTGGTCCTTTTTCAGCAAGGCAATCTCCTGCTCCTTTTTCTCCGTATTGTATTGGCCCTCCATTTTTGCTATTTGGACCTGGGTATTGAGGTCGTGGAGGCTGTCGTTTACGAGGTAGTATTTTTCCATGTATTGAATTGCCTTTCCCGTCTCACCTACTTTTGAATAGTATTCGGAAAGGTACTGGTAGTCATTCAACAAGCCGTCCATGTCGTGGGATGCAATGGACGCACGGACACTGTTCATCAGTCGTTGCTCGGTCAATACCTGACTTTCTCCTTTTTTGCCCACGTCGATCAAGGCGGCGTCAAAGGTGGTAGAGCGGACGGAGTCTCCCGTAGCTAGGGACAGCGCTTTACCATCTTCATAATATCGTTTGGCGGCGGAGTCATTGTGTTTGCTCCTGTACACATTGCCGATTTCCATGTCCAGGTTGGCTTGTTCTATTTTCAAACCCAGGCGTTGATTCATGGCCAGCGCCAACTGGTCGTATTTCAGCGCAGAATCGTAGAGGTAGCGCCCTCGGAATATAGAGCCGAGCTGCAGCAGGGCAGTGGCTGTGCCCCGGATATCATTGAGTTCGGTTTTCAAATCCAGCCCCTTTCTCGTATAATCGGTCGCCTGTTTGAGTTGACCCAGTTCGAGATAATTGTTTCCAATCATCTGATAACAAAAGGATATACCCCTTTTGTTCCCCACCCTTTCAAACAACTTGAGCGCATTGAGGTGATGTCCTTGTGCGGATTTAAGGTCGCCTATGGCAACCTCCGTGTTGCCAAGATTGAGGTAGGCGCCGGCAAGGCTGGTCAGGTGCGCCACCGAAGAGTCCTCCTTTACACGTTTAGTCTGAGCCTGCACGCTTTCTAGTTCATATGGCAGGGCAGACTTAAAATCCTTCAACTTCTTATAGTAAAGACCGGCCGCCTGTGTATAATTGAACCTGACCTCAGGATGCGCATCGGAAAATTCCTTTAGCTTATCGAGATAGAAGCGGGCGCTGTCTTTTTCGCCAATATCCAGTTGGTCGATGGCCATTTGCGAATAGGCGGCTGACCGAAGTAGATTAAGGTCCGGGGTCGATGTGATATCGATTGCATCGTGCAAGTAGAAAATGGCCCGCGGCAAATCGGTGCGGGCGTAAATCGCCGCCAGGTCATCTAGCGCCATGGCCTCGGATTTGTCCCTTTGGTTAAGCCGGACGATATTCAACAGGCTGTCTGTCCCGCCGGGCTGCGCGGAGCCGATAAAAGACAAGGTTTGCAGCAATAGCGGCAGCGCATAGCGAAGTGTCCGCATGATAGTGAGTTTAGCGCAGGGGGTTGTACGTTGAATTTACTCACTTATGGCGGGAACTGGAAACGAATCGGGTTAATTTTATGAAAGCGGCTCCGGCCTCGGCGCGCTGTTCGCGGGCCCGGACCTGTCCTCGGGCAGCGGGATAAATTCCTTGTCATCGGAGGGGGGCAATTTGATACGACCCTGTTTCCAGTCCTCTTTCGCCTGCTCGATGCGTTCCTTGCGGGAAGAAACAAAATTCCACCAGATAAACCGCTCACCAAGGGGCTCCCCACCCAATAACATCAGTGTCGTATCCTCCAGGGCGGTAATCAAAGGGTCGGATCCGGTTGTAAAAACCAGCATTTGTCCTGCGTGGTAAACGGTACCTGCTACCTCAACACCGCCTTTGGCTATATAAAAACCCCGCTCCGAGTGCTCTTTGGGCAGCCCAAACCTGGCGCCTTTGCTCAGTATCACGTGCAAATAGAACAGGGGTGAATTGGTCTTCACATCGTTCGCCAACCCAAAGGCGTTTCCCGCGATCAGGCGCATCCACACGCCTTTGTCGGTAAATACGGGCAGCCGGTCCGGTGTGTAATTGAAAAAAGAGGGCGCGCCTTCCTCATCTTTCTCCGGAAGCGCGACCCAGGTCTGTATCATTTCCAGTTGTCCTCCGGCCAGGGCGGAGGGGTCTTCAAACCTTTCCGAATGCGCAATGCCGCTCGCGGCGGTCATCCAATTTACTTCACCCGGCCGGATGACCTGTTCAACGCCCAGGCTGTCCCGGTGCGTCACCTGTCCGCCGAACAAATAACTGACGGTGGATAGTCCGATGTGCGGATGGGGCAAAACATCCAGGGACGAGGTTACGGCGGGGACATCGGTCACCGGACCGGCGTGGTCCATGAAGATGAAGGGACCGACCATCCTCCGCAACCGGAACGGCAGGATGCGTTTGACTTTCATAGACGGACTGATAGCCGCGTTTCTGGCTTCGATGACGATGTCTAGCATGCCTTAAAAGTAGGGGGTTTTGGCGTTCACCGGCGGGGAGCCGCCCCTATGTTGTTGAGGGCTGGCAGCAAATTGGAGGGTGCGGTTTGTCCGGGCGCGGTCAGGGCCATGGGCCAAAAAACATATAATGTATTGGTGATCATATTATTGTAGATATTCCGGAACCTAGCACACAATTGGTACACCTAGGGTATGTTGAAAGGACTTTTCATCCTGTGCGTCTGTGTACTGCCCTGCTGCCTCCACGCCCAAAATCCAACGGGCATGCTCTCCCCCCCGGACAGCATTATGAAAAACGTGGATACCAGCGGGCAGCGGGATATCATCGGGATAGGGCTGCGTCTTTCGCATATCCACCTAAAAAAACCGCCCCAGGTTAGGGGGAGACGGGTTTATTATTCCTTTATTCCTTTGAGCATGACCGTACCCGGAGGCGGGGCCGCACTGGTCACAGCCACCACGGCAGGGATCTACCTGGGGGATCGAAAGACCACCTATCTCTCGACTATAACCTTTTCGCCGAGTACCAATTTCCGGGGTCAATACAACTTCCCTTTCCATACAAACCTCTGGTCAAAGGGAAATGCCTGGAACTACAACGGGGATACGCGCTTTACCATCTACCCCGAATATACCTGGGGACTGGGTGGCGATAAACCCGAGAACAGCCGGATCCTGATCCGGTACTCCTATTTCCGGTTTTATCAAAACGCGCTCAAACGGATAAAGCCTTTTTTATTTGCGGGCATAGGCTATAACCTGGACTACCGCATCAATATCCGAACGGACAACGATACCATCAGCCTTCAGCGATATTCCGGCTATGCCTATGGCACGGCCAACCGCTCGAACTCGGTTTCATCGGGGGTTACCTTCAACCTCTTGTACGATACGCGGAACAACCAGCTTAACCCCTTACCCGGGTATTACTGGAACGTCGTTTACCGGGTCAATCCCCGGTTCCTCGGAAGCAACGATTTTTGGTCCTCGCTGTATCTGGACTTTCGCAAATACATCTCTTTTAGCAAAAAGGAACAAAACGTCCTCGCTCTTTGGAGCTATTTCTGGACGGCCTTTGGAGACAAGGCGCCCTATCTGGACCTGCCGTCCATTGGCTGGGATGCCAATCAGCGGTCCGGAAGGGGGATCTACACGGGACACTATACCGGGCAAACCCTTTTCTATGTGGAGGCAGAGTATCGAAGGCAAATTACCAGCGACGGACTGCTGGGCTTTGTCGTTTTTACGAACGCCAACGCGGTCACGGAACCTGCGACGAATCGTTTCTCCTATATACATCCGGCGATCGGTACCGGACTCAGGGTGAAATTCAACAAACACTCGGGTACCAACGTCACCCTGGACGTGGCTACCAGCGGAAGCTATACGGGGTTCTACCTGGGGCTGGGTGAAGCGTTTTAAAAGCTATTCCTGAAATCCAGTAATACCTGCTCCCCGTTAAAGTGACAAATAAAGGTTTGGGTGTGCGGGCTCTCGATATACCGCAATACCAGCTCCAGGGTATTGCCATCCAGCCAGGAATAGCTACCCGCCACGCGGAACGGGGGGTGGCCGGGTATGGTCGTCTTTACCGTCGCTATCGAGGGGCCCCTCAGGCTTGTCTCTCCGTTGATCCAGCGGCCCTTGCCAAACACAAGTCTGAAGGTGTCCGCCTTGGTCATAAAAGCGATCAAACAGCTGTCCACCCCAAACCCGAACGACATACCCGTGATGTGGGATGGATTTGAGGCTACGGTAATGGGCTTACCCGAAAACGCAAGCACCGAAGAGGGGTTGTCCACTTTGGGAGGCAAGGGTACCGCCAGGGAGGACAGTTGCCGCTTCAATGCCCCGGCTGCGGCAGCATCGGCAGGCAGGGCGTCGGGGTGTATGCCCGGGAGTAAATAATCCCAAAGGAGGTTGATCTCGTTTTGCATGTCATGGGTCTCGCAGGTGATGGCGATGACGGCGTCCTGATCGGGCATAACGATGATGTACTGCCCGTCCGCCCCGTCCGCCCGGAAGGCATTGTGCCGGCAGCGCCAGAACAGGTAGCCGTAGCCCTGACGCCAGTCGCTCGAATCCCTGGGGGTACGCTGAGCCCATGCCGGCCCCTGGTCGTTCCTGGAGGTAACGGCTTCGTCGATCCACGTTTCGGGCAGCAATTGGCGTCCGTTCCATTTCCCCTTTTGCAGGTACAATTGCCCGAATTTCGCCATGTCCTCTGTTTTCAGCCGCAATCCCCACCCGCCCACGTCGATGCCCTGGGGGCTGACCTCCCAATCCATCCCGTGAATGCCCAGGGGCTCGAACAACCGGGGCGTCAGGTAGTCGATCACTTTTTGCCCCGTCACTTTCTGGACGATGGCCGATAGTACATAAACCCCCAGCGTGTTGTACAAATAGCTGGTGCCGGGTTGATGCACAATGGGCAGCGCCAGGAACTGTTTGACCCAATCGCCGCTTGTCCGTGTAACGGCCCCGGTGGGGTCGGGGTCCTGACCTTCCAGCATGCTGAGCATATCTTTGACCGTCAGCGCAGCCAGGTAGGGGCCAATCGTATCCGGCAGTTCCTTCGGGAAAAAAGAAACGACCTTATCGTTTACATTCAATCTTCCTTCGCTGACCGCAAAGCCGACGGCGGTGGAGGTAAAACTCTTGCTGACAGAATACAACGAATGCCTCAGATAGGGTTTATAGGGATCCCACCAACCCTCGGCGATCACTTGGCCGTGGCGTAGGAACATAAAGCTGTGGAACTCGTTCTTACTCGCCCCGGCAGCGGTCAGAAACCGGCTGATGGCCGCGGAGGAGACGCCTTCCGCCTCGGGACTGCTCCGGGGGAGGCTGGTCTGTGCGGAGGCTCCGGTGGCAATTAGGAGAAGAAGGGACAGCGTTTTAGGAAAAGTCATTCACTAATATACTGGAAATATCTTAGGGTTGCTTGATGGTCGCGAACCGCACCACGCCTTTTTTGTCCTGGGAACGGTCAAAGACCGTGTAATAATTGTTCATCAGCGGCAGCCCCAAGATCGACTGGTTCTGGTCTTCGCCGGGACCCGGACCGATGATCTGGAAGACGGCGTTTCCGGGGATGGGTGCGTTGACCTGCCAATAGGTCTGCGGGGTACAGGTGAGGTTGATGTCCGCTCCTTTCTCCCCGCTGAGGGTAAAGGTCAAGTTTGGCCATTTGGCGAGGTCCAGGCCCGAGGCCGGAATGCCGCTGGCGGAGTTGGCGGATTGCCCGATCAGGATGGCGAATTGGGGATTGATGCTCGTTAGGCCGGCTAAAATGGCGTTATAGACATCCCCGGACAGGGCGAGACAGCTGGTCCCGCTATCGACGATGGAGTTGGAGATCATATAGGGGAGGTATTCCTTTTGGAGAGGGAGGGCATTTACGACGGGACAGCCGGCGACCTGGACGGACTTGAGGTTGGTATTATAGTATAGGTCGTGCAACACCGGGACGGTGAGGAAACTCCCCGTAAAAAGATCGGTTTGCTCCTCGCCCCCGCCCAGGATGAAATAGCCTTTGTTCAGGGGGTCGTCGGGGGACGCCGAGCCATCCGCCTTGCTGGCCTGCATGGCGGACCGAAGGGTATAAAAGGCAAATTTGTTGGCCTGGATATGGTTGGTCTCCAGGGCGGTAAAGTAAGGGTCTATGCTGACATCGGGGATCTTCTGGGTTCTGATCAGGTTGTTGAACTGGACGGTGAATTTCTTAAAGCTATGGGAGGGGAAGGTCCAGGGATAGGTATTTGGAGGGCTGACTTTCTGGGTCTTCAGGTAGGACTGAAAATTGTATCCTCCGTTCAGACCGTTGTAGGCGAGTCCGAGGATACCGTCCACGCCCCCCGTAAAATTGCCGGGCTGTTGGACGTCCGTTATCGCCAAAGGGACCGAAGGGAGGGTTACCAGGTCACCGGCGATGCCCATCGAGACGCTGGTCTTGACCACGGGGCCGCCCCAGCCTCCTGTGCCATACATCACCAATTGCGCCAGGGAGGTTGGTACCAGGTCGGTATCCTTGGCTGCGTGATAAGTGGATGGTTTGACGGCAAGCGTGCTGCTGCCGGTATCGAGGATGACATTGACCGGATTTTTGGCGCTGCCGATATAGAGCAGGGCGGTGTAGTCATTGCCATCGTAGGTGTTGGTGATGGGGATCCGGATCGGCTTTGTCCGGGGAGAGGTAGCGTTGGACATGTGTGGGGGATTTAGTCGGGAAGTAATCTAGTGCAACCCCCCCGGCCCGTCAACCGTAAAAACACCCCTTTTGGCAGCGCCCCGCCGCGTAGGTGGTAGCGCGCCTCTGCCAGCGAGGCAGCGCCCCACAGGGCTGCGCGGCAAGGCGGGGGCCTACCAGGTTTGCTCTAAATCCTTAGGGACAAACCTATGGTCCCTCGCCACAAAGTTGCTGGCCGCGGAGGGATCGAACCGGGTCATGGCGTCCTTGCGCCTTAGCCTGCGGACAACGGCCATCGGGGTGAGAACGAGGATAAAGACCAGGGTCAACAGGACCGTGTTGCTGACGACGGCCAGGACGGCGGAAAGCTTGCTCCATACCCAATCGATGCGCTCACTGAGGTAATTGGAGAGTATGCCGGCGGCGCCTATCGCAAGGGATATGTCGATAAAAATCTTGGATCGGAACACCAGGTACAAGACCATAAACCCGACCGTGATGACGAGGACGGTCTCTTTCGCGCGAGCGGGTTTGGGGTCTGGCATCAGAAAAGGGAATAGATAAAGGGGGCCAGCGCCGTGGCGGAACCCAGGATGATAAAAAGGGTGATGAGTACGATCAGAAAGACCAGGGGGAAGAGCCACCATTTCTTTCGCTCCTTTAGAAACAGCCAGAGGTCTTTTAGGAATTCCATGGGCGTGCTTGATTGATGCTGTGAAGATACGTCGGTTGGTCTTCTTTTTTATAAAGGGTGTGTCCGACGACCAGGATATCCATTTCGGTGTGTGTGAAACAGTCGTAGGCTTGCTGGGGCGTGCAAACAATGGGCTCGTCGCGGACGTTAAAGCTGGTGTTGATCAGCATGGCTTCTCCCGTGAGGTCCTCGAAGGCTTTTAGCAACCGCCAGAAAAGGGGGTTGCTTTCCGGGCTGACGGTCTGAACGCGGCAGGACAGGTCGACGTGGGTAATCGAAGGGAACCGGCTGCGGACCAGGTCAATTTTTTCGCGCATGGACAACGCCTGATAGCCCTCGGGCAGGGGTTCGCAGAGAACGGGGTTGAGGGGTCGGGTCAGGAGCATATAGGGGGAGGGGATGCGGAGACCAAAATAGTGTTCCGCGCGCTCCAGGGTGCAGGCGGGGGCAAAGGGCCGGAAACCTTCCCGGAACTTGATGCTCAGGTTCAGCTTGCGCTGCATGGCGGGGTCCCTGGGGTCGGCGAGGATGCTGCGGTTGCCCAGGGCGCGGGGGCCGAATTCCATCCGTCCCTGGAACCAGCCCACGATCTTCCCTTCCGCTAAACGGGCCGCCACCGCTTTCAAGAGTTCCGAGGTGTCCGGGTAGGTCGTATGGGGCCCTTTGGGGAGGGTGTGAAAGGCCGGCCCTAGGTAGGTATGTTCCTGGGGGGCCGTCCGGTCCTTTTCAAAATACACATGATATGCGGCCAGCGCCGCGCCCGGAGCGCCTCCAGCGTCACCGGCGGCGGGTTGGATAAAGATGTTTGCAAAGAGGCCGGTATCGAGGATCTTGCCGTTGGCTACGCAATTCAGGGCAACGCCTCCCGCCAGACAAAGGTTGTCCAGACCCGTAAGGCGTTTTGCGGTGGCGGCAAGTTTGAGGACGACTGTTTCGGCGACGCGTTGGATGGCCAGCGCCATATTGCAGTGACAGGGCTGGATCTCGGCCTCCGGGCGCCGGGGAGGAAACCCAAAAAGGGCTTCCCATTTATGGCCGGCTACCATCCGAAGCCCGGATAGATAGTTGAAATATTCCTGGTGGAGAAAAAGGGAACCGTCCTCGTAGACGGTGCAGAGCGTGTCGAGGATCTTTTCTTTGTATTCGAGGAACTGGGTAGAAGTCTCGTCCCCGTAAGGGGCGAGGCCCATCAGTTTATACTCCCCGGCGTTGACCTCGAAGCCGCAGTAGTAGGTAAAAGCGGAATACAGTAGGCCGAGGGAATGGGGGAAGTGGATTTCTTTGAGAAAACGGATATCCTTTCCCCTGCCCACGCCTATCGACGTGGTGGCCCATTCCCCCACCCCGTCTATGGTCAAAATGGCGGCGTTCTCATAGGGCGAAGGAAAAAAAGCGCTGGCGGCATGGGAGAGGTGGTGTTCGCAAAAGAGGAGTTGGCACCGCTTTTTATCAAAGGGTTGCACCCGGTACAATTCGTCCCGTATCACCTTTTTGAGCAGCATTTTCTGCTTCATCCATACGGGCATGGCCGTGAGGAAGGAGCGGAGGCCCCGGGGAGCCCGGCTATGATAGGATTCGAGGATGCGTTCGAGTTTTAGGAGGGGCTTGTCGTAGAAAACGACGGCATCCAACTGATCCAGGCTCACCCCGGCGAACTCCAGACAGAAACCGACGGCCTGGGTGGGAAAGGCGGCGTCGTTCTTTATCCGGGAAAACCGTTCTTCCTGGGCGGCGGCGATCACCTTTCCATCCTCTATGATCGCCGCGGCGGCGTCGTGGAAAAAAGCGGAGATGCCAAGGATGGTCATGTGGTAAATATAAGGCATGGATGGGAATATGGGTTCGAAGGGCTAAATTTGAACAAATGGCTACGTACAAACTCACATTATATGGGTCCGCTGAGTCGTATGACCTGTATCCCATCCGCGATTTCCTGAGGCGGAGCGTGGTAGACTTCGACTGGGTGGATGTCGCACAAACCTCCGAAGACCCAAAGGTGGCCGACCTTCGGGGGGGACAAGGATACGCGATCGAGTTCCCGGACGGAGCCTGGATGGTCAACCCTTCCGTGGAGGACCTGGCCGGGCATATGGGCTGGATCCACCGACCGAAATACGCGGAATACGACCTCTCCATATTCGGGGCCGGACCGGCGGGTTTGAGCGCCGCGGTGTATGCCGCTTCGGAGGGGCTGAAAACGATCCTGGTAGAAAAGGAGGCGATGGGCGGTCAGGCGGGCACCAGTTCGCTGATCGAAAACTATCTGGGGTTTCCCGACGGGATCTCCGGGGCCGAGCTGGCCGAAAGGGCCAGGCTCCAAGCGCAAAAATTTGGGGTGGACATCCTGTTGTTGAGAAAAGGGATCCGGGGATCGTTTGAGAACAACCTGATGCACGCAGACCTCGAAGACGGGGAAAAACTGGTGGCCAAGGCCAATATCTGCGCGACGGGTGTGGAGTATGCACGACTGGACCTGGTAAGGGAACCGGAATTTCTGCACAAGGGGCTATTCTATGGGGCAGGGGCGGCCGAGGCTTGTCTGTGCACAGGCAAAGACGTCTATGTCGTAGGCGGGGGAAATATGGCGGGGCAGGCAGCCACCTATTTTTCGGGGTTTGCCCGGAAGGTGTACATGGTCATCCGCCGGCCGACGCTTTCGGAAACCTTGTCGGACTACCTCCTCCAACGGATCCTGAAAAACCCCGTCATAGAGGTGCTCTACCACTCCGAAGTGGTGGAATTGGACGGGGATACCGCGCTCCGGCGCATCAGGATAGCGGACAACCGTGACCAGAGCAGCACCTGGCACGAGACGAGTAAACTCTTTATCTGCATCGGCGGTAAACCCAATACGGAATGGACCGTCGGGACCAATATCCTCCGCGACAAAAATGGCTACCTCTATACGGGGAATAACGCCATCGATTGTCCTAAATTCAGGGAGATATGGCCCCTGGAACGCCGCCCCTTCTCGCTGGAAACGAGCGTGCCGGGGTCCTTTGCGGCGGGGGATGTGCGGTTCAATTCGGTCAAGCGGGTGGCCTCTGCCGTAGGGGAAGGCGCCATGGCGGTGACGGAGGTCCATAGATACTTATCAGGAACTTGAAACATATGGAACAGACAGAAATCTGCGCCCACCTGCGCGCCGTAAAATCGGTAAAGGTCGCCGAGGAGAAAGTATGCGCCGAATGCGTCAAACACCATTGGACCTGGGTCCACCTGCGGACTTGTCAGACCTGCGGAGTGACGCTATGTTGCGACAGCTCCCCCCACACCCATATGACCAAGCACTACCACGCCGAAGGGCATCCGGTGGTCGCTTCGGCGGAAACAGGAGAACGGTGGCTCTGGTGCTACCCGGACGAGCTGATGGTCGAATATTGAAATATATGTTCAAGGCGCTTGCCCTCATCCTGGCTGTGTCCGCTCCCCTTTGGGCCGGCGCTCAAGGTCTCCCCATACAGACTTTTGGACTGGGTAGTAAACTGACCGCGGACAGCATACCGGTCTGCCGGATCGACAACAGCCCGGTCCCCTACGATTCCCTGGTAAAGGGTCTGAACGAACACGCGCCCGGGCATATTTTTAGACTCGCCTTTTCGCTGCGGAACAACACCGATAGCGTCCTGGACCTCTCGCTGTACTGTGGGCAACTGGACTATGTCGATGCATGGTTGGAGTCTCCAGGGCGGTCCGCGGTTCATGTAGCCGCCGGTACGTTGTTGCGTCAGCCCAGGGGCAGCAACCTCGCACAGCGGTATTACGCAGCCCTGCCGCTGCGGCTGGAGGCACGCGAACAGGGGACCCTTCGGTTGTCGCTGCGACAGGTCCAGCAAACGTTTTACTTCTATGGGGTGGGACTTTATGCCCCGGCTGCCCTAAACAACAATTTCGCGGAGGATCATGGGGCAGACCATGGCTATTATGTTTTCGAGTGGCTGTTTCAGGGCTTTCTGATCTGTCAGTTGATCTTTGTCCTCTTCCAGTCCCTGATCATCCGACGCAGGGAATACTTCTATTATTTCTGGTACCTGCTGGCGATTACTTTGTATTTTCTTGGAAAATATGAGACGGAGCTGGGGATACCCTTTCTGTTCACGCGGTTTCCGGTATTAAAGATCTACCTCTCCAAGACCTTACTCATCATTCCGTTCTTTCTCTACGTCCGCTTTGTGCGGAGCTTTCTGGACGTAGCCCTTCGCTATCCGAGGCTCGACCGCTGGCTGGTAGGTCTGGAGTATTTCCTGCTGTTCTACGCGGGAGCGGACCTGGTCCTGTCGCTGGCGACCTTTAACCCCCGTCTGCAAACCGAGATTTTTACACCGATACAACTGGCGGCCTTCCTGGCGACGACATGCTCGACGATTTATTTATTCCGGATCCGGGAAACGTTGACCTATTACATCCTTACGGCAAGCCTGGTGATCGGGGTCAGCAGCGTAGCCGGCCAGGTATTCACCTACCTGGAACTCTACCGGCACATCGACCTGGGGATCGATCATATCCTGATATTTCCCCAGGTGGGGATCGTGCTGGAGATCCTTTGTTTCACCGCCGGTCTGGGTCATAAGAACCAAATCGCGGAAAAGGAAAAGCTCCAAAGCCAGGAAAGACTGATCGAACAACTAAAGGCCAACGAGCTTCTACAGACCCGTATGCAAACCATCCGCAACAAGATCGCCCAGGACTTGCACGATGATATTGGTTCCACCCTCAGCTCGATTTCCATCCTTAGCGACCTGGCCCTCCACGAGAAAGACCGCGCGCAGAACCTGGAGACGATGAGCGAGATCAAGGACAGCGCGATCCTGCTCATGGAGAAGATGGACGATATCGTCTGGAGCATCAACCCCCGGAACGATTCCCTGGAAAACCTCCTGATGAGGGTAAGGCACTTCGCCACTACCCTTTTCGAAGCCAAGGCGATCGAATACCATATTTCGATCCAAAAGGGCATCGACAAGGTCAAATTGCCCATGGATGCCCGTCAGCACGTATACATGATCCTCAAGGAGGCGATCAACAACCTGGTGAAGTATGCGGGAGCCAGCCACGCATCCATCGATGTGTCCTTTGACGCGGCCTATATGGAGCTCTCTGTAAAGGACAACGGGCGAGGTTTCGAGGCGGACAAGCCCTCCATGGGGAACGGTGTGTCGGGTATGCGCAGGCGGGCGGATTTGATGCAAGCCGAGCTGATACTTAGGACAGGGCCCGGGTTGGGGACCGAGGTAGTGCTCCGGCTGGGACTGGCATAAATCGGATAAACATCCTATTGCGCCTGTGACATATATTGCTGAATTTTGATACAATGATAAAAGTCGCGATCGCCGAAGACAACAACATCTTAAGGGCCAGCCTCCAAAACCTCTTCAACCGGACGGACGGCCTTAAGTGCGTAGCGGCCCTTCCGAATCTCCTGAACGTAGTCAGCGAGATCGCCAAGGCCCAGCCCGATGTGATGCTCATGGATATAGGGCTACCCAATATCTCCGGGATCGAGGGCGTGCGGACGGTAAAAACCCACTTCCCCGATGTCCAAGTGCTGATGTTTACGGTTTTCGAGGACGACGAAAACATCTTCGATGCCGTCCGCGCCGGGGCTTCCGGGTATCTCTTGAAAAAGACACCCCCCGAAGAGATCATACAATCGGTTAAGGACTTATACCATGGGGGCGCACCTATGACGGCCAGCATCGCAAGGCGGGTATTGCAATCCTTTCGCTCCGCCCCCTCCACCGCCGCGGCGGATTACCAACTGACGACGCGAGAGAACGAGATACTCTACTCCCTTGTGGACGGTCTTAGCTACAAAAAGATAGCCGACAAACACTTTGTCAGCATCAGCACCATCCGGACGCATATCTGCAATATCTACCACAAGCTCCACGTGAACTCCAAAGCCGAGGCCGTGGCTAAAGTACTGGGACACAGCAAATAAACCATTCCCTTTCCTTGGGACGCCCCCCCAAATATCAGATGTTCATCCGATTGTTCCGTCAGCCTATTTGTTGTCTATTTGTACACGAGACGACAAAGGCTCTTCTTAATATATGCTTATGACAAATCAAGCGCAGGGGGAATACCCCTTGGCAGACGGCACGGATCGGATCATCGCCACGCTGAGCTATATCACGGTACTTGGTTGGGTGGCTGCGTTTATGCTGCACCAGCGTCAGAAGACGCAATTGGGCGCTTTCCACTTACGGCAAACCTTCTTGTTGTACCTCCTTTCCCTATCCCTGCTGGCGGTCGAGGTCTGGTTGTTCTATCAGCCTTCTTCCGGGTGGATGCTATACCCCGTGGTGGTCCTGTTGAGCTCGGTGCTCTTCCTGTTATGGCTGTTTGGCCTGATTGGGGCTATCGGCGCCACCCAAAGGCCGATGCCGCTCATCGGCCGCAAGGCCCAGGAATGGTTCTCGGGGATCAAAGGACTCACAATTTTCCAAAGAATTTAAATCCGACCCCACCGCTCCACTGACCATACGTGATATTCGGCGAATAGTGGACACCGTCGATCTTATACGTCTCGGTGCCAAACATCCCATCGGTGCCGAATTTGCAGAACAACATCGTTCCCCGAAGTTTATCCTTACTGGAGCCGATCAGGAATTCCGCTTCCAGACCCGCCTGATAGGCGAGGTTGTACGTAGACCAGGCGCCCGAGCGGTTATTCTGGATCAGGCTGGCGATGCTGTTGAAATTGGGGTTCGCCGTACCGGTAGTATTATAGGACAGGTCGGAACCGCGTAAAGATATTCCGGCATAGGGGTAAATATTAATGGCCCGCTTATTCACCACGGCGTATCCCAGGTTTAGCTGAAAGTAGTCCGTATAGCTGGCTCTTACCTTATCGCCGTTGCTCTTCGAGGTTTTATTAAAGCCGATCGTAAATAAATCGAAGTCGATAATTACCCCGCCGTTGGCTTTATAACTGAACCCCACTCCCGGCCGGTACACAGCACCCTTGAAGGGGGGAAACCCATCCTTTTCCAGGCCTTGGTTGAAGGCGTTGAAATTAGCCCCATCCACCTGGAAATACAGGGTAAAGGCCATATAACCCTTTGACAGGTCGGCAAAATGGACGAGCCTTTGGGAATCCGCGACATACGGCATCGACGTTCGCAACGCCTTGTCGGCTTCCACCCGGCGCACCTGCAGGGCATGTTTGTAAAATCGGATCGAATCGGCCACCTGGGCATGGGCGCTGAGGACCCCGAACAGGATCAGGGTGAGGAGGGCAAGGGTTCGTTGGTTCATCATGCAGTTATGGTTATGGTTCCAACATAACGACGTACTGTAATATCTATTGTGTCGATTCCACCAAACAGTCCGGGCTTTTCCTCATATTTCGCGCGCAGCGGGCGTTTTCGAAATAAGCTCCCGTATCAGCGGCTCGAGGGCTTCGGGCTTTGAAATGGGTGAAAACCGCTTTATGGGTTGTCCGTCCTTGTCGATCAGGAACTTGGTAAAGTTCCATTTGATCCGGCTCCCCCAAAAACTACCCAGTTTCTTTTTCAACCACTGGTAGACAGGGTGCGTATGCCCCCCATTGACCTCGATCTTTTCAAACAGGGGAAAGGTCACCCCATGGTTCACTTTACAGGTGGCCTCCATCGTTTCATTGCTCAAGGGCTCCTGACCCCCGAACTGGTTGCAGGGGAAGCCCAGGACCACCAACCCTTTGTCCCGGTAAGTTTGGTAAAGGTACTCCAAACCCTCGAACTGGGGGGTAAGTCCGCATTGGGTCGCCGTATTGACGATAAGGAGCACTTTCCCCTTGTAGTCGGACATAGAGACTTCCTTGCCCTGTGGCGTACGCGCGCTCAGCGCATAGAATTGTTCGGTCATAGGCGGGGGTTACGACCCTTTCAGGCCGATATAGTGCTCGGAATAGTCAAACAGAAATGAGTTGTTCAAAAAGAATTCGATCCCGAAGATACAACGCTGCTGCCCGTTGCTCTGCACCGCCGTCTGGGACAACTGGGTGTCCGTGGTATAAGCAAAGGAAAAACCTTCCCGGGTTGCCAACTGAACCGGGGCTCCCCCACTGAGCGTCGTGCTCCCGCCCTCCGCCGAGTTATAGATCATAAACCCCAGTGGGGTGCCGGTGTCCAGGAGGATATTGCTGTTATTGAGGGTAATGCCGTTATAGCTGACCGTGCCCAGGACATCCGGATCGAATAAATTCCCCACGTCCAGTCGTTGAGACTGTAGCGCAAAACCGGTCTCCATATCGAGGGTCAGCCCCAGCGTCAGCAAGGGCGTGGCAGGAAAGCCCTGGCTGGAGGCTGTCCCCGTCCAGCCGATCTTGCTTAAAGGGGCAAGCATAAACCCGGCCAGCAAACCGTTGGTATAGTTGAAGTAATTAAACGGGCTTTTTATGCCGGAACGGGTGGTGACTAAACCCGCGGATGGATTGAATCCGGAGGAGTAGACCCCGGCGACCCCATCGCTGTTGGCATCCACCGGCACCGAAGCCTGGGTCTGGTTGTCCACCCCCTTGTAGATGACGACAAAAGGCATGCGGGTCGTCAGCACCGTACCCGACTGGTCCCCGATGGTCAGTTGGGCATAGGCGATATTTCCATAAAACGAACGGGTTGCAGGGGGGCTCCCATAGGTGGTGGTCACCTTAGCCGAGGTCACCGTGATGCCATTGATCACCGCCGAATCCGGGCTGTTAATGACGATCCCCGTATCCGCTATGTAGTTGGCGGCAAAAACCGAGGTGCCACTCAATACCAGTCCTTCGGAGCCGGAATCAAAGACCGTGGTCAGGTTTAGGGTTGACGTTCCTATCTTCTGGATCGGCAGGTATATCCTCCGGTCGCCGGGGGTCTGGTTCTGTGCGGGGATTAGGTCCAGGGTCACCGGAGCCGCAATCGTAGACGCGCCCCCGCCCGTATTGCCGTTTGCCGGAGTGTCGGTCTTTCGGCAGGCGTTTATCAGGACCAGGGTACCAAGTGATACAATAGGGGTAAACTTCCTCAGGCATCGCGTCATATGGGGAATATTAACGAAAAAATACGGGAAAATTGTACAGGGCCCCATTATTTTTACGGTATGAAGATCGCTACCTATAACGTCAACGGAATCAATGCCAGACTGCCGGTCCTTCTGCGCTGGCTGAAAGAGACGGCGCCGGACGTCGTTTGTCTGCAGGAACTAAAAGCGCCCCAGGAGAAATTTCCGTTGGAGGCTATTCAGGACGCGGGGTATCAGGCGCTCTGGCATGGACAAAAAAGCTGGAACGGTGTGGCCATATTGTCCCGCTCGGGAATGCCCGAAGAGGTACGCCGGGCCCTCCCCGGCGACCCTGAGGACGTCCACAGCCGATATATAGAGGCCACCGTCGATGGGGTCCTGATCGGCTGTCTCTACCTGCCCAACGGCAACCCGGCTCCGGGACCAAAGCTCGATTATAAAATGCGCTGGTTCGAGCGGTTGACCACCCACGCGGCAGGGCTGCTTGCTTCAGGAAGGCCCGTGGTCCTGACGGGAGACTATAACGTGATGCCCACCGAGCTGGACGTATATAAACCGGAGCGCTGGGTGGATGATGCGCTTTTCCGCCCGGAAGTGCGCGCAGCGTTTCACACCCTCCAGTCTCAAGGATGGACCGACGCGATCCGCAAGTTGCATCCCACAGAGGTGATCTATACTTTCTGGGATTTCTTCCGGGACGCGTATGGACGAAATGCGGGGCTTAGGATCGACCATTTTTTGCTGAGCCCGTCGATTGCCGGGCGGTTAAAAGCGGCGGGTGTCGACAAAAACGTGCGGGGCTGGGAGAAGTCAAGCGATCACGCGCCGGTGTGGGTGGAACTGGGCTAGCTTCGCCCTCATTTGCGCAGCATATCATTGAGGATCGAAGTTACCCGCTCTTCAAAATTATCGGCATAGCCAACGACCACGTTTGCAACTTTCCCCTCTTTGTCGATAAAATAAAAAGTGGGGAACTGTCGTACATTATAGGATTGGACCACAGCGCCGGCATTGAGATAAATAGGATATTGTATATGGTAATTCTTCTTAAACTCCACAACCGATTGCTTGCTGTCTCTAAAAGTCATGCTGATCATCGCAACGTTTTGCCTGCTGTATTTTTTATGCAGCCTGTTCAACGGTTTTAGGGAAAGCATACAACCCTCACAGCCGATAAAGAAGAAATCCAGCAATACAACTTTACCCCTCATTTGCGCCAGGGACATCTTGTTACCCGCCGAATTATAGAGAGCCCAGTCGGGTGCAGGCGTTCCGGATGCCAATAAGCCCGGTAAGGCGGGTCCCTCTTTCGGTGGATGAAACCCCTTGGGGAAGGTGAAAGCCGCTGCATCTATGCTATCCTGATCAAATCTATAATTGGAATAGGCATATTCTCCGTAAGCGTTTGTGATCCCGTCTCCATTACGTGTATTTCTTGACCGTGCGACTATCCCCCTGGGCAACCCCGCTACTTTGTCAAAAAATAGGTGTATGCGCGTATAATAATGTTCTTTCCGAATGCTGGTGTCGTAGGTATTGATGATTAAATGGGTACAAATAATTCCGTCGATGGTGGTATCGCGGTCGATCTTGGACGGCCTTTTTTCAAACAAGCCTTCTAACACCTTCAGATAACCAAGCAATGAGGCCTGGAAAGTGAAAGGCTGCAGTTTCTCTATAACATACGTACTGTCTTCAGGGTTTATCCCCATTAAGCTTTGCCCGTCGTACAAATCGATATAAGGAAACTTATTGCCCTTGATCAGCGTTTCCATGCTAAATAAATATCCAAACGTTTTATCACCCGGCGCTTTTAAAAAAGCATCTTTGTGGGCCATTACCAGGGTGTCACTGGTATATTCCTTTTGCCTATACACGTATTGATAGCTAAAGTTTTTATAACTTTCAAGCTTATCAATGGCGTGTTGAATAAGAGAACCCTGCGCATCGGCAGCCGCGGCGCAACAAAGAAACGCGATGCAAATAAATGGCTTCATAAACACCAAGTCTTATTTCCCCACTGTTAATACCCCCTCCACCCGTATGTCCCTCGAAGAACTCCCCACCATTATCTTACACAGACCAGGTTCGACCACGCGTTTCATTTGGCGGTTCCACACCGATAACTGATCGGCCCCCAGCGTAAAGTGGACCGTCTTGCTCTGACCGGGGGCTAGGTCCACGCGGGCAAATCCACGGAGAGACTTGGAGGGAGTCGTGACGCTGCTGACGAGGTGGCGGAGATAGAGTTCGGCCACCTCGACGCCGGGGCGATCGCCGGTGTTGGTAATCGTAACGCTGACATCGGCGTTGGAGCCGGGGGTGATGCGGAGATCCGAGTAGGCAAAGCGTGTATAGCTGAGGCCGAGACCAAAAGGAAAAAGGGCGCTGTCGGCTTCATCGACATAGCGGTGATAGGAGGTCGGCTTGCGCGCGGAGTAAAGGGGTAACTGACCCACCGACCGTGGAAAAGTGATGGGCAGTTTTCCGGAAGGATTTACTTTTCCAAGGAGGACGTCGCTGATGGCGACGCCGCCTTGTTCACCGGCGAACCAGGTTTCCACGATGGAAGGGATATGGGCGGCGACCCAGTCTATACTGAGGGGCCTTCCATTCGACAAGACGACGACGATGGGGCGGCCGGTAGCGTAAAGGGCCTGGATCAGCGAGAGGGCGCGGGGGCTGAGGTCCAGGCTGGTCCGGTCCTTCCCTTCGCCGATTTCCCAGGGCTCCTCGCCAAGGACGACGAGGGTCACATCGGATTGTTGTACCAGCGCTGCGGCTTTTTGCTCCAGGTCTTTTTGACCGGGATAACCGATGGTATCCGCGTTGTGATCGGGCGCCGATGCATACCCTTGGGCATAAGCGATGCGGGCGGCGGGACCGGCTTCCTGCTTCAGCGCATCGAGGATCGAAACGCCCTTGGCGCTGGGGCTGGAATAGCCGCCGGTGTAGGTGCTGGTGGCCAGCGGGCCGACGACGGCGATGGATTGATGAATCCCATCTATCGGGAGCACGCGGTTGTCATTCTTCAGCAGGATGACGCCTTCTTGTGCGGCATGCAGCGCCAGGTCCTGGTGGGCCTGGACGTGGGTGACTTTTTCGGCAAGGCTGGTGTCGGTGTAGGGGTGGTCGAAAAGGCCCAGATAAAACTTGACGCGCAGCACGTCGCCGGCGGCGCGATCGAGGTCTTCGGGAGCGAGGCTTTTACGGGCAAGCGCGGTCTTTATGGCCCCTACGAGGGTTTCGTGGGCAAAGTCATAGAACTGCATGTCGAGGCCGGCGCTGAGGCTTTGGGCCAGCGCATCGGCGGTATCGGTGGCGACGCCATGGTCGGTCAGCGACATCTTGATCGCGCCGAGGTCGGAGAGGACAAATCCATTAAAACCCCATTCCTTGCGGAGGATATCGGTGAGGAGCCAGCGGTTGTCGACGCAGGGGATGCCGTCGAGTTCGCTATAGGCTGCCATGATGCCCATGGCATGAGCTTCGCGGACGGCCTTTTCAAAGACATATAGGAAAGAGCTGCGGGCTTCGCGTTCGCCCATGTTGGCGGGGGCGGTGTTACTGCCGCCTTCGGGGACGCTGTGTACGGCAAAGTGTTTGGGTTCGGCGATGACGGCGTCGGGGTCGCTCAGGTGTAACCCCTGAAGGCCTTCGACCATGGCTACGCCGTTGCGGGCGTTGAGGTAGGGTTCTTCTCCGTAGGTTTCTTCGGTCCTTCCCCAGCGGGGATCCCTGGCAAGGTCAAGAACGGGACCCAGGATCATGTCAACGCCGTGGGCTCGGGTTTCGGTAGCGATGCAGCGGCCTACCTGGCGTACCAGCGCGGTATCCCAGGTGCTGGAGAGGTCCAGGGGAATGGGGAACTCGGTGCTGCCTTTCCCGGAATAGCCGTGAAGGCCTTCTTCTATAAAAAGGATGGGGATGCCAAGGCGGGTCTGCTCCATGGCATAACGCTGGATCTGGTTGGCCAGGGAGGAACGGAGGGGGTAGAAGTCATGGATGGAACCGATGCCGTGAGCGCCGATGGCTTGGGTGACTTTTGCCGGGTCGTAGGCGGAGGCCTCGTGCCCGTCCATGGTGGCTACCTCGCGGCCCCAGAACATGTCGAGCTGGCGAATCTTTTCTTCCACCGTCATCCGGGAGAGCAGGTCTGCGACGCGCTGGGGAACGGGGAGGCGGGCATTGCGGTAAGGCGCCGCCGAGGCCGTTCCCCGTGTCGTGGGCGCCGCGGTTTGCGCGGCCGCAAGCAAGGGTAGTTGACAGCAAAGAACGATAAGCGTATGGGTCAGGCGCATGGGCTACAATTATGAAAATGAAATGTACGATTTTACGGCTTGCCCGGAGGAACGGGGGTAATGACCCAGCGGTTACCGGGAGTAAATCCCACGGGACCGGGTTTGTCGCGCATAAGACCGCTGAGCCGGTAGAAGTTTTCCAACTGCCGGAGCATGATGCGTTCACCGGCGCCGACCTCGATGATACCGGGGTCCTGGTCGGCCCCAAAGCCGCCGAGCGCGGCGGATCGGGTGTCGGCCACATACCCGGGCCAGCGGCCCCCCGACCAGGTGTAGCCAAAAAGAAAGGGGCTGCCCGCTCCGTCGGCGATCTTCTTTTTCCAGTCGAGCGAGAGGGTCGAAAAGAGTTCTCCGGGACAGGCGGCGATGACGATGCTGCTGTCGATCAGGATGGTCGAAAGGTGTACGTCAAAAGTCAGGGCTTTATTAAAACGACCGGTGAATTCGACGGAGTCGTCCAGGAGACGCAAGTCCGTTCGGTCCTGATCGGCCTTTAGGGTGCGGGCGAGGCGGATGGTTTCGTCGGCCAGGAGCTCCCCGGTGCGCTCCATGGGCCGGTAGTCGGTTTGGAAGGGATCGTTGGGACCGGTACGTCTGGAACTGATCATCAGGGGCTCCACGTTGCCGCCGGCGCCTTGAATGAACAGACAATTGACCTGGCCCGCAAAAGCCTCTTCCACCTTTTTACAGGCGACCCCGGGATAGTCGGCGGAGATGGCGTAGTTGAAACACACGACGTCGGCGTGACAGGCATAGTTCATCAGGATGACCCGGGGTTGTCCTTGCATGTCCTCGATCCGGACGACGCCGACTTCGGGGTCGACGGGACCAAAGGGTATGCGCTCCGGGTTTTCCGACGTATAGTGCGCATCCCCGAACCAGGACTCGCGGGCGTGCCCGTCGTCCCGGACAATCAGCCGGTTGAACCCGAGTTGGGGAAAGGTCCGGTGCCCCGCGGCGATACGGGCGGGAAACAGGCCACTAACGGCAATGCCTACCGCCTTTATGATCTGGTCTTCGTAAAATGTCGTGTAGGGGTTCCCGTGCTCAAAGGAACGGCCCCCGTTCTTCTGGGGTTCGGAGTGGTTGTGGCTGGAGCACAGCAAAAGCTGCGTGATCCCATATCGCTCTTTACACACCTGCTCTACACGGGGACTGGTAAAAACGGCGAGGTCCACGGAGACAAACGCGAGGCGGAGTCCGTTTACATCCAGGACCAGGCTACGCGCATAGATCGAGTCATGGAGGGGCTCGCCGTCCCCGGGTGGAGTCAGGTTGACCTTGGCGGAGCCGGCAAGGAGCTGACCGCGCTGGGCAAGAGGGCCGGAGGGCTGAGCGCCGACCGCGGACGGACCGGAGGGCGAAGGAGCAACCTCGGGCGAAGGGGTCACCTCGGGCGGCCCGGTGCCCGCATCCCTCGATGCCCCCTGGGGGTCTTGCGACCAAATGGCTTTGACAGCATCCTCGACATCCAGGCCTTCCGGCGTAGCGGCATCCGGGCGGTTGCCATAGAACCAGCGGCGATGGTCCAGGGGAGAACGCATCGTCCGTCCGCCGGGCATTTCGAGGTGGGCGTTGGTGTCGGTGCGAGCCACCCAGTCCCACGCATAGCGCAGCCAATTGTCTCTATAGGTTTTTGGCTGAAGGGCGAACCAGGTAATCTCGTCATATCCCCAGATCCAATCGAAACCGCCCTGGCTTTGGTTGGGCTGACCGGGTGCTTTGCTTGCGCCATAATTGTCAAACTCCACCAAATAGGGCAAGTGCTTGCAGCTCCAGCCACTCGGGGTAATACCTCCGGCACTCCGGTTATACAGACCATCGGAAAACCCCAGTTGTAGGATGGCATGCTCGGGCGTATCGGATACTTCTTTTATGCGAAGGGGAAAAGCGTGGAAGTCCAGGAGGAGGTGACCGTCGCGAACAAGTCCTCCACCCGGGACGTGGGCGTCCAGGAGCACGATATGCCTGCGGGCATGCGTCACGGCATACGCCCGTACCAACGAAAATACCCGGGACCAGTGGGACAGATCAGGGTCGTTCCCATTCATAATCTCCACCTGTCCGAAGTGGATGGCTTCAAAGCCGAGGTCGATATAAGACCGCGCCAGAAAATAAAACCACAGTTTGGTCTCAGGACGGCTTACGTCCGGGACGGATGCCCCGGGGCCCCATTGGTCTTTTCGACGTCCGTCGGGATAGAGCATATCCGCGTACCGGAAGTTCCTGACCTCGGGGGGCATACCCAAGGCTTCAAATGCCCAGGCGGGAACAGGGACTTGCTCGACTTTGGAGGTCACGATTTCGAACACACAGGCCTCCAGGATCATCTCGGGATCGGCGGCGCGGACCTGGGGCATTTCCCGCCGGGCTCTGTCGAGGTTGGCCAGGAGCTGGTCTTCCTCACCCCATAGACAAAGGCTGCGGCCCACGAATTTTGCACCGGTGTTCCGAAGCATGTGGATGTTGTCCTGTAAGTCGCCCCTGCCGTTTAAAAGGCCTTCGACCGTAATAGACCGGGAAAGATAATGATCGAGCACCGGGCGGGAGATGGTATAGTCAAATGCGTAGGCCGGATTTATAGCCGCCAAGGGGGTATAACGCTTTGTTGCCGCGTTGATGAAATCGACCACCGGCTCCACATCCTCCGGACCCAGGGGGGAATGGCCCTGACCGGTCCTTAGTATCACCCTGAGTTGCCCCCCAAGCGCTTGATACCGATCCACCGCGCGTAAGGTGTTGTCCTTGTAAAACGGATCCAGGCTGCCGCATATGTGGAGGATGGGTACGTGGGCGGCGGCAAGCGGGCCGAGGGTATCCAGGGGCTGGGTACGGGCGACAAGACTATGCAGGAAGGGGTTCTCCGCGTAGATAGCGGCGACATCGGTGGGATGAAGGATCGCCCAGATATACGCATCCGCGGCGGCGCCTCCGTCGCCTTCCATGACGGGGTGGGCGGAGAAGCCGTGTTGGGTCAGGTAGTGATAAACGGCGTCGAATTCCCCGGGGACAGGGCCGTCGGCATTGGTACCGACGGGGCCGGTGACAATATGGTATCCCTGCGCCAGCAGGGCGAGGTCTACGCCGGCTTCGGCGGGCTCGACGAAGTCGCTTCGGAAGATCCACGGACGGCCCGGAGCCTCGGTCACCGGCGCGATAACGGTAACGGTCACACGAGGGCTGTCCAGGGAAAAGGAATAGCGATGATAGGCTGCGTCGAACCAGGGCCCCCGGCAGGTGATGTAGGTTCCTTCCGACGGAAAGTTCCGGTAGTCGTTTTGTGTACTATAGTAGTACGTGTGCGCAAAGCGTGAGGGTACCCAGGAGGGTGCGGAATAGGTGCCGGCGCCTCGTTCTAAAAAGTCGGCGATGATGGCGGGATCCTTCAGGCTGTGGGGATGATGGCCAAAACCCTCTTTGATCATGACGGTGATGCGTCCGCCGAGGGTGCGGTAGACGTTCTCGATGGCAAAGGTGCCATAGAGCGGTTGGTATGTGTTGTTTAAGGGCCAGGAGGGATTCCCAAGGATGGGATCCATGCTGCCGCAAATATGCAGGAGGGGGACGTCGGCCTGGGCAAGCTTCCAAAGCTGCGAGAGGCTTTCCCGG
>Ga0206896_1049_pt1 | contig 27756 bp, 21 predicted proteins | sample Alteio_BWOrgHeat_52_FD_152969 | JGI IMG/M metagenome (GOLD analysis project Ga0206896, IMG submission 152969) | Enriched cells from forest soil in Barre Woods Harvard Forest LTER site, Petersham, Massachusetts, United States -... | ecosystem: Environmental > Terrestrial > Soil > Temperate forest >... | reverse complement strand
TTGTAAGTCCGGCCACCGAATTCGAAGTTAGAACTCCACATCAGTGTCTCGGACAGGCTGTGAAATGAGACGGCCGGGGTCTGCGCGAAAAGGCTCTCGTTCCGATGAAAGGTCGCGATCAGTTTCCCGATCGAGAAGCTGGCGGGGTTGCTCCAATCAGCGGCGGGGGTCGCGTTGTAGTAAACGTTGAATGTACCCGCTGACACAAGATCCAGGGCGACGTCGTCATTGTTGGGTAGCGGAGTAAGCTGAGCCAGATCCGTGCTGAAGGTGAAATGGGCGGTATTCTCGCTGGGCGACCCATTGAAGAGCGAGCCGTTGATTGGGTCGATATGAACCAGGTATCCGACATAGACGAACTGGCCGGTGGTTGGGTTCAGGAAAACCCGTCCCACATGGTGCCAGGCGGTCCGGCCAGCAGGTAGTGTTTGCCGGGTCTTCCCGGCCGCGTCCGACATGAATCGCTGCCCACGAGCCGGGCTTTGCCACCCGGCCAATACGACTGCGAGCACGAGAAGAGTAGTTGTTGGCCACTGATGCAGAAACGTTCTTATGGTTCTCATCGTCTATCTCCGGGCTGCGCTGGTTGCGCAGGATTGGTGCGTACTCTAGGACTGACGGCAGACAGGAGGCAATACACAGGCGATAGAGAAACAATGAAGAATGAATAGACCGCTAAATCGTTGGAAACACGGTTGACAACAGGCTGTGCCGGACTTAATCTCGGCGAATTGTTGCCCCTACGGCTTGAGGATGCCCATTGGAAACCTCGATCCTCTATTTCGATCAATTTGAGCTGGACCTGAATTTCTATGAGCTGCGGAAGTCAGGCCGCGTTATCAGGCTCGAAAAACTGCCGATGGAGTTGCTGATCCTTCTGGCAGAGAGCCAGGGCCAGTTGGTCACACGGGAGCAAATCATCCAGCGCCTGTGGGGCGACAACGTCTTTGTCGATACGCGGCAGGGGATCAACACCGCGATGCGCAAGCTGCGCATCGCGGTGCAGGACGATTCGGAAAATCCGCGGCTGCTGCAGACGGTGCCGGGCCGGGGATATCGGCTACTGGCGGTGGTTTCGAGTGCGGCGGCGGGTGGTGGCCAAACGGTTGAGCCTGTGGTAGTGTCACCATCGTCATCGCCAGGCGAGTCTGCGCTGGCGAATGCTGTGTCCAAGCCGAAAAAACGCTGGCTTGCGACGGTGATGGCCGGTGCACTTGTCGGTCTCCTCGCTACAGCCGGTTTGGTGGTTTTGCTTTTTCACCGGAACCGGACTAACCTCGCATCTCGCGAGACGTGGATCAAGATCACGAATTTTTCCGATTCGGCCACGCAACCAGCACTATCTCCCGACGGGCACATGATCACCTTTATCCGCGGGCCGGAAACCTTTGTCACCCCCGGCCAGATTTACGTTAAAATACTGCCCGACGGCGATCCGGTTCAGCTGAGCCATGACGATATGCCGAAGATGGCTCCTGCCTTTTCACCCGACGGATCGCGCATAGCATATACGGCAACGGACCGCGGTTTCGCGTGGAATACCTGGGTTGTGCCGGTTCTGGGTGGCGAACCGAAGGAACTACTGCCGAATGCGGCGGCTCTCACTTGGCTCGACCGGGAACATGTGATGTTTTCCGAAATAAGACCCGTGACGACAGCTTCGGTCACATCAATGGGATTAGTCACCGCCACGGAGAGCCGCGCTGAGGAGCGCGACATCTATCTCCCGCCGGTAATGGCACACCGCTCCTGGCTATCTCCCGATCGGAAGTGGGTGCTCGTTTCGGAGATGGATAAAGGGTGGGGCCCCTGCCGTCTCGTTCCCCTTGACGGAAGCACAAAGGGCGAACTCGTCGGCCCAAAGCCGGCGCGGTGCACGTACGCAGGCTGGAGCCCGGATGGCGCGACGATGTTTTTCAGCGCCGATGCAGGCGACGGGTATCACATCTGGCGGCAGGGTTTCCCTCGCGGCGAGCCCGAGCAAATGACATTTGGCCCGACGGAGGAGGAGGGGGTCGCGATCGCCCCCGACGGGCGGTCGCTGGTGACCTCCGCCGGGATACGGGAGAGCACGGTGTGGGTGCATGACACCCGCGGCGACCGGCAGATTTCAGGCGAGGGATTTGCCACCGTACCAGGGCTGGGCATGGGCACCGAGAAGGTCTGTTCGATTTTCTCGCCGGATGGCAAGAAGCTGTATTACCTGGTACGCAAGCAAGCTTCGCTTTCGTGGGTCTCCGGAGAACTATGGGCTGCCGATCTCGATTCGGGCCGGAGCGAGCCCGTCCTGCCGGGCATTTCGATCAACAACAATTTCTCCGTTTCGCCGGATGGGAAGCGCGTGGTGTTCGAGACACCCGATGCAAAGGGTGAGCCGCATGCGGGGATCGCACCCCTCGACCGGGGTTCGCCGCCCGAGCAGATCACTGGGTCCATTGCCCGCTCGCCGGATTTCGCGTCAGGAGGACGGATCTACTTTCAGACGCGCGAAGGGGATCATCTATTCCTGTACAGCGTGAAAGCGAACGGAGAGCCAGCGCAAAGACTGAGTCTCGGACCGGTGTCGAATCGGTCCGGCTTCCTGGGCATTTCGCCGCGCGGCGAGTGGTGGGTTTCCGGGGTGAACCCGGTCATCGCGCATCCGCTGGGCGGAGGTACTCCGATTCGTATCTGCGAGTTCTGCAGCGCGGGGTGGGGGCCGGACGGTAAATACTTTTATCTGCGATTCCGCGATATCGGCGAGCAAGGCGGCGGAAAAACGCTGGTGCTCGGCCTGCCTGAAGGTAAGGACCTGCCGGACCTGCCTCCAGACGGTTTGAAGTCAGCCGAGGACGCCAAGGGGCTCAAGGTAGTCGCCGAGGTCGACATGAATGGGAAGGCTATCTTCGCTCCCGGGCCCAACCCGTTCGTCTATGCCTATACTCGTGTGACTGTGCAAAGGAATCTTTACAGGATTCCACTCGACTGACGGAATGGCTCGTGAGAATCCCCAATTAGCAATCTGATTCTCAGTGGTAGCAACCGGGTAAGGCACTCATCGAGATGGCTTGCACGACAATAGTTGGATAAGCAACGGAAAACGAGGCTTGGCCCAGGCATGTGCATTTCGCCGCGGCAATCCACTTGAGCGTATAGTCGCCTATTCGTACACTTGCCGATCATGAGGGGATTGTCCGAATAGCCCGTTTTCCGTCCGTTTGTCAGATGCGCTGGAATTCCTTCAGGAGACCGGTTTAGATCCGCGACGTTCCGATCTTTGATCGAGTAGGATAGCCGAGGACGCGGCCAACGCCGTGATTGGCGGCGTGAATGAAGGGTTATCGAAACTTATGACCTGCATGAAGTTCGTGATTTTTCTGTTTCTAGGTGCCGCCGTGGCCTGCGAAGCGCAAACAGCTCCCTTGCCGCAGATTCGCCAGAATGGTGCAGTCAAACAGTTCTTCGTCGACGACAAGCCGTTCATCATGCTGGCTGGCGAATTACATAACTCGAGCGCTTCGAGCATCGAGTACATGACACCGGTGTGGGACAAACTCGCCGCGCTTCACCTTAACGCGGTGATCGGCACCGCTAGTTGGGAACTGGTCGAGCCAGAAGAGGGAAAGTTTGACTTCTCTCTGGTTGACGATGAAATCAACCAGGCGCGGCAGCGAAAGATGCGGCTCGTGCTGATCTGGTTCGCAACCTGGAAGAATGCAGGTTCAAGCTACCCTCCAGAGTGGGTCAAAGCAGACCCAAAGCGCTTCCCGACCATGGTTATCAAGGTGCGTCCCGATGGCGGAATGGGTTCCTTTCTGGCCAAGTACATGGAACAACAAGGCGCGGGGCCGCTTAGTCCGTTTGGTAAGGAAACGGTGAAGGCCGACGCGAGAGCCTTCGCTGCATTGATGAGCCATATCAAGGATGTCGATCCTCATCATACGGTCATCATGATGCAGGTTGAGAATGAGATCGGCAGTCTGGGTGACAGTCGGGACCGTTCTCCTATGGCGGAAGCAGCATGGGCTGGGCCTGCTCCAGCCGACTTGATGAACTACCTCACAAAGCATAAAGACACCCTATTGCCCGAAATGCAGGAGGTCTGGGGAAAGAACGGTTACAAAGCGAAGGGTAGCTGGGAGGAAGTCTTCGGCAAGAATGAGTGGGCTGATGAGGTTTTCATGGCCTATTACATGGGGCGGTATGTCAACGAGGTAGCGAAAGAGGGGAAGGCTGAATTGAACATACCCATGTATGTGAATGCGTGGCTCGGCCCTCAGCCGAAGGCGGATCTGCCCGGCCAGTGGCCGAGCGGCGGACCGGTTGCCCGCGTGATGGACATCTACCGGGCGGCCGCTCCCTCGATCGATTTGTTCGCTCCCGATATCTACGTACCGGACTTCAAGGGGATATGCGCGCTCTATGCCCGATCCGGAAATCCATTGTTCATTCCCGAAGCTCGGGACCAGGTGGGAAATCTCTTCTGGGCTCTCGGTCACCACTCTGCCCTGGGCTGGTCACCCTTTGGTGTCGAAGATCTGAGTCCAGATGGGCAGGTAGCACAGGCATACAAACTACTTTCCCCGATGCTCCCCCAATTAGCTGAGTGGCAGGCAGCAGGTAAGGTGAACGGCATTCTCGTTATCGACGGCGAGAAGTCCGAACCCGTTTCCCTGGGCGGTTACAAAATCACCCTTTCGGCCGGTATGGGTTTCGGCACGCCGGCTCCCAAGCCCGATTCGGAGGCGGAGCTTGGAGCGGGCGTTTCTTTAGCATCCCGTGCAATGCCGAGTGACAAGCGACCCTTCGCGATTGTGGTCAACACTGCGCCCGACGAATTTCTTTTCATCGGCGCGAATGGGGATCCCGCCTTCGCGATCGATTCAGGCCCCGGAAAGGTCTTTGTCTCCTCAAAGGACGAAGGGCGTTATGAGAACGGAGACTGGATTCCCGGCCGCAGAATCAATGGCGATGAAGCGTTTGAATCAAGCCTACCCAAAACTAAAGTCAGTATGGTGAAAGTGAAGTTGGTGCATATCCCGTAAAACCCAAAAACTAGATTCGGAACGTCGATCGGGTGACTCGGCGTGTTGTCCGGAAATTGTCACTTGGTTGAATAGTTGGCTTGTCGCCCAGTGGCGGACGAGCGCTATTTCCGAGAGAATCCTTAATGAACCGGCGATGTCCCTTCGGGCTCACAAACGAGCTTTACTATCGGTTGACTCTTCGCAGCAGGATTGGGGCCTGTGCTCCTCGATTGCGAAAGCCTCCAAGTGATGGATCCGAGCCATCTGGCGGCGGCCCGATGACCGGCTTTGGACGGGTCTCATCCGGGCGCACCGGTGCTAGTCCGGGGAATGGCGGAGTTGTTTTCCGCAATTCAATCTGCTCTCCATTGACGGTACCGGTGTAAGTCGCCGTCCCGACGCGAAATGAAATGCTCTTCCCCTCGACGGTGCCTTTGATGGAACCGCCGACCGCGCCGCCTCCAGGGCCGAAACCACCGGCGGGCGCATCCAGTCTTCCGGTCAAGGTGCTTCCATGCTGCACCAAGGTGTAAAGCGTATCGCCAGCAACCGCCAACTGAAGCGGATCGGGGCCCGAGGGTCGGGGAGCCGAAGTTGGTCGCCAGAGTCCTGTAACTCCTGGCCCTTTGGGAACCTCGCGCTCCCATTCAGCAACCTGCGGCCGCAGCGTCACGCTCGTGGCGACGACTGTGGCAGAGGTTGCTGTGAGTCCAGGAGAGGTGACGTCTATCCGAATGTCGCCGGCACTTTTGCTCGCCTGCACGATGCCCATGCACAAGCCGGAGAAGGCGTGGCGTCCCGGGCCGATGTCCGAATCGTGCGATGTGGGGTCGCCGTTGCCTACGCCGATCAGCCTGCCCGGACCGCTGACTGTGAAGGTTACTTCTTGGTCGGTGATTGGCAGCACGCGGCCCTGTGCGTCTTGCACCTTCACTGTGCAGAAGAAAACATCTTCGCCATTCGCGAGGACCACTGTACGGTCGGTCCGGATGGCAAGCTTCGCAGCGTTGCCAACCGTCTCGCGCCGGGCGACCATCACCTGCCGTCCATCCTTGAAACCGCGCGCTTCAAGCGTTCCCGGCTGGTAGGTCACATCCCATGCCACGTGCGAATCCTTCGGCACGTCTTTTGCGCCAAGGCTCTTGCCATCCTGGAAGAGTTCGACGCGGTCCATGTTCGAGTCGACCCACACGGCGATCTCTTTGCCCTCAAGACCAGGCCAGTTCCAATGCGGAAAGATGTGCAGTACAGGTTTCGCAGTCCACCACGCCAGATAGTAGAAGTAGGTGTCCTTGGGAAAACCGCAGGTGTCGAGCACTCCATACTGCGAGCCGATGTTCGGCCATTGATATGGCGACGGCTCTCCTCGGTAATCGAAACCTGTCCACACAAAGCCGCCGGGCATCCACTGCCGTGCATTGACGAAGCGCCACCAGCCCTCCGCCGACGCACGGCCGGTTGTCGTGTAGGGGTCATACGAACTGACAAAACCCTTCTCCGCATCGATTGTGTAGATTCCGCGAGTGGCCACGGCGCTGACGTTCTCAGTGCCCATCACCGGAATCGTCGGATTTGCCTTATGGAACGCCTCAATCTGCGGATCGGCATAGTTGTAGCCCATCACGTCGGAAACTACGAGGCCTCCGTGGCCAAGGTCAAAGCCCAAAGGCGGAGGGGCTACAGTGACCGGCCGAGAGCCATCCTGCTCCGTCGCTATTTTCTTCATACTTGTAAGAATGTGCAGGCCGGTTTCGGTGGTCGCCTCGTGTTCCTCGTTGCCCATGGACCACATAAAAACGCTGGGATGGTTGCGGTCTCGCCGCACCATGTTCTCGAACTGAGCCAGCCCCTCGGGATTCGACGACATCATCCGCGTCTCGTCGAGGAAGAGCATGCCCATCTCGTCGCATGAATCGAGCAGCTCCGGTGTGGGCGGGTTGTGCGAACTGCGATAAGCGTTACAGCCCATCTCCTGCAGGGTGCGAACCCGGAAGGCCTGGGCCGCATCCGGCAGCGCTACTCCAAGACCGGCATGGTCCTGGTGATTGCAGGTGCCTTTAATTTTTACCGGCTCGCCATTCAGAAAGAATCCCCGATCGGCATCGAATCGAATTGAACGTATGCCAAAGCGGGTTTCGCATCGATCGACGATTGCCCCACCAGCATCGATCTCGGTCAGCAGTGTGTAGAGATTTCGCTTTTCCAGGGACCAGAGTGAAGGGGAAGAAACGCTCACCTGGTCCTCAAAGGTACGTTCCTCCCCGTCCGGAACTCCGACCGGCGTGCTGGTGGTCTTCGCGACCGCCTTACCGGCCGGATCAAAGACCGTCGAGATCACGCGCACGTTCTGAGGCGTGTTCGCTTCGTTCGATACCGCGGTGCGAATCTGCACCTTTGCGCTACCCGCCTGTACCGCGGAGCGCACAAACGTGCCCCACTGCTTCACATGCACTGGTGCCGTTTTCACCAGCCAGGTATGCCGGTAAATGCCCGCGCCCTCGTAGAACCAGCCATCGCTCAGCGTGGCTTCGGCACGCACCAGCAGCACGTTAGGAGCACCCGGAATAATGAAGTCCGTGACGTCAAAGCGAAAGGGGTCGTAGCCGCCACGATGCTGGCCAATGTAAAAGCCGTTCAATACGACCAGGGCTTCGCGATACACACCGTCGAATTCCACTGAGATGCGCTTGCCCTTGTCGGCTTCCAGGATCTCAAAGATGCGCCGATACCATCCAACGCTGTTCTCTGGATACGACCGGCCGAGGGGGTAAAAGCCTTTGCTCGCGAGCGCTGGATCATTCTTGAACGGCAGCCCGATCACCCAGTCGTGAGGCAGGTCGAGTGCCTTCCAGTCGCTGTCATCAAATGCCAGAGCGGCAACCGGCAGAAAGTTACCCGCCTTCTGAAACTCACGCGAGCGGCCGTTGCTGAAGCCGAAGTCCTTCGTCGCGTCGCCCGCATGGCCGAAGTGAAAGCGCCACCCGAAATCGAGCAGAAGCCGTTCGCGCTGCGTTGCAGCAGTAGGCGCAACGGCGGACTGTACAGCCATGGATTCGGCAACAGCAACCACTGCGGAACCGGAGAGTAACCCCGTCGCCGGGATCGCGAGGCCGCCTTTGATAACAGCTCTCCTAGAAATCGGTGCCATTGTGCCCTCAACTTTTTGTGCGATTTATAGGCAAGGGAGGTTCGAGATTCGATTATGCGCTGCAGGTCTGTGTGGTCCGTTGTGTCGGTGGTAACCACCTCGAACCGGATAAGTCTACCGTCTTCACCCACTAGAACAAAGACGAGGCTAGCGACCGATTGTCTCACCTGTCAAGAATTGCATTCGGGAAGATGGTTCGTTGCGGTCTGGACCTGGCGCTGTTAAACGCGCGCCTCATCAGTTGCAGGTAGAGTCGGCAAACCGTCCAAGTGCCTCTCTACGAGTAGCCGGTTTCTCGGCAACCTGGCTCCTCAAGAATCGCGAGCAGATCAGGTGCGATAAGCCGACTTTGGAAGAGTAATCAAGGCGTGGTGCAAATTCTGGATAGGTGCAAACGGTAAAGCGACCAAATTCCCGGACACTACTCCACTTCAAACTCGTTTGACAAACGGAAATCTGCGTAATTGGGCTGCGGTTAGCTGGAAGCATAGAATTCCAGTAGAGGTATTTGGATGCTCTACAAGAAAATCAATCTCGAACTCATCGTTCCGGCGGATGAAGCAGACGGCGTCATCGGCGAACTTGGCGTTGCGCTTGATCGCATGGAAGGGCGGTACACCCTCTTCGGTGGCGAGACGGAGACCGTGCTCATCGAGCACTCAGGAATTCTAAGGAAATCAGCGCTTTCGCATACGGTGGCTGCAGGCAAGATGGCTGTCGGAGCGGTCAAAATGGCCCGTGAGCGCGTATCCTCAGCTTTGCATCTGGTCATCTGACTGGCCATTTCAGCGGCTGTTGACAATCGGAAAAGGTGTGCTACTTTCCGAAAAAGGAGCAGAATAGTTGTATGGCGACCTCGAACATCCTCGGTGTGCCGGACATCGCATACTTTGTGGTTCGGCCCCGATGGATTCGTTATAGTGACTATGACAAGAGGCCTCCGATCATCGAAGAGATCGCGATAAGCGGCTGATTAGGTGTATCCGTTTTCTCTCGGATTAGTTGCAAATCGAGAAACACGCCTGTCCCCGCTTCTCCCGCATTGTCGGCGACCTGGAAGTTATCCTTTCTTCACGCTATTTATGGCAAATCGCCATGTCGCTCACGGAGTGTTTCCTTCAGGGCTTAGTCATCGTCAGCCCTGTAACTGTCGCATCCGTGTTGTGCGCAAACCGTACACCATACACTCCATCGGTTGACTTCAGCTTTCCAGGTGTTATGAGTTCCGTCTTCTCAAGGGTCTTTACGACTGTGCCGTTGATGATGCACGAGACTTTGTCGCCTCTTACCTGCATCGCTATCTCCTGGGTCACAGGTTGGCCTACTGCCGCCTTGTGCACGGCATCATTTGTCTCGCGCCTACCATTCAATTGAAATGCATCCGGCCCAAACCCGCGCACGATGAAGTTTCCGTTCCCATACGCTGCACAGTACACATAACTTTGTTGCGTCGTCCCAAGGTCGTTGCCCGCAATCACAATCCCGTATGGATGTGGATGCGTATTCAGATTCATGAACCTCGGCTCGGTAAACGTCGCAGACACTGTGTAGTCACCAGTTGCCACATTCTTCGGATTCCAATAGGTGATCGCCGGTCCGGTCGTTACGAGAAGCGTCTTTCCATCGCTCGCCAGCTTGGCATCGTTCACCGTCTGCCCTGCCTTCTCCGCATCCGCATCGATCTTGCCCTGCCATCCCGGCACACTGATGCCGCCGCGTGCAACCTTGTGATTAGCCTCGGGAGACTCCTGCGCAAACACCACACCGGTAAGCACAATGGCGATTGAGGCAAGCTGGAGCGTACGAGAGGTAAAAGACATAAGGCAATATCCTTTCAAAACAAGACGCAATCTCCGCCGTATTATACGGTGACAGCGGCCACTATGCACGGTTGACGGCTCTGGGAGCGCCATTTTCCCCTTCGAACTCTCACTTGCCTCAACAAGCATCTATGCAATCTATTGGCGCAATGCCGGTTTAGCGTAGCTCGTAACTCCTGGATCGTCGGCTAACCGGAACTTATCCACTTGGCCGAATAGTCGCCAAGTGGTCCACTTGTCAATGAGTGTGCGATGTTGGAGGAAAGTCGGTTTTACGTCCATCTCTAACAAGTGGACTGGATTTGTAAACACTGGCCGACATTTCGGTACTAATTGTGTTGTCGATGAGTGCGTTGGCAATAATGCGATCATTAGGAACGAAGACGCGCGAGGTTCAGCTTACTGTAGGCTGTTTCTCACTACCAATCCCCACTCGCGCGGCTTTGCTCGTGTACCCGCCGTCACACTTGGGCCGTCGGGTTCTCCATCGGTTCCTCGATCACATTCAACTCCTCGGAATCTTCCAACCCTTGGTCTTCTGCGTCACCGAATTCTTCAAACTCGTTAGACTCCCGCAACTCAACTGCACGTACATCCACCTTGTAGTGACAGCATCAGCTAAGTGCCCGGCGGCGCCGTCGCCTACGAACTCTCTAACTAATCCAAAAATTTCAGGATGCATATCCACTTAGATCCCAATCGCCTCTCCAATTCTAGGCCGACCACACCGCCAAGAATGAACAACATCCGCTCTCGTTCATATTTCCACCCCGCCAATCCTGACATTACTTCCGTCGAGTGCCCAGATCCCGCTTTTGAGAAGTAGATTCTTTCAGCGTCATATTGCTCACTAAATACGGACTTCGGTGCCGTCCCACCAGGAGGAGGCGGTGGGAAAAGGAGGTTCCTCTTCTCCTTGAAGGCTCCTCTGAGATGAATGACCGTGGATTGATCGCTTATCCTTCTCTGCAGCACTCTGGCGGTGCTTGATTACGGAGGCTGGAATGAGAGATTTGATTCTGGATGTCAACGGTGTCCAAAGTCATGTCGGTGCGCCTGCCGAAGAGAGCTTACTCTCCGTCCTGCGCAATCGCCTGAATCTGACGGGAACCAAGTATGGTTGCGGCGAGGGCGAATGCGGCGCCTGTACCGTTCTGTTGGATGGCAAGGCAACCCGATCCTGTCTTACGCCCGCGTCGGCTGCTGTGGGCGCGAGGATCACAACAATCGAAGGGCTGGAGCACAATGGGGAACTCTCTCCGGTGCAAAGGGCGTTCCTTGATGAAGGAGCGTTCCAGTGTGGCTACTGCACCTCAGGCATGATCCTGCGGGCTGCCTCACTGTTGCATGACCTGCCCCATCCTACCGATCAACAGATCGTAGAGAACATGAATGGAAATGTCTGCCGCTGTGGCACTTATCCGCGCATCGTAGAAGCGATTAGACGAGCTTCGCACTCGATCGGGAAAGGTGGAAGCCGATGAGCGTCATGGACACCGCCACGGCGGAACTCTCGCGGTACAACCTTGGCAACAAGCCGAGCTGTTTTCGGCTGGGCCGCCGCGACTTTTTGAAACTCTTTGGCGGAGGCCTGCTTGTTTGCTGCGCGGATGTCAGCGGATGGTCACAGGAGTCTGGCCGTGGTTTCGGCGCTCACGATTTGCCAAAGGAAATCAGTGCGTGGATCCACATCGGGACGGATGGTCGCATCACCGTCTTCACCGGCAAGGTTGAGGTCGGCCAAAATATCCGCACGTCTCTCGCGCAATTGGTTGCAGAAGAGTTGATGGTTCCATTCGATGCCATCACGATGGTCATGGGGGACACCGACCTTACCCCTTGGGACATGGGGACATTTGGCAGCCTTAGCACTCCAACGATGGGTCCGCAGCTTCGCACTATGGCTGCGGCTGCAAGGCAGTCGCTCGTGGGGATAGCCGCCAAGCGCTGGAACGTTGATCGGGGTTCGCTGACTGTTGCGGATGGCAAGGTTACAAATTCTGCTTCAATGCAATCGGCCTCTTATGGCGAACTGACACGGGGCGAAAAGCTCGTCACAACAGTCTCTAACGACGTACACCTGGCGGCCCCCAAAGACTGGAAGATTGCCGGGACAGCCGTCCCGAAAGCAAATGGAAGAGACTTTGTCACCGGGAGACATAAATACCCATCAGACATCTCATTGCCGGGCATGCTGTATGGCAAGATTCTTCGTGCTCAGGGGTTTAACGCCAGTCTCGAATCGCTCGACATTACTGAGGCGGAAAAAATGCAGGGTGTGAAGGTTGTTCGTGATGGAGATTTTGTCGGACTGGTTGCGCCGGACGCCATCACCGCCGAACAGGCGATCCTGACCGTAAAGGCGAGATGGTCTGTGCCTCCGCAGCCTTCGAACGGCACCCTCTTCGACTACCTGAAGAACAATGGAGAAGCAGGCCGAGGCGATAGCGGACCGCAGCATGTTGCCGGTTCAGTGGCGAAGGCGATGGAGACTTGCGAGGTCAAGCTGGCTCAGCAGTATACGGTGCAGTACATTGCTCACGCACCTCTTGAGCCCCGAGCTGCTGTTGCACAGTGGGAAAGCGGCAAGTTGACGGTATGGACTGGCACCCAAAGGCCTTTCGGCGTGCGCGATGAGCTGATGGCGGCCTTTCAAATTTCGGCCTCCCAGGTCCGGGTCATTCAACCGGACATGGGCAGCGGTTACGGCGGAAAACATACTGGCGAAACGGCGATTGAGGCTGCTCGTCTCGCCAAAACCATCGGGCAACCTGTGAGAGTCGTCTGGACACGCGAAGAGGAGTTTACCTGGGCGTACTTCCGTCCCGCCGGCTTGATGGAACTCAGGGCCGGCGTGCAGCGCGATGGCACCCTGGTCGCCTGGGAGCATCACAACTACAACTCCGGCAATGCTGCCCTCGCCGCGCCCTACAAGGTGCCGAACCAGTTACTCCAGTTCCATCCGGCGAAATCGCCATTGCGGCAGGGATCGTACCGCGGACTTGCGTCAACAGCGAACCACTTCGCTCGTGAGTCATTTATGGATGAACTGGCGCATGCCGTTGGTATGGATCCTTTGGAGTTCCGATTGAAGAACCTGACCGACCCACGGCTGCATACCGTGTTGCACGCGGCTGCGGATAAGTTTGGATGGGAACAGACGAGGTCCACACCGCATCGTGGATTTGGAATCGCCTGCGGAGTGGACAAAGGTGGCTATATGGCAACCTGCGCGGAGGTGGCCGTCGATACTGCCACCAATAAGGTGCGAGTCATTCGCGTCGTTCAGGCATGGGAGTCTGGAGCAATTGTCAATCCGGATGGACTTCGCAATCAGAATGTCGGGGCTATCGTTCAGGGGATTGGTGGAGCTCTCTTCGAAGCGATCCAGTTTGCGGATGGACGAATTCTGAACCCGCATTTCGCGGACTATCGTCTCCCACGGTTCAAGGATGCTCCGGTGATTGAGATCGTGTTGGTTGACCGTAGGGACTTGCCATCCGCAGGTGCCGGCGAAACAGGTCTCGTGGGTCTGGCCCCGGCTGTCGGCAACGCCATCTTCGCCGCAACTGGAACTCGCCTTCGCAACATGCCGATGGCACCGGGCAAAGTGGCGGGGGGAGCAACAGGTTCGCAATTTAAATCCTGACCGACTCGTTACCTCGCAATTGTTGTAGCAGTTCTGTCGGTCCATTCCAAGGATCAAGACGCGTGGAAAATTGGCAAGTGAATCAGGTCCGGCGCAAGCAAAGAACAAGAGCCAGTAAGCCTCCTCCTAAGAAGGCCTCACTGGCGCTTGTCTCTTGTGCGGTACAGGCTTGAAAACATCTGCACAGGCACTCTCGACGCTACTCAGAGACCTTTGCGACCTCGAAGATCAATCAACGTCACCCAGAGATACAGGACTAATGTCGCGGTAGGGAGGATCACCTGACAGTCTCGGAACGACCGAGGGCTGGGAGTAATTCCCAGCCCTCGATCTCATCGCAGGGACAATCTTCAGTTAGTGGTGAAGCTGAGGATCGCGCCGGAACAGGCGCCGCCGGCTGTTGTTACCTCGGCTCTAAAGTAGTACGTGGTCTTGCCTGTGAGGTTGGTGAGTTGGACTGAGGCTTTCACGGGTGCTGTGTATGCGCTCAGGGCGGTTTTGGCGCTGCTGGTGGTGAGTGCGGTACTGCTTGTTCCGTACTGGAAGATGTAGGAGCCCGTTAGCCCGAGGGTGTTCACCACGGCATTGAGAGTTGTATCGGGTGTGCTGATTGAGGTGGCTGGGGAGGCCAGGCACGAGGGCGATCCGACGATTTCGTAGGCTGCCTTGGCGACTGGGCTGTTCGCATGGCTGGGGGCTACAGCGATGGCCTCGATGGTTTCGCTGGCGCTGACGATGATCGGGCCGGTGTATTTGGTGGACGACGTAGTAGGCGTCGTCCCGTTGGTGGTGTAGTAGATCGTTGTGCCCGCTGTTGCGTCAGTGATGGTGACTGTTTCCACGGAGGTATACGTACCTCCAGGAGGCGTGAAGACCGGCGTGGCGGTCGTTGGATAGTTGACGGTCAGTTGCACGGTCAAAGTAACGTTCGTGTCGTCGGTCGTGTCCGTTGGAGTGAAGGTCACCGATAAAGTGTGTGTTCCGACGGTCAGTACGGTGCCCGAGGGTGGCGAATAGACGAAGGTTCCGGGTACTGAGCAACTGGCATCGAGCTGGGTCGCACTCAGCGGCGTGGGGTACACGATCGCTGCTGGCGTGGCCCAGGTACACACAGGCGTTGCCTTGGTGATGGTCAACGTACCATTCACAAACTTGAAGGTGTAGTTGGTTGCAGACAGCGTACCGATGGCCGCAGTGATCGGGTAAGTGCCCACCGGCGAAGATGCGGTCGCGGTTGTGCTCAGGGCGCATTTGCCGGAGACCACGCTTGATGGATCGCTGTTGACAAAGCCGGTTATGGTGCAGGCGAAGGTTGGATTAACCGCCCCGTAGACCCGGCTGGCGTTGTTGGCCGTCACTGTGATCACAGCCTTGTTTACCGTCAGTGGCACCGTTGTGGTGGCTGTGGTGTAGTTGGAGTTGGTCGGGGTGAAGGTCACCGATAATGTGTGTGTTCCGGCGGTCAGCACGGTGCCGATAGGGGGAACATAGACATAGGTTCCGGATACTGGCGTCCCGTCTACTGTCGCGACGGCGTGGAGTTGGGTGGCGCTCAATGGCGTGCCGTAGGTGATGGATGCCGGCGTGGGCCAGGTGATCACTGTCGGCACAGGGACCACAGACAGAGGCACGGTCAGTATAACGGTCGAGTAGTCGACTGTGTTCGTTGGAGTGAAGGTTACCGATAATGTGTGTGCTCCGACGGTCAGCACGGTGCCCGAGGGAGGCGAATAGACGAAGGTTCCGGGTACCGAGCAACTGGCATCGAGCTGGGTTGCACTCAGCGGCGCGGGGTACGCGATAGCTGCTGGCGTGGCCCAGGTGCACACAGGCGTTGCCTTGTTCACCATCAGCTGGACGGAATCCGTGGCTATCGTGTAGTCAGTTTTATCGGTCGGGGTGAAGGTGACCGAGAGCGTATGCGAACCTGCAGCCAGGACTGTTCCGGCCGCCGGAGAATAAACATAAGTCCCGGATACGGTCTTTCCAGGTACCGAGCAACTGGCATCGAGTTGGGTCGCACTCAGCGGCGTGGGGTACACGATTGCTGCTGGCGTGGCCCAGGTGCACGTTGGGGTGACTGGGCAGGTGCCAAAGCATTGAGACGTGAGGTTGTAGTTGCCGGTGTTCGTGTCGCTGCAGTCACCGACGAGCACGGTATACGTGCCGCTCGTCGGAAGGGTGACCGAACTCATCTCAATGGTAGTGCCACTGCAGAGATAGTTGGCGGCACTGCTGATCGGCTTTCCGGCCGGGTTGTAAAGCTGGATTTTAGGGCTGAGATTGCCGCTTGTTGTGACCATGGTAAAGTCGATGACGTCGTTGGCGGTGCCGACAAAGGTGTAGGTGTTGCTCTGTGCCGGCAAACTGATCTTGCCGGACTGTATCTGACCCCAGTCAACAGGAACTGTCCCGGTCGGATTGTTGGTCCGCTGCGAGTAAATGTCGTAGTTGCCGGTGTTCGTGTCACTGCAGTCACCGACGAGCACGATATAGGTGCCGGTCGTCGGAATCATGACCGTATTCAGCTCGACGGTAGAGCCGCTGCAGAGATAGTTGGCGGCACTGCTAGCCAACAGGCCCGTTGACTCGGCATAAATCCGGACTTTGGGGCTGAGACTGCCGCTTGTAGCAGTCACCGTGAAGTCCACCTGGTCGCCTGCGTTGGCGCTGAAGCTGTAGGTGTTGCTCTGGGCCGCCGAGGTAATCGCACCGGCCACTGTCTGGCCAAAGGGAAGAGGTACGACAATTCCGACCGGATTGTTTATCCGCTGCGAGTAAATCGCGTATTTGCCGATATTCGTTTCACTGCAGTCACCGACGAGCACGGTATAGGTGCCCTTCTGCTTGAGCGTGACTGTATTCAGCTCAATGGTAGAACCGCTACAGAGATAGTTGGCTGCAGAGATGTTCGGCGTTCCATCAGGATTGTAAAGCTGGAACTCCGGGCTGAGATTGCCGCTTGTGGTGACCATCGTAAAGTCGAGGACGTCGCCGGCGTTTGCGCTGAAGGTGTAGGTGTTGCTCTGTGCCGGCAAACTGATCGCACCGGTCTGAGTCTGGCCGGGGAGAAGGGGAACGAAAGGCTGCCCTGGATTGTCCGTCCGCTGCGCGTAAATGTCATATGTGCCGGTGTTCGTGTCACTGCAGTCACCGACAAGGACGGTATAAGTGCCGGTCACCGGAATCTTGACTGTATTCAGCTCGATGGTAGAGCCACTGCAGAGATAGTTGGCTGCACTGGCGGCCAGCGTCCCCGTTGACTCGGCGTAAATCCGGATTTTGGGGCTGAGACTGCCGCTTGAAGCGGTCAGGGTAAAATCCACCTGGTCGCCTGCGTTGGCGCTGAAGGTATATGTGTTGCTCTGTGCCGCCGCGGCAATCGCACCGGCCACCGTCTGGCCAAAGGAAAGATCAGACGCTCCGACCGGATTGTTTATCCGCTGCGAGTAAAGTGCGTAGTTACCGGTGTTCGTGTCACTGCAGTCGCTGATGTCCAAAGTATAGGGACCGCTCGCGGGAATTTTGACCGTATTCAATTCTATGGTTGAACCGCTGCAGAGATAGTTGGCGGCAGAAGTGATTAGCACTCCGGCGGAGTTGTAAAGCTGAATTTCCGGGCTGAGATTCCCGCTGGTAGCCGTGACGGTAAAATCGAAGACATCACCGGCGCTCGCTGTGAATGTGTATGTGTTCTTCTGTGCCGCAGAACCGATTGTGCCGGTCTGTGTCGAACCAGGGTCAAGAGTGAATTGAGCCGAAGCATGCGAGCACAAGCTCAGAAGGATGCAGCCGATAACGAACAAATGCGATCTCAAACTCTTCATACGGATCCGTCCTTTCACAACGTAGAAAAGCAACTGGAGAGAGTGTGGCCGGCCACGGACCGGCGCCCAACGCGGTCGAGGTGAGAACGAAAACCCAACGTTCAATTCAGGACAGGTAGAGATCAGCCCGGACGAATTCAAGCCGAGGATTAATCTCAGTTGACACGCTCATGACGTTACGCCTTGGCCGGGATTCTCTATCGGAACCGAGTCGCGGTTACTTGCAAGTGTTTTGAGTTTGAAAAACATTACGCATTTTCTTGCAAGTGGCTCCCACCGAAGAGAAGCTCTTGGATAGGTCGGGGATCCGTGCGGGAATGAAGACGGCTGCAATGCTCTCTTGTGAAGGGAAAGCTACGAGCCAGATAAGGAAAAAACCTTGCGGATTGAGACTACTTTTGCAACAGGCGGAAACTGTAGGACCCCACGTCTTCCGGGCTCCCGGTCGCTGGTTGGCCTGTCAGTTGGACGATGTAGTCGCCTGAACGAAGCGACTGAGCAGGAAGACGCCAAGTAACCACCGTGTCGTCGCCAATCGAGTGGCTCTGCAGAGCCTTCCCTCGCAAGACTTCTTTTCGCTCGGCGGTCATCAGCACTGCTTCATAAATACTGTATTCATTCCGGTCCAGCACGAGTTGCAACCGCAGATGGGAGGCGGTCGTCGATAAGAACAGAGTATTCTGTCGCCCTCCGATGCCTCGCGCTATTCCCGGGGTCAGGCGGAGCGTCACTTCCGGCCCTTGCGGCATCTCCAGCTTAGCGACCTCGGAGCCTTGTTGGCTCTCTTGAGTGTGGTCCTTCGGACCCTCTTCTAGCTGCGCAATATGCTCACGCAGAGTATCTTCTTCTCGGTGAAGCTCTGCTTGCCTTGCCAGGGCCTGCTGCAAATCGACTCGTAATCTTTGGTTTTGCAGCATCAACCACGATGCAGACGCTACTATGATCACAGCCGCAGCCGCCAACGCCCATTGCGGCATTGGACGCGGAACCGAAATGGCTGTCCTCACTTTCTTCCATCGCGAAGCAGTTAGGGGAGATACGGCTTGGTTCGCCAAGGTGGAGATGTGGTTCAGCGAGCGCGCGAACGCTACTCTTTCGCGCCGTAGCGGCAATTTGAAATATTCTGTCTCGAATCTCTGCCTCTCATCCTCCGCCAGTTCTCCCCGAACGTAGGAGTCAATGAGGTCATTTTCGATTGCGAGGAACTCCTCAAAGACCTCTGCATCGGCCAAATACCGGTCCTCAACACCCACCCGTTCTTCCTGTGGCAGATCCCCTAGAAAGTATCGCCGGATCAGGATTTCGTCGGTTGGTCTCCGCATAGCACGTTCCTTCCTTCCACCCCTACATCGTTGGACTCGCGCAACGCCATGCGGTTTTGGCTCTACATCTAAGTGGCGCCGGCCGAGAAAGTATTACGGGCTTTTCAACCCGGCCCCGCTGCCATGCGCCTCGTTGCGCCGAGGATTCGCGGGTTACACAGCAATTTACGAAACCGGACTGAGCCTCTGCCGCCGAGACTCCAAACAACGCCTCACGCATTGTTCAAGCTGAGCCCTAAGCCGGTTGGTGCGAACTCTGAGCGCTCCCAGTGTAAGTCCAGTTTTCTCTGCGAGGCTCCGTCTAAGTGTTTTCTGCTTCTCCTCTTCTGCGCTGTAATACTGGATGATCAAATCCTTGTCGCCAGGAATCAACCGGGCCAAACACTGTCTCAAGCAAGCGAGCCTGTTCTCCTGATCAAGCCTGTCCGCGATTTCCGCCGGCGCATCGTGACCGTCTGGCAAAGCATCCTCTCCGCCAGGCAGGTCTTCGCTGTACGTTTCACGATGCATTTTCTTGTGAGCTTCCAGACAGACAAAGCGGGCGACGGCAAAGGAAAACTTATCCACTTCGCGAATCTCTTCGGTATCCGACTTTGCCGCCACCCGATCGAGGACTTCGTCGGCGAGGTCTTCCGACCCGGTACACTGATTCCATTCAAAGTATTTCGCCAACCGAAGCCGAATGTCCTCATACCTTTCCCACGCATGCGTCGTGTCAGTATCAAGGCGCAAAAGCAGTCTTGTTAGCTTGTCCGGATTTTCGTCTACGTTGCTACTACTCGCCCCCGCTTCGTGCATTGTCGAATTCTATCCGAGAATCTATGTACAACGGACGGGCTCCCACAGTCGAGGCTCATTTCCACTCCCCCTGAATGGTAAAGGCAGCCCAGTAGTAAGGGTCGGCCCAGCGCTTCTGCTTTTGCATTTCTATTTGCGCCTGCCGTAGGGCCGCCGCCGGTCGCAAACGCTCCTTGAGCATGCCTCGGTAGAATCTTCCCATCAGCTCTGACGTAGCCACATCGTCCACCTTCCAAAGGCTCGCGACTACCCGGCTGGATCCTGCATACATAAACCCTCTGGTCAACCCGACCAGCCCCTCCCCAGTGATTTGCTTTCCGAGACCAGTCTCACATGCACTTAACACCACCAGATCCGCTGGCAGAGCGAGGTTATAAACGTCCTCCAAGTCGAGGAAACCGTCCTGCGGCTTGCCATCCTGATCCACCAGGGACAGCACCAGTCCCGACAACTCAGGGTGTTCGTTATCCAGCAAGGCGTGCGTGGCAAAGTGAACAATGCGAAACTGGCCCAGGTCTTTGTTCAGGGCAGTTTTTCTACTTGCTTGGAAGTCCAATGCCTCCATCCCTTTTCCAGGGGTAGTCATCGCCATGATGGCGTCAGCTTCTTGCCGGGAGAATGCCAACCGCGGCAAAGCAGTTCCGGCTTGCCGCGTTCCGAGGTCAACGTCACGGAGCGAGCGCGTCAATGGTTCGCGAAACCATGTCGCAGACTCCTTATCCGAAGCAGTCGCTGTGACCTGTGTATTCTTCGGGGCATTTCTCACCCGTGGGTCTTTCTTGTCAAAGACAGGATCCGCCAGGGCGGCAACCTCTCCAGGCCGTTCTCTACGGCCATTTGCCTGTCGCCGCAGCAACGCAAGAACCGAAGCTGATGGTAGATTCACAATTTCGTGCTCGGCAACGAGCGGAACCCCCGGTTGCGATGCAATCCCTGATTGGACAGGCAGAACTGCAAAGGGCGCGTATTGCAACGCTCCATCGGCGACAATCAGTAGCCGCTTTCCTTCCAATCGCGCCGAGATCGGGCCGAAGATCATTTGACTCAAGGCGACGGCCGCTTTCTCGTACTCCGCTTCGCCCCTGGTTAAGCGATCCTTCCTCTGTGAAGTCGTTTCGCCATCGAGCCAGCGGTTACGCGATGTCAGCAGATCATAGACGTGGTGCGCCGCGTCCTCGATCTCCGACCGCTTTGGCAATTCATAAGAATCCAATAAGGTCGGCGTTACGACGAAAACGAAGCTACGCTTCTCCCCGAGGGAATACTCCAGGAGCACCGTGTCCGCATCGAGTAACTGCTGCTGGACCTCTTTCGCGCTCAAGGGCTGCGGTTGCGTCAGCGCGGCATAGTTTGGATTGCTTGACCGAATCTGTCCCTCGACGTCCTCATACTGGCGGAGAAGTTCGTCGATCTCCTTGCGGAGAGGTGCAATCTGTTCGTCAGTATTGTCCCCTTCCAGCAGCTCGATCTTCTTGTTGGACCTTTTGGCCAACTTTACTCGCAGCGTCCGTTCCCGCTCCAACAGGGAGGGATCTACTCCTTGCCGGATATTCAAATGAGCTTCGGTCAGTTCCTCCAGCATCATCCTTGCCCGTGACCGCTCTATTATCTGAAAGGCAAGTTCCGGCTCTTGTTTTTGAGTTAGCAGCAAGTCGGAGTAAGCTGAATAGTAATCCGAATGCTTTGCCAAGACGCCAGCCCCTATCTCGCTCGAACCGCCCAGGTGAGCTAGCTGACCTTCGAGCGCGTCCAGTGCCTGCGCATACAGTCCTACCGCTTCGTCCGGCTGCTTTTCGCGCACAATTCCGGCCAGTGCAGCGAGCGATTCGGCGTAGTCAGCGGTTTCCGGAGCGAATTTCTTTCTTATCTCCAGAGCTTGGCGGTAGTATCCCTCGCTTCTTGCTAAATCTCCACGATCAGCCGCGACCTCGGCGAGGTTATTGAAGCCCGTCGCCACGTCGAGGCTTCCGGGCGCCAGTTTCTCGTCGATTGTCAGAGATTGCTGGAACAAATCCGCCGCCTCTGCTAAGTCACGACGGCTACGAGCAACCTCGCCAAGACTGGCGAGGGTCATCGCCACTTGAAGACTGCTTGGCCCATGTTTTTCAAACATGGCGAGAGCTCGGTGCAAGTACTCTCCAGCTTGTGTTAAGTCGCCTTGGCGGCAGGCATCCTCGCCAAGGTTGTACAGGCTGGTCGCCACGAGAATACTATCGGGCGCGAGTTTCTTCCCAATTTCCAGAGTCTGGCGGTAGTAGTTCTCGGCCTTGGTCAGATCGCCGCGATCGTCGGCGACGTTGGCAAGGTTGTTCAGGCTGGCCGCAACATCGAGGCTGCCGGGCGCAAGTTTCTTTCGTATCGCCAGCGACTTGCTATAGTCGTCTTCGGCTTGGGTCGCGTCGCCGCGCTCATTCGCAACGAGCCCAAGATTGTTCAGACCGGTCGCCACTCGGAGTCCGGCGGGCGCGAGCTTATCGTTGATTTCCAGGGCCTGGCGGTAGTAGTCTTCGGCGTTGGCCAGGTTCCCGCGATCTGCGGCAATATTGCCAAGGCAGTTCAGGGTCGTCGCCGCATCGAAAGTTCCGGGCGCAAGCCTGTTCCGTATTTCCAGAGCCTGGCGGTAGTAGCTCTCAGCTTGGGTCAGGTTCCCACGATCTTGCGCAACATCGCCGTGGTTGTTTAGGCTTGCCGCCACATCCAAGCCTCCGGGCGCGAGCGCCATCCGTATTTCCAGAGCTTGGTGGTTATACTCCTCGGCTTTATCCAAATCTCCACGCTCGTCCGCAACACTGCCCAGACCATGCAGGTTCTTCGCAGCAGCTAGGCTGCCGGGCGCGAGTTTCTCGCAGATCGCCAGGGCCTGGTTAAAATACCGCTCGGCTCTTGCCAGGTCCCCGCGATCGTCGGCGACCCTTCCAAGACTGTTCAGGCTTGCCGCAGCAGCTAGACTTTCACGGTTGGCCGCCCGGATCTCTTTGACTGCCTCTTGCTGGTATTTCTCGGCATTGGTCCAATCGCTCTCCTGCTCAAAAGCTCTCGCCAATGCCTGGAGTATCTGTGTACTTACTTCCTGACGAGACCCGGGCGCATTCCTGATCGCCTCCCGATATAGAGCGCTAGCACCCTTCCACTGCCGTGCGCTGGCAAACGCCTCAGCCGCGTGGAACAAGAACCATGGACTTAGCAGCGAACATTGATATTTCTGACCTGCAGCCGCCGCTGCTCGCCATCGCTCCGCTGCTTCACTGAGCTTGCCCGCATTGGCCAGCTCTATACCTTCGCGGTAGATGGTGAGCAGAGTCGATGGAAGACCTGGCCGCGCCTGAATGCCCCACTTGTCAGGTCCCATTACCCACGTCTGCTTCAGTCCTGAGCGAGTGCCTTCCAAAGTCACTTGCCCGCGCGGCTCCTGCTCCGTCTCAATTTCGGACAAGTCAAAGGGTGACTCGATTTCCCCTTTCCCCTTGCCCCGAATCCAACTTAGGATGATGTCTCCCTCCGCCACCCCTGCCTTTGCGCCCTCGGAATTCTTCGCGACGCCTTCAACTACGAGTCCATCTCCGAGGACTGACGCCGGGCAGGGTGCGGCGAGCCTTTCCGGTGGCCGCGTTTGTCCAAAAACGGAGAGAGCGGAGAGAAATAAGAACGAGAATAGAGCGGCAAATCGTGAATATGGTTGAATCGTCATGACAGAGAGAGTCCCTGACTTATTGAGCGCCTGCTGTCTACTCCGCGAGGTGAAGATGCGGGGGGGGGGTGTTTCTTTGTTGTGATCCCGAAAAATCGTTGGAGCGTGGCTGGAATGTTGAGCGGAACAAAGTATCTGCATATCCGAACATTCTGTCAACAATATGTAGAGTAGGGCCACCGCAGGCTCGAACCGACCCGTATTCGATAGATCAACCAGACGCGCCCAACTGCACGTATCGCTTACGCTGGCGAGCAGTGCAGAAGAGCTTACTGGGCTAATTGAGTTGAAGCGTGGCGCGCCAGGATCTGGGTCGCTCGGATCTGGGCTGGACGCCACGTCATGTGCCGGGGGCCAACCCGCAAAACCTATCCGCTGTCTTGCGCGATTTCCGCGTATTTATGCAGCCCTCGCGACGTTGTAAGTCGTCGAAAAACCTAATAGGAGCCGATTAACACAGTCGAGGTCAGGAGTTCGAGTCTCCGAGCACTCACCGCCTAGGGTACGAGTGTTGATGGGCGTAAGCCTAAGTTTTCCGGTTGCGCGGGGGTTGCAGATTCTGTCGTGTTTTGCCGCGTTTCGCAGAGGCGGAAGGCCTATCTTGCTTATAATCACTGGTTTAATGGGATTTATGGCCCATAGGTCGGCGGTTCGATCCCGCCCTCCGCCGCCAATAAAATCAACGAAATAGCTGGAGCCGCTGTCCTGTATTTCCGGTTCTATTGCGGATGGTGCAGATTGTTACCCTAAACTGAGACCAATGCTCCTGACAGTTACAACCACCCATACCCCGGCAACGGACCTCGGCTACCTGCTGCACAAGAACCCCTCCCGTGCCCAGAGCGAGGAGCTTTCGTTCGGTCAAGCCTATGTGTATTACCCCGATGCCAATGAGAGTCGATGTACGGTCGCTCTGTTGCTGGAGGTAGACCCGATTAGCGCCTAAAGATGAAGGCGCTGCAGAGGGCTAGTATGCCGGTCGAGTCAGGGCCAACCGGGCGCCAGAGCGGCACGTGTCAGCAATCTTGACCAAATACGACGCGCCAGCTTGACGGTGTCCACGTTGATAAAGTGTTCACCGACAAGGCGTCCGGCAAGGACACGGCGCGGCCACAGTTGCTGGCCGCCCTCGAATACATGCGCGAGGGAGACTTGCTGTTAGTTCACAGCATGGACCGGCTGGCGAGAAACGTGGATGACCTCTGAAAGATTGTCCTAGACCTACGAAGAGGGGTCTCCATGTCCAGTTCCTCAAAGAGAATCTGACCTTCACTGGTGATGATTCGCCAATGTCCAACCTGCCGTTGTCGTTAATCGGTGCCGTGGCATAATTTGAGCGGTCAATGATCCGTGAGCGACAGCGTGAAGGGATCGCCGTTGCAGAGAAGGCGGGGGTCTACAAGGGCCGCAACCCATCATTGACGTTCGGCCAAGTCGCTGAGATCCGAGAGCGTGTTGCGGCTCGGAAGAAGAAGTCTGCGTTGGCTATTGAATATGGTATATTCCGGCAGACTTTATACACAGCTCTGGCATGAAGGCTCAAACCACAAGCGGGGTCGGGTGGCTGTGCCGATATGTAGGAAAATAAAGAGCCGGTTGAATCTCTGAGGTTGAGAGATGCAACCGGCTCCGTTGTTCGCTCTCGCAGTGATTCCAGCGGTACGGGGGGTGAGACTTAGTGGCCGGTTCCCGTTAGAGTCACCGTCTGCGGAGAGCCGGTTGCGTTGTCGGCCACGGACAACGAAGCCGTCAACGCGCCCGTAGCGGCCGGCTTGAACTCCACCGATACCGTGCAGCTCGCGCCTGCCGCCTGCGATGTGGTGCAGGTCGTCGCTGACTTGATAAAGGATGACGCATTGCTTCCGGTGATCGTCTCCGAAGTCAATGTGACGGCCGACGTGCCGGTGTTCTTGACTGTGACCACCTGAGTTGCTGTTGTTGAACCAACCGCGGTGGAGGCAAAAGTGAGCGTGGCTGGTGAAAGCGTCACACTAAGCGTTGTGCCCGTTCCGGTGAGAGTCGCGGCCTGAGTGGAACCGGCGATGTTGTTGAGGTTGCCGGTAACGATGAGCGAGGCGGTACGGCTTCCGGCAGCGGTGGGTGCGAAAGAAACCGTAAAGCTGCACACAGCAGCCGGAGCCAAGGCGGCGGGACATGTATTTGTCTGCTTAAAGTCGCCCGGATTGGCTGCGCCGAGGGATATGCTCGTAATCTTTAGCGTGTCGGTTCCAGGGTTGCTGAGAGTGACGGATCGCGTGGCGCTGGTCGTTCCCAGGTTCTGATTGCCGAAAGAGACAGAAGGCGGCGTAAAAGCGGCTTTCGGAATGCCGTAGCCGAAGCCGGTCAACCGCCCGGTTTGAGGACTGTTGGCAGCGCTATCGGCGACGCTAATTGGGCTCGAAGACTTGTTCTCCTTCTTCAACCCCATCGAGCGGGCGTTGATCGCCCGGCTTCAGACGAGAATCTGATACGAAGCCCAACCTGTAGTACTCATCCTCAGCAGCAAGAGCCAATCTGATTAACGGAGAGTTCAGATTGATTCGGGGAAACTTCCACTGTCAGCCTCCAGATTGGTAAATCACTTCATGGCGATGCCCGAAAACCGGCGCTTGAGAACTCGGCCCGCGGAGCACCTCACCATCGTGGCTCTCTCCGACACCCATGAACTTCATCGAGAGACCGATGTGCCCGATGGCGATCTAGTCATTCACGCAGGTGACTTCACAATGTTTAGTAAGAGTGCCGCTGTCATCTTAGACTTCAATGACTGGCTCGCAGAGTTGCCCCATCGGTGGAAGATTTGTATACCGGGCAATCACGAGTTCTTCCTCGAATCGGACCACTCCAGGCGGAAATTGATTTCGAACGCCACGATCCTTATCAATGAGGGCATCGAGATCCTGGGCCTCAGGATTTGGGGGTCGCCAACCACACCGCTATATGGCGGCGCATTCGGGCTTAGTTCGGAGAGAGATCGGGTGAGACTCTATTCACAAATTCCTGCGGGTACCCATGTCCTGATAAGTCACACTCCACCCTTCAGCATTCTTGATCAAACACCAGGTTCCGAACACAACGCCGGGTGCCGTCAACTTCTTGATGCTGTCATTCGCGTGAAGCCGATGCTGCATGTTTTTGGGCATGTTCACGGTGGCTACGGAACCTTGAGTACTCCTGACACCCTGTTCATGAACGTCGCCCTCATGGGGCAGTATGGCGATCTGGCCAATCGTCCGGTGGTTGTGCGGCTACCGGCAATTTGATTGAGTACTTCACGACCGTTGTTTGTGGCCAGCAATTGGACACGAGCGGCTCTGGCTCACGCGAATGAGCAATCAGCCATCAGGAGGAATATTGAGTCATCGACATTTTTGCGACTTCGCCGGGCACGACTGGCAATGTGATGGGGCCGATTCGGGCCCATCGGCGGAGAACTCTGAGCCGACGCGGTGCATTTGTATACTGCACGGCACTCCGATGGAAGATGGAGACCATAGTCTGTGCCCCGTCGAGTTGCTCGCCTGCCCTGAAAATCGCGAGGAGCAACCGCAGGAAATGGGGAATCACGAGAGTATCGACCCATCGGACGATGAGGATGATAGCCGGAGCAGGATGTTCGAGGGCCAAGATGGCAATTCCATTGTCGGGTTCTGTCTCTGGTGCAATCGGGATTTCTACGTCAACGATGAGGTGTGGGAGCATAATGCCGACAGCATGGCGGCCTGCCCGGTCTTCCAGAAGTTGAAAGATGAACATTGCGGGCCGCCCGTACTGAGCCAAATGCTCAAGGACGCTGGGCTGGCGGATCATCACGATCTAGAGTGAAGAGGAAGCCCATTCAGTTTGTAAGAGACCGAACGCTTCTGAAAGGCAATCCATGAAACAGCCTACGCCAGCCGAAAAGAAAGAACGGCTCCGAATTCGCCGACTCTCTACGCGACAGTCTGCGCGGGAGTTGCGCTTGATGCTCGGTCGCCAGACTCACGACCAAACGGGGGGAAGTCCTAGGAACTCGTCAAACGCCTGGAGGCACGAGATCAAAAGTCCACCCAAGCCACGCTTATCTTCGAAGAGACGTTGGACCTTAGATGCTGGATCGTTGGCGGTGTACCAAGAAACGGTAGGTATGGGAAACCGACTTGGCGTGTATTTCAGAGGGCATTTTTTGCGTCCCACTTAACGGTCGATTTATGGCACGGCATCAGATTGGAGAGTAAATTGAACGAGCCGGATACAAAGAGGGTTGCGCTGTATCCGGGGGTGAGTCTGACGACGGCAGACAGACCGTTGAGAATCAGCGCGGCCAGTTGACGCAGTTCTGTCAGTCGATGGGTTGGCGGGTTGTCCTGGAGTTTTCCGACCAGAAGAGTGGTAAGAGCATGGATCGCGCCGGGTTGCAATCCATGAAGGTTGCTGCAAGCAGGCGAAGCTTCGACCACCTGGTGTTCTGGGACCTAAGCCGACTGAGTAGAGGGGTGTCTTTGAGACCTTGAGGTTG